>Ga0209099_1002937_pt1 | contig 14353 bp, 5 predicted proteins | sample AD_JPNHW2_MetaG_FD_184430 | JGI IMG/M metagenome (GOLD analysis project Ga0209099, IMG submission 184430) | Active sludge microbial communities of municipal wastewater-treating anaerobic digesters from Japan - AD_JPNHW2_MetaG (SPAdes) (version 2) | ecosystem: Engineered > Bioreactor > Anaerobic >...
CTTGTTCCGTATTTTGACGAAACGATGGCCAACGAGGAAAACTATATTTGCAAATTGGCCGATGGATCTGTCGGAGGCAAGGGCAGGGGTATTGTCTTTATCCATTCCCTTTTGGAGAATCTCGATTTCTCTAACTACATACAAGGAATAGACATCAAGATCCCCCGCACCGCTTTTATTGGGATTGATGAATTCGAAAAGTTCCTGGAGTCTCATAATCTGTGGACAGAGGCTTTCTACGGTGCATATTCCGACGAGCTCAAACGCACTTTCCTTTCAACACCCTTATCTTCCTCGTTAGTCTCCAATTTGCGGCGTTTTTTGGCCTCAACGAATCGACCCCTTGCAGTTCGGTCTTCTGGTCTCTTTGAGGATATGTTGATCGTACCGTTCTCCGGAATCTATGAAACATACATTATTCCGAATAATCATCCTGATTTTGAAGTTCGGCTCAACCAACTTTGCGACGCGGTTAGGCTTATCTACGCGAGCCTTTTCTCGTCACAGTCGCGTGCTTATTTCGAGATGGCCCGATACAATCTGGAAGAGGAGCGAATGGCTGTCGTTATCCAAGAGTTAGTTGGAACAAACTATGGCGACTATTATTATCCTCATATTTCTGGAATCGCTCAGTCGTACAACTACTACCCTGTGTCCTACCTAAAGCCTGAGGACGGGCTTTGTGTTGCGGCCTTGGGGCTTGGAACATGGGTTGTGGGCGGTGGTGCTGCCCACCGCTTTAGTCCAAGGTACCCTAAAGTGGACTTGGTTGCGCCAGAATTGGCACTGGAGAACACACAACGCTCGTTTCACGCTTTGAACCTGCGTCAGTCTGCTCCAAACCTCTTTGCTGGGGAAATGGCGAGCATTGCAGAAGTGCCGGTGTCGGAAGCTACAGAAGACCGCTGGTTGAGGCTATTGGCTTCTACCTGGGACGTAGACGACGCTCGTTTTGTGCCAGGCGTATCTGGCCATGGGCCTCGCATCATCGATTTTGCAAATATATTGAAGAACGATGCTATTCCTTTTGCCAGCGCGATTTCAATGATTTTGGACGTTGGATCCCGTTCGATGGGTACTCCTGTAGAGATTGAGTACGCTCTCAACTTTAACGACGCGCACGAAAAGCCCGCTCTCTACATCTTACAGATAAAGCCTCTCATCAAAGCGGAAGACAAAATGACCGTCGATTTGGATTCGATCGACAAAAAGGACTGTTTTTTGTATTCGAGCTATGCAATGGGCAACGGCAGACGACAGAACGTTCGCGACATAATCTGGGTAGATCCAAAGACATTCGATCGTTCTCAAACACAGGAAATGGCCTCTGAAATCGAGATCTTGAACAATGTCTGTAAACAGCAGGGGCAGCGGTATATTCTGATTGGACCTGGCCGGTGGGGTACTCGTGACAGATGGTTAGGTGTGCCAGTCGCCTTTTCCCAAATAGCCAAGGCTGCGCTCATTGCCGAAGTGGATCTTCCCGATTTCGTTGTGGACTCGTCCTTGGGGTCTCATTTTTTCCACAATCTGACCAGCCTCAATATCGGCTATATGAAGATTGGAAGAGACGAAACTAAGAGTTTCATAGATTGGGACTGGTTGGAATCTCTGCCTATCGTTAAGCGAACGACGCACTGCGTGTGGTCGCAAGCGCCTCTTCCCCTCGATATTCAGATGGATGGAAGGACCAGTCGAATTGCCGTCCTAAAATCCGTTAGGGGCTCCGAGGGACAAGCTATCCATTGACGGTGCGCGGATTTTTGGGCAATACTCACACCATCTGTTACATAAATGAGGCTATGGCATGGACGCTTTAGGAATGGCAAAGACCCTTCATCCGCTCGAGGTGAAGATCCTACTTACCTATGAACCTCTGACGCAGATTGATGCGGATAAGGTTCGTAGCGATCTCGGTTATCGAGAAGGGCAGGAACAACAGGCTTTCTCGTGGTTAATGAGTAAAGGTTTGTTGGAAGAGGTTGCTCGTACTCCGGTCACTTGCTACGAACTGACGCCGCTCGGAAGGGAATTCGCGCAAAAAGGGACCCCCGAAGAGCGAATATTCTCTCTCTTAAACGCGCAGGGCCCTAAGACCTTTGCAGAAATGATGCAGGCCTTGGGATTGGATCAAAAGGATATTGGATCGGCCTTTGGTGTGCTTTCCAAGGAAGGCGTGGCTGCCATGGATTCGGAACGGCGTGCCTTTCTCAAAGAAGGCGCCGTCTTGCCTGTAAGAGTTGCTACCCTAAAGTCCCTTTTAGCGCGGGCAATTGCAAATGATGCTCCTTTGGAAGAAGGATCCCTCACACCCGAAGAAAAGTCAGCTATTGCCGCTGTGGCGAAGAAGCGTGGGGCGAGCGATTCCGCCTTTAGGATCATTGATAGAGAACGGGTTGTCTATAGACTCACGCCTACATGTGAAGAAGTCCGTGAGGCGCTTAAAGAACTCGGTGTAACCGGCGAGGAGCTGGGGGCGGTCACCCCTGAGATTTTGGAAACGGGTAGCTGGAAGACAGCAAGTTTCAGGCCCTATAACATCAAGGTTGCACCTGCAAAAGTAATTCCGGGACGGAAGAACCCTTATGTGGAATTCCTGGAGAGCGTTAAAGATAAGCTTGTTTCTCTTGGGTTTGAAGAGTTTGACGGCAACATGGTGGAAACGGAGTTTTGGAACTCTGATGCGCTCTTCATGCCTCAGTTTCATGCTGCCCGTGACATTCACGATGTCTACTATATTGAAGAGCCCAACAAGGCAAAATTCATAGAAGAACCCTATCTTTCTCGAGTTGCTGCTACGCACGAAAACGGAAGCGACACGGGAAGTAGGGGTTGGAGCTACTCTTTTGACCGCGAATTCACGCGGCGGCTTATCTTGCGGAGCCAAGGAACTGTCCTTTCCGCGCGCCAGCTTCCTAAAGCTAAAGTACCTGGCAAGTATTTTGGCATTGTGCGCTGCTTCCGTTACGACAAAGTGGACGCAACCCATCTTTCGGACTTTTATCAGACAGAAGGCATCGTCTTGGGTGAAGATGTCAACCTGAGGACGCTCCTTGGGTTTCTGGAGATGTTCGCTGTGGAGGTTGCGGGTGCAAAAGAGGTCAAGTATGTGCCTGGGTACTTCCCCTTCACAGAGCCTTCCATTGAAGTACACATCAAGCACCCTGTGCTTGGTTGGTTTGAATTGGGCGGTTCGGGCATATTTCGGCCGGAAGTGACCCGCGCGCTTGGGGTGGATGTGCCAGTTTTGGCTTGGGGAATCGGCATTGACCGTATGGCCCTCATGGCATTGGGCTTGAACGATCTTCGAGAGCTCTTTAGCCCAGACCTGGAAAGTGTGCGCATGCGCAGGCTGCTCACTCAGTGAGCCGAGAGCCCGACTGTGGTGACCGATAGAGGAGAATGCTGAAATGCCCAAAATAGAAGTCAACGAAAACCTGTTTTTTACACTGCTTGGCGAAACCTGCGACGCTGAAAGACTGGAGAAGATTTTCCCTACCGCCAAAGCCGAGTTGGACGAGTGGGACACAAGCGTCGGTTCGCCCGAGACTCGTACCATAAAAGTGGAGTTGAATGATACAAACCGACCAGATCTCTGGTCCACCGCCGGCCTTGCGCGGCAGCTTCGGATCCATAGAACCGGTGTGGTGCCCGAATATTCTTTTGTCGTTCCCGTTGAAAAGCGTAAAGGTGCGGCTTCCGGCGTAAGCCGCGATGCTCGTAGCAAGGCGCTTCGTACCGTAAAAGTCGAAGAAAGCGTTAAGGCGGTACGTCCATATCTTGCCGGCTTTATCGCCAAAGGGCCAGCCATAACCGATGCCATTCTACGCGATCTTATTCAAACGCAAGAAAAGCTTGCGTGGAACTATGGTCGCAAGCGCAAGTCTGTATCTATCGGCATCTATCGCTCGTCCGGCATACAGTGGCCCGTGCATTATAAAGGTGTCGATCCGGACACAACAGCCTTTGTGCCTTTGCAGGCAACACGCAAAATGACCTTGCGCGAGATTCTTGCAGAACATCCGAAGGGGATAGAATACGCCTCGATTCTTCAAAACGAGAAGATACATCCACTTCTTGTGGATGATGGAGCCAATGTCCTGTCCTATCCGCCCATCATCAACTCGGCAGATCTGGGGGCTGTCCTTGTTGGCGATTCTGAACTCTTCATCGAAGTGACAGGTACCGACTACCCGAGCGTAGCGCTTACTGCTTCGATAATGGCCTGTGATCTTAGCGATATGGGCTTTGCAATAGAGAATGTCGAGGTGCAGTATACCTACGATACGACCCTGGGCCGGTCGATCGTGTTTCCTTGCTATTTCCAGGAACCAATAGAAGTTGAGACAAGTGCAATTTCAAAATTGCTGGGTAAAGAAATTTCGGTCGAAGAAGCCCTTGATGCACTCCGCCACATGGGGTGTACTGCAAACGCACAAGGTTCCAACACACAAGGTTCTAAGATTCTGTTGAATCCTCCTCCTTACCGAAATGACTTCTTGCACCCGGTCGACGTTATAGAAGATGTTCTCATAGGGATTGGTCTACAGAATTTCAAACCTGAAAAACCCAAAGATTTTACGATTGGGCGCCTCTCAGCGATCGAAGCTTTCTCAAGAAGAGCAAAGCTGTGCCTTGTGGGCCTGGGATATCAAGAGATGATCTATAACTACCTTGGCAGCAAGAAGGACTATATCGATAAGATGGGTATAGATCCTTCCCTGGTAGTCAAAATTCAGAATCCGATGAGCGAAAACTACGAATACTTGCGCAATTCGCCTTTACCGGGATTGCTTGGCACCGAGTCAGTCTCGGGCAAAGCACTCTACCCGCATCGGATTTTTGAAGTGGGCAAAGTTGCGCTAAAGGTCCCAGAAGAAAACTATGGTGTTGCCACCCGGCAATTCCTGGGCTTTTTGAGCTGTCATGCCGCGGCCGACTATAACGAGGCGGCCTCGCACCTTGCTTCGCTCATGTACTATCTTGGTAAAGAATACTCCGTACAAGAGGCTGAAGATTCCCGGTTTATTCCCGGGCGCCAGGCTTACATACTTTACAAGGATCAACGAATAGGCGTTTTTGGCGAAATCCATCCTGAGGTTCTTGAGGCATTTGGTGTTGCGATGCCAGCTTGCGGAGGCGAGCTCGATCTTGATCTCTTAAGTATGACATCACAGATTTGAAGCGAGCATAGGCTTCTGGCGCGTCTACTTCGTGGTGGAGCACTATGGAAGTCTATGCTTATGAGCCTCTTGGCTATGAAGGTTGTCTTGTCAGAATTGAGGTCGATATACGTCGGGGAATTCCGGCCATCGACATTGTTGGTCTCGCCGCAGCGGCGGTCCGTGAGTCGCGAGAGCGGGTGCGCGCGGCTATTCGGAACTCCGGCTACGAATTTCCTCAAGATCGAATACTCATAAACCTCTCCCCGGCGGATCTTCCCAAGGAAGGAGCATCGTACGATTTGCCCATCGCCGTGCGCATTCTGAGCGCTGCTGGGGCAATTCCAGAATGCGGAAATGACATTCTTGTTATGGGCGAACTCACTTTGGATGGTAAGATCCATGCGGTGCGGGCAGTTCTGCCCGCTTATATCCAGGCGGCCAAGTTGGGTATCCGACACTTCGTCGTTCCTAGAGAAAGTGCAGCAGAACTAGGCGGGTTCTGGCAACCGGACCGCGGAAAAGTCTATCCGATTGATTGCATAAATGATCTTGCAGCCATCATGCTGGCCATTCGAAATGGCAAGGAAGCAGCTGATCTGGAGGCGCTTTCTGCTGCTGACCTGCCGAGTCTTGGCCTGCCGAGTGGCGGTTTAGTACAGGTAGGCGGTTTGGCACAGGTCGATACCGGATCTTCCCGAAATTCGCATCAAAATCCGTACTGCCAAAAAGCTCAACATACATTCAACACGCGCAAACCAGATTTTGGCGACTATTATGGTGATGAAGCGCTGATGCGTGCCTTGGTCATAGCTGCCGCCGGGCGTCACAATATCCTTCTTTTTGGTCCACCGGGGTCTGGAAAAACTGCCGCTGCCCTTCGGTTTCCTTCGCTCATGCCACCCTTAACCGAAAACGAAGCCCTCGAGGTCGGAGTAATCTGGTCGCTCTATGGAAAGTCCCCCTCCGAACCTATACAAACTATACAAGGCAAGGACAAGGGTTATGTCGCCAATTCCCCAGGTCCTCTTATCGTTCCTGGCAGCGAAGCGAGCACAAGAGCCGAAGTTGATTCTTGTGAAAGCGTCAGCGAAACTCCATTCGTCGTCACCGACGAGTCCGCTTTTTCGCGTTCTGGTTGGCACTATCCACCGGTTAGGGCACCACACCATTCCGCTTCCTGCGAGGGCATGATAGGAGGTGGACATCCAATAAGGCCTGGGGAGATCAGCCTGGCTCACCGAGGGCTGCTTTTCCTCGATGAGACGACGGAATTCAGAAGAGATGTCCTTCAATCGCTTCGCGAGCCTATGGAAAAAGGCTATGTCACCATTGTCCGTGCTGGGCGAACGGTCCAGTATCCTGCCAGTTTTCAACTCATTATGGCTGCCAATCCCTGTCCCTGTGGCAATCTAGGTTCGCCGGCCAAAACTTGCGTCTGTTCTCCTCAGGAAATTCAACGGTACTGGAAGAAACTTGGTGGTCCGTTGTTGGATCGTATCGACATGAGGGTCCCAGTTCATGCACCGACTCCGGAGGCGCTCCTTTCGTCTGAGCCTGGTCGGCAACGAAGAATGCTTGAGTCGGTTTTGCGAGCAGTTCGAGCGCAAGAGTTCAGGGTGCCCGTAGGTGCTCCTCTAGGAACGTCTTTTGTAAGGAATGGTGATTTTTCTCCTGAACAGGTATCCGCCTTCTGTAATCTGACCAAAGACGCACGCCTGTTATTAGCTGAAAAAGCCCAAGAATTAGGCCTTTCTGCTCGAGCTTGTCATTCGATACTGAAACTAGGTCGAACGATTGGCGATCTCGATGGCAAGGATATGTTGGATGCCTCAGTTATTGAGGAGGCAATAGGTTATCGGCAGTTTGGCGATGGTGACCTCTATTGGCCATTTTAGGGTTGGATCTATAGGCTAAGTCCTCTTACTCTAGAGTGCTTCAAATGTCACCAAAGGTCGCGTAAATACTATGGCGAAATGGGTTGACATTGGAGGCGATTCCTATTAGTTTTTATAGTGCAAGCGCACTGTAGCGCCGTTAGTTTTTTAGGGGCGTTTCAGTTTGCTTTTCTAGTTTTTAGGGCTAGGCAATAAAAATCAGAAAAAACAAAAAAGCTCTTGACAAGGTCAAGTAAGTTTGGTAGGTTCATCGAGCGCTTTGCGAGTAAGGTTGTGGGGCGCGTGAAAAGAGCGCGGTACTGGTAGGAGCGGGAGCTCATCCGGTACGAGCGGTGGTCTTTAGACAACGAAGTAGGAAATAGGGAAGGGATAGAGAGAGGTAAGGGATCGAGGCATTGAATGCCGGTATCTGTTTTTAAGGAACAGGTACGAACTGTTAATTCTCTCATGAGAAGAAATCCTGCGGGAGCAATCCCGTTGGAATATATCATGGAGAGTTTGATCCTGGCTCAGAACAAACGCTGGCGGCGTGTCTTAAGCATGCAAGTCGAGCGGTAGGCGTAGCAATACGCTGAGAGCGGCGGACTGGTGAGTAACGCGTGGATGATCTACCGTTAGGGCATGGGGATAGCCACTAGAAATAGTGGGTAATACCGAATACGTTTGCACAGGTGAAGCTGTGTAAAGAAAGGATCCTACGGGGTCGGCCTAACGATGAGTCTGCGTCCCATTAGCTAGTTGGTGAGGTAAAGGCCCACCAAGGCGATGATGGGTAGCCGGCCTGAGAGGGTGTACGGCCACACTGGGACTGAGATACGGCCCAGACTCCTACGGGAGGCAGCAGCTAAGAATATTCCGCAATGGACGAAAGTCTGACGGAGCGACGCCGCGTGGATGAAGAAGGCCGCAAGGTTGTAAAATCCTTTTGCTGGGGAAGAATAAGTCCAGGAGGGAATGCCTGGATGATGACATGAACCGGCGAATAAGCCCCGGCCAACTACGTGCCAGCAGCCGCGGTAACACGTAGGGGGCAAGCGTTGTTCGGAATTACTGGGCGTAAAGGGCATGTAGGCGGTTTAGTAAGCTTGGCGTGAAAGACCACAGCTCAACTGTGGGGTTGCGTTGAGAACTGCTGAACTTGAGTTACGGAGAGGGAGCTAGAATTCCTGGTGTAGGGGTGGAATCTGTAGAGATCAGGAAGAATACCGATGGCGAAGGCAAGCTTCTGGCCGATAACTGACGCTGAGGTGCGAAAGTGTGGGGATCAAACAGGATTAGATACCCTGGTAGTCCACACTGTAAACGATGTACACTAGGTGCTGGTGCGGATGCATCAGGGCCGAAGCGAACGCGCTAAGTGTACCGCCTGGGGAGTATGCTCGCAAGGGTGAAACTCAAAGGAATTGACGGGGGCCCGCACAAGCGGTGGAGCATGTGGTTTAATTCGATGGTACGCGAGGAACCTTACCTGGGTTTGACATACAGTGGGATGCGTTAGAGATAGCGCAGCATCGCAAGATGACACTGTACAGGTGCTGCATGGCTGTCGTCAGCTCGTGCCGTGAGGTGTTGGGTTAAGTCCCGCAACGAGCGCAACCCCTACTGCCAGTTACTAACAGGTAACGCTGAGGACTCTGGCGGAACTGCCGGTGACAAACCGGAGGAAGGTGGGGATGACGTCAAGTCATCATGGCCCTTATGTCCAGGGCTACACACGTGCTACAATGGGTGAGACAGAGTGACGCGAAGCCGCGAGGTGGAGCAAATCGCAGAAAATCACTCGTAGTTCGGATTGGAGTCTGAAACTCGACTCCATGAAGGTGGAATCGCTAGTAATCGCGCATCAGCATGGCGCGGTGAATACGTTCCCGGGCCTTGTACACACCGCCCGTCACACCATCCGAGTGAGGGGTACCCGAAGCCGTTAGTCCAACCTGAAAAGGGGGACGATGTCGAAGGTACGTCTCGTGAGGAGGGTGAAGTCGTAACAAGGTAGTCGTACCGGAAGGTGCGGCTGGATCACCTCCTTTCTGTGAGAAAGGCCAAAGGTTGTGCAGAATGCCGCAAGGCAGAATGCCGGCTGATGGTTTGACTCAAAGGCAGGGATGCCATTGGTGAGGTGCTTTTTTAAGCAGCTGACTACCTAAGCTTCTCTCTATCTTATTCCTTTTTTTATTGAAGAAAAATGATCATGTCGGTCGGTATTAAAGACCAAACTAGCTAGCTTGGGCTTTGATCTATCCGTTATGTTCAGAATACCAAACTGGGGATATAGCTCAGTTGGCTAGAGCGGCGGCTTTGCAAGCCGTAGGTCGAGGGTTCAAGTCCCTCTATCTCCACGATGCGGCCCGTGTGACCCACGTGGATCGCTCAAGTTGGATCTTTTACATTTATAGGGAAGGGGAGCAGGCTTTACGGTGTGCTTAGAAGCGTTGAAGGCGAGCGTGTGCATTGAAAGATGTGCAGGTAAGTTTGATGCGTGAGTAGGAGTGCGCTGTAGAGTTGAAGAGTATAAGAGCGAATAAGAGAGTAAAGAGAAAGTAAAGGGAAGAGTGAAGCATAATATGGTCAAGCGAAGAGGGGCGTACGGTGGATGCCTAGAAGGAGCCGCACGGCGAAGAAGGCCGTGACAAGCTGCGAAAAGCCACGGGGAGGAGCACATATCCTGCGATCCGTGGATGGCCGAATGGGGTAACCCGGCTGCGAGAGCAGTCAGCACTACGTGAATAAACTAGCGTAGTGCGGCGATACCCAGGGAACTGAACCATCTCAGTACCTGGAGGAGAAGACATCAAAAGAGATTCCCACTAGTAGCGGCGAGCGAACGGGGAAGAGCCCAAACCTATGTCAGCGTAATAAGTGCACGCTGTTGCTGGCAGGGGGTAGATGGTCCAAGTTAGAGGGACGTGCAGGACCTCGCGAAGGGAAAAAGCGTCTTAGCAAGGGGAACGGCATGGGAAGGCCGGCCAGAGAGGGTGAGAGCCCCGTACCTGAACGCTTAAAGGCGGCTTCGTGGACTTGGAACCTAAGTACGGCGAGGCTCGAGAAACCTTGTCGGAAGCAGGGTCGACCACGATCCAAGGCTAAATACGATGCGGCTACCGATAGTGCACAAGTACCGTGAGGGAAAGGTGAAAAGAACCCCGGTGAGGGGAGTGAAAGAGAACCTGAAACCATACGCCCACAACAGGTCGGAGCAGAGCGTAAGCTTTGTGACGGCGTGCCTTTTGTAGAATGAGCCTGCGAGTTACGGTATGCAGCGAGGTTAAGGAGTTGGAGCTCTGGAGCCGGAGGGAAACCGAGTCTGATAAGGGCGAATAGTTGCATGTCGTAGACCCGAAGCCAGGTGATCTTATTACGAGCAGGTTGAAGCTTGAGTAAAATCAAGTGGAGGACCGAACTCTAGTGTAATGAAAAACGCAGGGATGACTCGTGATAAGGGGTGAAAGGCTAATCAAACCTGGAAATAGCTGGCACTCCCCGAAATGCCTTGAGGGACAGCCTTATACAAATGTCATGGAGGTAGAGCACTGTTTGGACTAGGGGTCTTCACCGGCTACCAAACCCAGGCAAACTACGAATGCCATGACACAACGTATAGGAGTGAGACTGTGGGCGATAAAGTTCATAGTCGAGAGGGGAACAGCCCAGACCGACAGCTAAGGTCCCAAAATGCCGCTAAGTGTGAAATGAGGTGTTATTGCGAAGACAGCCAGGAGGTTGGCTCAGAAGCAGCCATTCCTTAAAAGAGTGCGTAATAGCTCACTGGTCGAGCAATGATGCGCAGACAATGTAACGGGGCTTAAGCGGTATACCGAAGCTTCGGATTCATACTGTAAGGTATGGATGGTAGGGGAGCATTCCATGGACCGGAGAAGGTGCACTGTAAGGTGTGCTGGAGGGGATGGAAGAGAGAATGCAGGTATAAGTACACGAAAAGACGGGTGAGATTCCCGTCCGCCGAAAACCTAAGGTTTCCTGGGTAAAGGTCATCTGCCCAGGGTTAGTCGGTCCCTAAGATGAGGCTGAAAGGCGTAGTCGATGGGAAGCTGGTTCATAGTCCAGCACCATGCAAGAATACGAAGGGATGACGCATGAGGTGAAACCCGGCCGGAGAACGGTTGTTCCGGTCGAAGCAGTGAGCCAGGAGAAGCGTACAGGCAAATCCGTATGCGGATGGTGAGCTGTGACAGCGAGTGGAGCTACGGCGAAGCGAAGCGGGTGTAATCAAGGTGCCAAGAAAGAGTCTCTAAGGATAATTTTTGCATGACCGTACCGTAAACGGACACACGTAGGTGGGATGAGAAATCTAAGGCGCTCGAGATAACTCGCGTTAAGGAACTCGGCAAAATGCACACGTAACTTCGGGAGAAGTGTGGCCTATCGTAAGGTAGGTTGCAGAGAGCAGGCCCAGGCGACTGTTTACCAAAAACACAGGACTCTGCGAACGCGCAAGCGGACGTATAGGGTCTGACGCCTGCCCGGTGCTGGAAGGTTAAGAGGAGGGGTTAGCCGCAAGGCGAAGCTCTGAATCGAAGCCCCAGTAAACGGCGGCCGTAACTATAACGGTCCTAAGGTAGCGAAATTCCTTGTCGGGTAAGTTCCGACCCGCACGAATGGTGGAACGATCTGGGCACTGTCTCGACGCGAGACTCGGTGAAATTTAAGTACCGGTAAAGATGCCGGTTACCCGTGGTTAGACGGATAGACCCCATGAACCTTTACTGTAACTTAGCATGGGGACTTGGCCTTGCATGTGTAGGATAGGTGGGAGACTGAGAGACGTGGGCGTTAGCTTGCGTGGAGTCGTCGGTGAAATACCACCCTTGTAAGGCTAGGTTTCTAACCTGTTCCGTAAATCCGGGGCAGGGACAGTACTAGGTGGGCAGTTTGACTGGGGCGGTCGCCTCCCAAACAGTAACGGAGGTGCGCGAAGGTCGCCTTGCGCTGGTTGGAAATCAGCGCTGTAAGTGTAAAGGCAAAAGGCGGCTTGACTGCGAGTCCGACAGGACGAGCAGGTACGAAAGTAGGTCTTAGTGATCTGGCGGTAGCGAGTGGAAGCGCCGTCACTTAACGGATAAAAGGTACTCTGGGGATAACAGGCTGATCTTGCCCAAGAGTTCATATCGACGGCAAGGTTTGGCACCTCGATGTCGGCTCATCGCATCCTGGGGCTGGAGCAGGTCCCAAGGGTTTGGCTGTTCGCCAATTAAAGCGGTACGTGAGCTGGGTTCAGAACGTCGTGAGACAGTTCGGTCCCTATCTGCCACGGGCGTTGGATGGTTGAGGGGAGCTGCTTTTAGTACGAGAGGACCGAAGTGGACGAACCTCTGGTGTACCAGTTATCCTGCCAAGGGTAGCTGCTGGGTAGCCAAGTTCGGAAGGGATAACCGCTGAAAGCATCTAAGTGGGAAGCCCACCTCAAGATGAACCATCCCTGGGGGTATAACCCCCCTGAAGGCACCAGGGAGACTACCTGGTTGATAGGGTGGCGATGTACGCGCAGTAATGCGTTTAGTCGACCACTACTAATCTGCCGTGAGGCTTGACCATATTATCCTTCACTTTTACTGACTGATGAGTTTTCTTGGTTTCTGTTCTAACGCTTTTGAGCGCAAAGCCTGCTTCCTTATGTGTTTGCACGAACTGTCCTGTGCGTACTAGCCGGCAGCCTTGCAAACCTTCCCTTTGTGTTGTTTATTTGCCTGGTGACTATTGTGGAGGGGCCACACCCGTTCCCATTCCGAACACGGAAGTTAAGCCCTCTTACGCCGATGGTACTGCCTTTACGGTGGAAGAGTAGGTCGTCGCCAGGCTTTTTCTTTGCCTTGAACGTCTCTTTTTATGTGCAGAATCCCCTTCGAATTGTCCTAATAATGGCTTGGAATTCATGAGGTTTTCTCTTGCAAGTGTTGTATTGGAAGCATATAGTTCAGTGGCGGAGCTTCTATCGTGCAGCTTAAAATTGGGCGAGACAGGATTTTCCTACTTGGCTTTTTTGCGTTTGTTATTCTATTGGGATCATTCTTCCTGATGTTTTCCAGTATGTACAGTGCTGGGCCTTTGAATTATATCGATGCACTGTTTACAGCGACGAGCGCCGTGTGCGTAACAGGCCTGACCTCTGTGGATACAGCGAATTATACTCGAGCCGGCCAAACAATTATAATGCTTCTTATTCAAATTGGCGGTCTTGGAATAATTACTTTTGCAACGCTCTACATTGCCATTCCGAGGAAGAAGATTTCGATGATGAGCAAGGGCGCCATAACCGACTATTCGCTTTCCGAGATTGAGTATAAACCCAAAGTAATCATAGCCGCCATTCTAAAATACACCTTCTTTTTTGAGCTATTGGGCTCGCTGCTTTTTTACCTACGATTTCGAACCCAGGGCTTGGACTACTTCGTAGCAGCCTTCCATGCAGTTTCCGCTTTTTGTAACGCAGGTTTTTCGACGTTTTCTACAAATTTGGAAGCTTACGTAACAGATCCGATTGTGAATTTTACTACGATTGCACTCATTGTAATCGGTGGTATCGGTTTCATCGTCATAAGAGATATTCGGAAGGTTTTGACCCATGAGAAAATGCACCTTTCGTACCACTCCAAAGTTGTCCTGGGAACGACGGCCTCGCTGATATTTGGCGGAGCACTTGCGTTCTTTTTGTTGGAATACAATGTCTCAATGGCAAACCTGACAATTCCGCAGAAAATAATGGCGAGCCTTTTTCAATCGGTCACGCCGAGAACAGCAGGCTTTGACACTATTGTGCAAAACAAGATGACACAAGGATCTCAGCTCATTACGACGTTCTTGATGTTCGTCGGTGCATCGCCTGCCTCTACAGGCGGCGGCGTCAAGACCACAACGCTTTTCGTGCTTCTGGCCACAGCCTTCTTGTATAGCGATTCAAGCGATTCGCTTGCCTCCAATGGCAGAACAATAGCCCCACATACAATTTACAAAGCCGTTGGCATGGTCATCAAAGGTCTCATTATTGTGTTTGTCGGTGCTATTTGCATCCTGCTTTACGAAGAATCCTTCGGGAATCAGATAGCTTTGATGGATGCGGTGTTCGAAGTGACTTCGGCGTTCGGTACTGTGGGCTTGTCTGAAGGAATAACATTTTCTCTCCATTGGGTTTCCAAGCTAATCCTCATTATTACGATGTATATTGGCAGAGTCGGACTTTTCGCGGTCACAATGCCGAAACTGCATAAACTCGAGGGTTATGCTGAACTGCCCAGTGCTGATATCCTGATAGGATAGGATTCTTCATAAATTTGCGTT
>Ga0209099_1002938_pt1 | contig 14343 bp, 26 predicted proteins | sample AD_JPNHW2_MetaG_FD_184430 | JGI IMG/M metagenome (GOLD analysis project Ga0209099, IMG submission 184430) | Active sludge microbial communities of municipal wastewater-treating anaerobic digesters from Japan - AD_JPNHW2_MetaG (SPAdes) (version 2) | ecosystem: Engineered > Bioreactor > Anaerobic...
CACGAGGCACATCATCGAGCCGCTCGTCTTGGGATGCTATGCAGCGGCTTCCCACCACCTATCGCGCCCACCTGCAACACGACCCGCGAAGTATCACAACCCAGGAAAGCAACTTGGCACCCCAAAACCCACGCATCGCTTCGAAGAATAGCCAACTGCCCCTTGCAACTTCGCATCCCCAACCCCGCAGTCTAATTTGCGTTAGGCGTCGCAGCGACCGATGCGCCGACTTCCGCCGCCATTCCCGAATGCTTCGATTGCCAGCAGAGTGCCCTTCGCTCGTTCATCTATCTCGGCCTGCTTGCATCCCGTGCCACCTGCTCGCCAGTGTCGTCGTTCGTCATCCCCGCCATCAGTGAGATCGGGTGTTGGGAGTCTTGGAGGGAACTCACAATGAAGAACGCAGGGGCAATCCTGCCCACCGTACTTGCCGGTCTTCTCTCGGCTGGCTGGACTGTTCCACTTGCGCTGGCAATCGACTTCTACTTCACTTCTCTTCACCACGCGGTCAGCCCCCAGTTGAACAGCTTCCCAGCTCTCCACTACGCAGAGCAGAGTCTGTGGGTCGCAACAGCGTGGGCCTTCGTCGTCATTGCCGTCTGGTCTGCCTATCTGGTTCGCAGATTCAGTCGGTGATCTGCTGGGTCGATAGGCCAGGCCAGCGACGCCTAACGGCGGTTTGCAGCGATCGTCGCTGATAGCTCTCGCGGATTGAATGGTTTATGCTTCTTCCGTGGCCCTCGTATCTCCACCTGGCTTTGTGTTACCCGCGCCGTCGCTGAAACCGAGCGTTATGCGTCTGGATGGAGGCCGGAATTGAACGAAGATGCATGGCGAATTCACCGATCGCTGCGACTTCGCCGGAACGTTCTCCCTCATCTCGCTCTCGAGAAGCTGACCGATGCCTGCCTCGTTGCGGCTGGCGGAGCTTCTGGTCAGATCCAGACCTACTGGTGTGTTGGCGCCATTACCTTCTCCGCCTTGGCTGTCGAATCGTTCCTGAACGTCGCCGTGATTCACCTCGTGTCCCATTCCGAAGAGATCGTACGGACAGCGTCGCCTGCGGCAAAACTCGCTATCCTGGAAGCTCTGATCCCCTTTGAAGCCGACCGCAAGAGTGCGCCTTTCAATCAATTCGCGGACCTATTCAAGTACCGGAATTCCATCGCCCACGCCAAGCCAGAGGCACACCTCGTCCACTTCGTCGAAGACCACTCCCTTCCGATGCCAGCTTCGTCTGGTTCGACACCTCTCAGCTACTGGGAGAAGCACGCCACGCTTGGGAACGCGCGACGCCTCGCAAAGGCCTCAGCAGAAATCAACGCATTCATTGGGACCAAAGCAGGTCTTCACTTCTCTCCCACAGATCATTCCGCCTACCAAGTCTGGTTGGATCCTTCCTAGTGGCTTCCCAGATGCCTAACGACGCAGTGAAGCCGCCGGCGCCTATCGCTTTTCTGGTCGGCAGGCGCAGCTTCGGTCTTGGCCTGTCTCTGGCCTCGGCCCAACTTCAACCGGCGCCGCAGCTTACTGCGGGCGTTATGCGGCTGCAAAGGGTTCCGCCATGGTAGGCGTGAGGGTGCCACGGAGCGTCTGGCCGCAGAAATGCCACCGAGTCACGGCGTGGCACAAGGATGTTCACATTCGTCGTCTCTTGTCCGCCGAAGATCAGCTTGTTGCATTGTGTCGGATTCGCGTGCCCCAGGCAACCATTGAACCCACAGTCATGCGCCAGTTGGCCAGAGAGGCGCTTGCCAGCGACTCGGTGTATCGCGCCACCGCCGCCATGGACCTCCTATTTGATGCTCACGAGTCGTACGGGGCGCTCTTGTTGGTCTTCCGCAACTTAGCGTGCGAGTTGGGGCCAAGGTCCAGGCAACGTCTGGAGTGCTGCATCGGCTTCCTGCGCCTACATGAGAACCATCGGGAGGTTCTGGGGAAGCAGTACTCGGAGATCATGGCCGACTGCGAGCACTTCAGAGCCCTGGCAAAGCAAGCTGAGGCCCTCCTGGAAGAGCTCTATCATCAGGTTCAGCTAGAAGGCAGCCGCCTAACGGCCGGATGAAGCTGACACGGCGGGCATGGTGTTTGCTTGGAGACTCTGGCGTCGGGCATCATCTCGGCATGCGAAGCTACTTCAAGTCATCCGCCGTGCAGCTTATCCGGGGCGTTATCCACCCATGAACCAGTTCGTGGAGGCACCAGGTCCGTGGTTCTGGGTCCGTCGCATTCTGCTTGCGATCGGGAGCACTGCGATTGCATTCCTTGCTACCCTGACCATCGGTGCGTCCTTCGATTCCATGCTGCCGATTCGCGATCCATATTCACGTTTCTATCTCATTCATCTCACCTACTGGCTACTCGCTTTGTCCCTTAGCGCCCTCGTCTCCTTCGCCTGCCGGAGCCGTCGCGAGTTCCTGTAAGCCTCACTGAGGGCCACAGCCCTGCTCGCCTTGCTCCCAATCTTGCCGGAGTTGTTTCATGTGCCGCCGCTGGAGAGGGGCGCGCAGAAGCGAACCATGGCTGCAATGCAAGCGATCGCGCAGTCGATGGCTAGCTATCGCCAGGCAAATGGAACCTATCCACGCGTGTCCAGTGTTCGTGAGCTATCCCGCCTGCTTGGGAAACAACTCACAGTCAGGGACGAGTGGCACACACCCCTTGTTCTCAGCGCCGAACCGAATCGCTACGTTCTCACGAGCTACGGTTCGGATGGTCAACCCGATTGTGTTCCGGTGGAGGGTCCAACGACCGAGTTTGCTTGCGACACTGTCCTCGCCAATGGAGCCTTCGTTGCCTGGCCCGAGGGGATTGGCATCTACGCTCTTCCTCGCCAGCTCCCGTTGCCAGTCATCGGCGTTACCGATCCAACCAAGGTCTTTTCCGGACCGCTAAGGTATGAGGCTGGCGACGGCACAGCCGGTACATTCCCCTTCTGTGGGCCGCTAGCCGCGAACCTTGGCTATGAGGCAGTCAATGCGTGGCGCGCGATCCACGAGCCGGAGGCCTGGGCAGCAGAGCTGCAAAGTGCTCGTGAATCTCACGAGCGGCTCATGCAGAAGCTGGCCACCGAAGCCAAGCAGAAGCGTCTGCACCTCACGGACAAGTCCCGTGGCGCCTAGCAGCAGCATCGAGCTGACGCGGCGGGCTATGTGCTTGCTTGGGGGCCGTGGCTTCGGGCATCATCGCGGCATGCAGCAGCCATGCGATACACCCGCCGCGCAGCTCATGCTGAGCCTTATGCGGCGTAGCCAAGGTGGCCTGGAGCCGTCGTGACAAGAACCTCCGCCTTCGGCGTCCTGGTGCTAGCCGGTTCGGTCATGCTCTCAAGCTGCGGAGATAACCGTGGTGGTGACGTTCCGAAGATCCGGCGGATGTTCGAAACAATGCCAGGCGTCCGGGTCCGTGATGTGATTGGCTGGGACGAGATGTGGCCAATAGCTGGCCCTATCAACATACGCGCAGATATCGACGTTGGCGGCAAAGGACGGCTTGTGCTCTGCAACCTCACGCCCGATGCCTTCAGGGGCAAGGCCGGGTTCATCATCGCTCGTGTCGGTCGCTCGATCCCCGGGCTCATCGCTGACTCGGACATTGGCCGTGTTCGCAATGTCGCTGGATGCCCGAACTCCGTCGATGCCGGTCCAGACACACCATTTCAGAAGCTCATTCCATTTCCAGTGCGGTCGATCCCTGACGTAGTCGACAACTACGAACTGCTGAACGCCCTCATCGAATCGTGGCCAACTACTTCGACCAGGATCACTTCCCCTGACGGCAGCTGGATCGACTACTACAGGAGCCCATGTGGCGACACCTAGGCTCGCCTCGCGGCCGAGCTCCACCTCGCCGCCCAACGGCGCAGTGAGGCTGTCGGCGCCTCTCGGCCTGCTGGGTCAACGCGCACACCCTCAATCGGCGCCGCAGCTTACTGCGAGCGTTCTGCGGACCTGTGGGAGGAGCGAGGACGAATCCGGCCAGACGGGTCATCGTCCCGGGGACCCCGAGCGCCCTTCGAGTCGGAGCCGGTTCGAGGGTGGCGGCAGGGTCTTCAGAATGCATCGCTGCGATCTCACCTAAGGTCAAGCGGTCCTGATTCCGCATTCGACGGAGGTAGCGTGAGCAAGAGAGAGCGAATCCTATTGGCAGCGAAAATCCTCGCAGCTTTCGTGGCCGGAGGTATCGCGGGCGCCGGAGTTCACCTTCAGTGGTACGGTCCCGTGGTTGGAGTGGGCGTGGCCCTCCTGTGTGGCCTGGCTGCGGGCGTGGCCCTGTGGCGCGCAGTGGGAGTCAGGCGCGCGCGTCGTGAGTCTGGTCGGTAGCGAGGCTCCGAGCGTTCGAAGAGCGGGCCGCAGAACAAGCACATGATTGATGGGTACCTGGTATCACGCTCATGCGACTCCGAGGGTGCCGCCCTACCTTGGCGTTGGTGAGACGACCAGTTTGGAGCTTCGCCGAGTCAAGACTGCGACATCTGTGATACTTGGCAGCTATTTTGGTGTCAAGTTGTCGGCCTCGCCATCTCGTTCACCAGCAACCACATCCGTGAGGGTCGCGGCCTAACGACACGGTGAAGCTGCCGGTGCCTCTCACCCTGCTGGTTGGCAGGCGCAGCTTCGGGTATCATCTCCCATGCAACCCGCGCAACGTCAATCGGCGCCGCACCTTACCGCGGGCGTAGCCATTCATGCATCGGATATCGGGCTTGCCCTCTTGACCAGTAGAACTGATAATACGTATTGGTTACGTAGGAGGTGGGCATGCACCGAAAACTGACGATCAGTGTGGATGACCAGGTGTACCGCGGCCTGCATCAGGTCGTGGGTCGGCACCATATCTCCCAGTTCATCGAGTCGCTTGTCCGTCCGCATGTCGTCAAGGCCGACCTCCTCGCGGCCTACCGCGACATGGCCGCTGACGAGCAACGCGAGCGAGAGGCACTCGAGTCGTCGGAAGCGATGGTCGGAGACCTCCCCCATGAAACGCGGTGAGGTCTGGTGGGTGAGCTTCGATCCCTCCCTCGGGGGCGAGATCCGCAAGCGCCGGCCTACAGTCATCGTCAGCAACGACGCTTCAAACCAGTTCCTGAACCGGCTCCAGGTCGTGCCTCTCACGAGCAGTGTCGAACGCCTGTATCCGAGCGAAGCCTATGTGACGCTCGCGGGCGAGCCCCGCAAGGCCATGGCCGACCAGCTTGCCACAGTCTCCAAGGCACGCCTTGGTGAACGCCTCGGGGTGCTCTCGCGAGCCGACATGGACAAGCTGGAACGCGTCATCAAGCTCCAACTGGGTTTGGTTCATGAAGACTGAAGTGGCTAACGACGCAGTGAAGCTGTCGGCGCCTCTCGTCCTGCTGCTCGGCGGGCCTCACGGCAACGCTGGCCCGTCGGTGCCACCAGCGCAACATCACTCGGCGCCGCAGCTTACTGCGGGCGTTGGACGGCACATCACCAGCCCAAAGAGGGGCAGATGATCCCTTTGCGAATCACGCCAGTTCCTGGCTACTCGCCGACTGTGGGCCGGCTGGTCAGCATCCTCACATATGTCCGGCAGGGCTCACTTGCCGCTGTCGAGGGTCTGTCCCGGGACCACCTTGATCACCTCTACGACGTGCAGAGCAACACCATCGGCGCCCTCCTTGCACACATGGCTGCCGTCGAGCGCTGGTACCAGGTCTTCACCTTTGAAAGCCGTGAACCATCCGCGACCGAGGTTGCAGCGATCTCGGCCGGCCTCAATCTTGGGGAAGAGGCGCGGCAGGCGATCAAGGGGCGCGACCTTGGGAGCTACCTCGATGAGCTGGAACGGGTCCGGGAAGCCACACTGGCAGGCCTGTCAGCGCGCGATGATGCCTGGCTTGAGGCGCCCCTAGCAGTCGCGCCCGACCTCAATGCGCACTGGGCCTGGTTCCACGTGGCAGAAGACGAGCTTGGTCATCGCGGCCAGATCCGGTGGCTTCGCAAGCGCCTGCCTGCGCAGAGCGCGGGCGTTGGGCGGACCTGAGGGTCCACCGGCGAGGAGCGACGTGAGCGTCCGTAGGCAACTCGGGTGGGCGGCGGTCGGGGTCATGTTGCTCGGCTGTGGCCAGCGCGTACCATTCGAAAGGCGATTGGCAGGCAGCAGCCGGATCGAGGTGCGGCACAATGATCGTGTCCTCCGTGCTGTGGACAACGAGGCGACCATCACGAAGGCGGTTGAGTTCATCACCTCGCGATCGGGAGGGTGGTCTCAGGATTGGGCAGGCACACCAGTACCGGTCTTCGTGGTGTACTTCTTCCGCGGCAAGCAGATAGTCGGCGGGTACGGAGTCGGGCCGGACTTCCTCACCACCGACCCTGGGCCCGTCTTCTGGAGCCGCTCCGTGAGTCCAAGCGAGGCGAGAGAGATCGCCAACATCTTGGGGGTCGACCTCGAGCGGCGATAGAAATTCAGTGTCAAAGCCAGGTGCCAGCGGGGCCGCCCAACAATCGGATGAAGCTGACGGAGCTTTCGCCGAAGCCGAGCAGACGGACGCGCCGGCCCACGCCCGCGCTGGCCAGGATGGGCGCGGGCACCGCTTCGCAGCTTGTCCGCCGTGGCGGGCAGCAGAATGATCTTCCACGTGGTTTACAATAAGGAAATGCTGGAACTTAGCTGATTTCTCGGCATCCTGATCATCATGTACTACAGGGACCACGAGCCCGCGCACTTCCACGCAAAGTACGGTGACTACGAAATCACCGTCGCTCTGGAGACCGGTGTTGTCGAGGGCCAGTTCCCACGCCGAGCGCTCCGCCACGCGATCGAGTGGTACGACCTCCATGTCGAGGAGCTGCGCACAAATTGGCGGCTGGCCCAGGCTGGTCAACCCCTTCAACCCATCCCTCCGTTGGAGTAGATGAAATGGTGAAAGTCCTTGAGGCCCACGTCGTCACCGCTTTCACGGTATGGCTCCGGTTCAGTGATGGCACCGAAGGATCCACTGATCTTGCAAGGGAACTCCAAGGCCCAGTGTTTGAGCCGCTCCGCGATCCCAGCTACTTTGCCCTGCTCCGCGTCGATCCCGAGCTCGACACAATCGCCTGGCCGAACGGTGCCGACTTCGCTCCCGAATTCCTTTGCGAGCGGGTCAAGCTCGCTGCCGCGTGATGCTGCCGCCCAACAGCGCAGTCAAGCTGCCGGCGCCTTTCGCTCTGCTGGTCGGCGGGCGCAACTTCAGTGGTGGCCGGTTTGCACAACGAACCCAATGTCAATCGGCGCCGCAGGTTACTGCGGGCGCTGGATGCCCGCAAGGCCCTCGCTGCCTGATTCGAAAGGCCCTTGTGCTCCTGGCCGCTCTTGGTCTTGCGGCCTGCACACACACCCGCGAGTGCCCGCCCGAAGCGGGCCTCACGCCCCCGAACACCACGTACGGCGTTCTCGGCGGTGCCCTTCTTGCCCCTCTCGAAGGCAAGGAATTCGGTATCGAGCATCGCTGCCTCGGTGGCGTGCAGGCGCTGGTCCTCGAACGGCTTGTCAGTCGCGACGCGAAGGGTCAGCCGACCTGGCAGGAGCTCGATCGGCTGGTCCTCCCTGAGATCGGCAGGAAGGAGCTGCTCGCATACGGCTATCCCTGTGCTCGCGACGGGAAGGCCGACCCGGAAATCGTGGCCATTGTCCACCTGAGCGACGGGCCCGAGCTCACCGAGATCGTCCGCGCCTGGCGAGCCGACAGCGCACGAGGTCGCTTTGAGCCGATCAACGTGCACGGGATCACCTGTCCCAATCCTGGAGCAGGCGTCTGACGACGCGCCGGACGCTTGAGCACCGGCAAGAGGGAATGCCTGTGAAGATCGCATCGCTCCTTGGCTTCGTCCTTATGGTCGCAGGATTGCTCGGCCTCCTGGTCACCCATTCGCTCTTCTCGGTTTCCCCCGTGGTGATTGGGCTTCAAGCCGGTGCCGTCCTGCTCATGGTCTGGGCTCGCGTCACGTTCCGCCTCCGCAGCTTCCATGTAGCTGCCAACCCGACCGAGGGGAGCCTGGTCACCCACGGGCCCTACCGCTTCCTGCGCCACCCCATCTACACGGCCGTGGTCCTGTTCACCTTCGCTGGCGCTCTTTCGCATCCCTCCTTGGGCGCATCCGGACTGGCCGTCGTGGTCCTGGTCGGCGCCCTCGCACGCATGCTCGCTGAAGAGCGCCTGCTACAAGTCCGCTACCTCGAGTATGCGGCGTACGCCTCGCAAACCAAACGCATGATTCCCTTTCTCTTCTAACACTTTGGCCCCCAGGCGAGCGTCGAACGGCGAGTCGCAGCGGTCGTCGCTGGCCGACCTTCCGGGCGTATGGGCTTCACTTCCGCCGTGGTCTCCGCGCCACGCGCGTGCCCGCATGTCGTGCCAGCGACTCGCTCCTCGTTTGGGTTCCGCGCGCCGTCGCAGAAGCCTGGCGTTGAGCGAGGCGAACATCACCACGGTTGGCCACTGAGCCCATGAAAGTGGGCATCTTCCCGTTTTCCCTTCTTGCCGCGATCGCACTGGCGAGCCTCCTGGTCGTCGCAGCCAGCTTCCTGGGCCGGTAAGCGCGCCGCGGGTAACGGCTGAGTCGGGGCCGCCTCGCACTGATGGCCGCCTGCTCCACTGCCCTCTGGGCGGCCTGGTGGTTCTTCTTCGCCCTCATGGCTGCGCTCGGGCACTCACCGCATCCCTACTCGGAGTCCTGACCCCGGGGCGTCGGCCGGTTCGTCCTCTTCGTGCTGGTGCCCGGTGTGGTGGCCGCCTGGCAGGGCAGGCTGTTTCGGCAGCGCGGGTCCCCAGCGTCTGCGTGAGATCGTCAGCAGGCCACGTTCGTCGGCGTCGTCGATGCCGAGGCATCATCCGTTCGAACCCACCCAACGCCTCGACTGGCAACGGCCTGCAGCGACCGTGCGACGGCCGCGCCGCCGGCGAAGCCCCGCGTGGCCCACCTGCATGGTGCCAGCCGGGATGCCCTCGTCTTGGGATGCGTGGCGCGACCCCCGGTGAGGCGCTGTGGCTTCCACTCCCCGAGCGGATCGAGCTCGTGCAGACTGTCGGGGATAGTCTCCTGGCGCTACACTCCCTTCATGGCGAGTCCAGCTCGAGACCGCCGATGCGCTGCCTGCGCGGCGAGTCAACGCGTGCGTCGGGCGTCACCGGGCCACTCTCGAGGCTTCCGCTGATGTCCTCCAGCCAACGGCCGCGGCTGCGGGACCGGCCCGGCACGCCCTCCTTCGCGAAGAACCCCGGTGGGGGCGCGGTCGGGTTTGGCTGCGGGCTCATTCTCGGCGGGCTCATCGCGGCCTCCTGGTGGGTGCAATACGAAACGCAACTCACGTGGCTCGTTGGAATGGCGCTTTCGCTGGCGGTCTTGGGCTACTGGAAGGGCGATCGATTCTGGACGTGGGTCATTCCGAGGCTCCGATGGTTCTCCTGACAGAGAGCATGCGTGCCCATCCAGCCTTTCAACGCCAAGGCGTTGGTCGGGGCAACGAGCCTCGTGGGAGGGCGTGGGCGGAGGACCAGCTCGATGAAGCCGAGTAGTGGCTTTAACCTCAGCAGTGTCGCGGGGGCAGGGCTGCAGGGCCTGCCTGGGGTGGCCATCGCCGTGGCGTTCGTCCTCATCTTCATCGCGTTCCTCCTGCCGAACGAGTGGCGAGACGGCGACACAGGAGACATGCTGTTCGTCCTGTTCCTCCTGATTGAGGTCGGCGCTTGTCTCGCCTTTGTCGGAGCAGAGCGACGCGACAGACGGTTGTCTGAGCGGATCGAACAGGAGCTTCACCTCCTCAGCGAAGGCGGACACAGAGCAGTGCACCCGAACCGGCGCAACGCCCGAGAACAGCCCAGAGGTGTGCTCATGCGCAAGCCAGCTCGCATCTGGTGGCAAAGCATCACTGCCAGCGGCGTTTCACTCGATGGCCTGGTCGCCCTGTCGGTTGTGCTCCTTTTCGTGTTCGGCATGGTTGGCATTTTCGTGTCGCCCAATGACCTCTGGCTCGTCTTTCTGGTTTGGGCTCTTGTGGAGGCTGCTGTGGTCATCGGCTTTGTGCAGGCGGAGCGGAGGTCTGCTCGGCAACTGGCCCGAGTCGCGAAGGAGCTGCAAGCGGAGAACGGGGATCCCGTCGAGGAGCCGGATGTCGAACCGGCGCTCATCGTGCCGTCTAAACCCATTCGTCCGCGCTGACCTCATGCTCGTGCAAAGGACTCCGTGGGGATCCCGCTGAGAAAGGCGCGATAGGCCGTGGGATGCGCTCTCGTTCTCCTGCCTGGGCTCGACGGGACCTCGGTGCTGTTCAGGCCGCTTGTTGCGAGTCTTCCTGCGGAGGTTGAGCCGATCACCGTGGCCTATCCACCGGGTGTCCCACTGGGCTACTCCCAGCTCCTCGACCTGGTACTTGCAGCAGCGCCACCCGGACCTTTCGTTCTGCTGGGGGAGTCCTTCTCGGGCCCACTGGCCGTCATGGCCGCTGCCACCCGTCCAGTTGGGCTCCGCGGCCTGATCCTCTGTGCCACGTTCGTCACGTGCCCCGTGCCGCTCGTCCCGAGGTGGGCCCGGCATCTCGCCCGGCCCTGGCTGTTTCGGCTGTACCCGGCGCTCGGCTACCTCAGATTCCTGTTGAGCCGGGCCGCCAGCGCCGAGCTTCGGTCGCTGGCTTCGGAGGCGCTGGCTTCGGTGCGGCCCGCGGTCCTTGCGCATCGGGTGCGCGAGGTGGTCGGCGTGGACGTCGCTGCTCTCCTTGCCGGCTACACCGGTCAGGCGCTGTACCTCCGGGGCAGGCAGGACTGGGTCGTCCCCCGCTCCGCCATGCAGGCGGTCCTCAGAGCGAATCCATCGATCGAGCGTTTGGAAGTTCCTGGTCCCCACATGGTCCTGCAGAGCAACCCCACGGCGGCAGCCGATGGCATCGCGAGGTTCATCAAGAGGGTAGGCACCGACTAGCGACACGCCGAGCTCGGTTGGGATAAGCACCCCTTGGGCTCAGCTACACTTCTCTCGTGGCTCAGCACGCTTGTGTCTTCACCGTGTCATTCGCCATGCTGGTCAGCGCGTCGAGGCGACCAGGCGCCACGTATGCTTAGGAGCACCCGGGGCGTGGTAGTCAGCGCCAGCGTATTTGGCGCCGTCTTCTTCCTCGCCGGCTTCATCAACACATGGGTTGGCACCTACATCCTCGAACGGTGGGACCCGAAGTTCGGGCGCGACGGCTCGTTCAGTCTGGGTCTGCTCATTCTCCGCTACCTCACGCTCGGCAGCACAACAGCGTTTGCTCTGGTGCAGGCGCTCGGCCGACAGCGGCTTGTCCAGCGTTCAGCCGGCCAATGTGCGCTCGTGAGTGCAGGCGCGGCCGTTCTTGCGCTGGCCCTATCCAATGTCGTGCCGTTCCTGCCGATCGTCGCAGCCCTTGGTGCTCCCACATGGTTTACTTACTCTTGCGTTGCTTGTGGTCCGGGTCTTGTCGCCGGCTGCCTGGTAGTTGGCGTTCTCGTTCTGCAAGGACGGAGCTGAATCCAATGGCGTCGCCTGACCAGGCCCTAATGCCGACGCGGATCTGGGCCTGCTTGCCCGGCGGCCCGGCCTCCGTTCACATTCGAGCCATGCTATGGCTCTGCAACTCATCCGCCACGTGGCTTACCGTGTGGCTTACCGCGGGCGTGAAGCGTCTGGCCAGCGTCTGTTCTGGAGATTGAGCGATGAACGCAAGTCAGCTTTCCGCGATTGCCGTCCGCCTCTTTGGGTTGCAGCTCCTCTTCTCTTCACTCATCGAAGCCGAACAAACAGTCAACATGATGGGCAACCGGGCATATGGTGATGCCCTCACCCTCCACGATCTGCTTCCCACAGCATTGATGGTTGCGGCTGCCCTCTTTCTGCTGCTGCAAACCGACCTGGTCGTTCGCTTCATCACTCGCGGCAACGACTCATCGCCGGTTCCGTCCCTCGATGCAGAGCAGCTCACAACTGCCGCGTTCTCCCTTGCCGGTGTCGTGTTCCTGGTATCCGGGCTTGCCTCCCTGGCAGCCCTTGGCGTCCGCCTTCTCGTGCCGCACAATCCCCTCAGGCCCGATATCCCAGCAGAAGTGCTTGGATCCAACGCCGCGTTCGCGCTGGTGAAATGTCTCCTTGGCCTGTGGCTGTTTGCCGGCTCGCGACAGATCGTCGCTCTGGCAGGCCGTCTTCGCCCGTCTTCTTCCCCACCGCCAGAAGCAGACGCTTGACTACGCGCCGGACGTGACCGGGCTTGGCACCCCTCAGGCTCGTCTCGGCGACACTCCTTTCGTGGCCAGACCAACATGCACCGTCGTTGAGCTACACGCCTGGCAAGTCAGCGCGGGCTCTTCACCAGTTGGATCTGCCCGAGCTTTCATGCGAATAGTGGGGGAATGGGCATGACCATTCAGTTCCCCGCAGTGTTCCGACCTGTTCCCGAGCGCTTCATCGCCTTCGTTGAGGAGCTGCCAGACGCCAACACCCAAGGCGCGACGATCGAGGAGGCCCGCGAGAACACTGAAGAAGCTGTGGCTGTGGCTCTGGTTCTCGCGGCCAATCGTGAGCTGTCAGAGCCACAGCTTCGCGGAGTCGATGTCATCCGTGAACCACTCAGGCTCAGATGGGTACCTGATGGGTACCTGATGGGTACCTGGTATCACGCTCATGCGACTCCGAGGGTGCTGCCCTACCTTGGCGTTGGCGAGACGACCAGTTTGGAGCTTCGCCGGGTCAAGAGTGCGATATCTGTGATGCCTGGTACCTACTAAGTCATGCCTGGAGCCATTCGAAGACGGCGTCCCCTTGTCTTCAACAGCGGTGACGGCACCTCGCCAGATTGGCTGCAAGGAACCTGGCGATTGTTCGTAGGCTGGCTCGGCAACCCCCCGCCCAACGACGCGCTGGACTTGTCCGGGCTTGCCGGTCTTCAGGTTCGTCTCTGCTACGCTTCTCCCGTGCTCGTACCAGTTCGTCGCACCCTACCGTCAGTCGCCCAGCAAGTCAGCGCGGGCGCACCGGCCGCACGCTCCGGCATCGATTCACGGATCCCGTCGTGAATGGCACGCGCGCCAACGGACCTCAGGTCGTCTTGCCGCCGCCGGTCCTGTTTGTAGCCGCGCTGCTGCTTGGCATCGTCCTCGATCGCGCCCTGCCCACTGCTGCCGCCCCACGCTCCGTACTACCGTTCCTGCGGTTCGTTGGACTCCTGTTGGCGATCGCAAGCGGCAGCCTTGCCGCTGCGGCCTTCCTTACTCTCCGTCGGCACCGCACGACTTTCAGAACGGACAGGCCCGTCGAAGCTCTTGTCACCACTGGGCCCTTTCGCCTTACGCGCAACCCTCTCTATCTGAGTCTTGCGCTCCTTCTCGTTGCCGTCAGCGCCTTCCTCAACTCTCCCTGGCCCATCGCGTGCCTTGTGCCAGTACTCGCTCTTGTCCAGCACCTCGCCATCCGCCCCGAGGAGCGCTACCTTCTTCAAGCGTACGGCACCGAGTACGAGCGGTATTGTCGCGAGGTCCGCAGGTGGATATAGGTGCACCTGACCCCGGCGTGCAACGGACTCGCTGCGCTCGCCGCTGACGCCAGACGTCACACAGCCCTGAACGATCCTGTTGCTTCGCCTTGACGGGTGCATATGTCCGTGCATATATCAGGATCGTGGAGCTGGAATGGGATCCTGCCAAGGCTGAGTCGCTCCTCCAGCAGCATGGTATCGACTTCGCCGATGCGGTCATTGCTCTGGAAGACCCGCTGGCTCTGTCGATGCGGGACCCCGCCAGCTACGAGGAGGAGCGGTTTTCTTTTCCTGGCCACGGATCCGTTGGGTCGGTTGCTCGTTGTGGTCTTCACGATTCGCGGCGAGCGGATTCGGCTGATCTCGGCCCGCCTGGCCACAGGCCGAGAGCGGCGTCAGTACGAGGAAGAGCCATGAGGAAGGAATACGATTTCAGCGGTGCAAGGCGGGGGCCAGTTGTGCCCTCAGAACCGGGCAAGACCCGCATTACCATCCGCCTCGATAACGAGGTGTTGGCCTGGTTCAAGGAGCAGGTCCGGAAGGCTGGCGGGGGGAACTACCAAACCCTCATCAACGCTGCCCTCCAAGAGCACGTCCAAGCTCGTCGCGAACCTCTGGAGACCACGCTCAGGCGCGTCATCACGGAAGAACTGAAAAGGACCGTCGAACCTTGCTTCACTCCGCTGCCCGGAAATCGGCAGGCAGAGCGCAGAACAGCTCAAGAGCCTCGATTGGCTGGCCAAGGAAGCGTCGCTCGTCTGCAGCCTGCCGCCTGAGATCACAGCAGAGATGCTGCCGACGCTCCCGTGCTGCTTGCCGCCGAGTCAGTGGGCGCGCCTAACGGCGGTTGGCAGCAATAGG
>Ga0209099_1002941_pt1 | contig 14335 bp, 14 predicted proteins | sample AD_JPNHW2_MetaG_FD_184430 | JGI IMG/M metagenome (GOLD analysis project Ga0209099, IMG submission 184430) | Active sludge microbial communities of municipal wastewater-treating anaerobic digesters from Japan - AD_JPNHW2_MetaG (SPAdes) (version 2) | ecosystem: Engineered > Bioreactor > Anaerobic...
TTTTTTAATTTTTTACGTAGAATCACAAGTGTTTTATCTAATTTTACATAAAATTTATATTTGAATTAACTAATTGATAATCAAGTTAAAATATTAGCAGATGATTGTTCTTGTATTAAACTGTGGAAGCTCGTCGATAAAATACCAGGTTATCGATATGGGTAATGACAGTAAATTACTGGCAAAAGGACTTCTTGAACGTGTTGGCCTTGCAGATGGAATTTTAACCCACAAACCAGAAGGAAAAGAAAAATACGAAGTATTTGAGCCTATTCCTGATCATAACCACGGAATCAATATGATTTTAGAGGTTTTGGTTGATAAAAAGTATGGGGTTATATCTAGCATAAATGAGATTAAAGCTGTAGGCCATCGCGTAGCACATGGCGGTGAATTTTTCACCGAAAGTAGCCTTGTTAATGATAAGGTTAAATCTGAAATTGAAAAATGTATTGAACTTGCTCCATTACATAACCCTGCTAACCTAAAGGGTATACTTGCAATGGAGAAATTACTCCCCGGAGTGCCTCAGGTCGCAGTATTTGATACATCTTTTCATCAATCAATGCCTAACTTTTCATATTTATACGGTATACCATACGAATACTATGATAAGTATAAAATTCGTCGTTATGGCTTCCACGGAACAAGTCATAAATATGTTGCTCAGAAAGCTTGTCGTATTCTTGGAATGGACTTCGAGAAGAGCAAAATTATCACCTGCCACTTAGGTAATGGAGCCTCAATTGCTGCTATTAAATATGGCAAATCAATAGATACTTCTATGGGTTTCACTCCCGTTGAAGGACTGATGATGGGTACCCGTAGTGGGGATGTTGATGCTGGTGTTTTACTATTCTTAGCTGAAAAAGAAAACCTAAGTATTAAGCAGGTTAATGACGTAATTAATAAGAAGAGTGGCGTTCAAGGGATATCAGGTCTTTCTTCAGATATGCGTGATCTTGAAATTGCTGCTGCAAAAGGCCATGAGCGTGCTCAACTTGCAATCGACATGTACTACTATAGAGTTAAGAAGTATGTCGGGGCCTATGCTGCCGTAATGGATGGCGTTGACCTTATTATCTTCACTGGCGGTATTGGCGAGAACGATGATAACATTCGTGCTCACGTATCAGAGGCGATTGACTTTATGGGTGTTGATTTTGATGCTGATGCAAATAAAGGAGTTCGAGGTCAGGATAAGATATTAACCAAACCTAATTCAAGGGTAAAGGTTATGTCGATTACAACTAATGAAGAGCTTGTAATTGCTACTGATACAGCAAATATCGTTTCAAAACTTAAATAAATTTACTTACTTGTTGTTTAATGAATTAATTTATAGAATATGAAAGTTGATAAATTAGACCAACTGTTTGATATACTAAGAAGCAAAGCAAAAAAACGCTTAGTTGCAGCTTATGCAAACGATTCACATACTATCGAAGCTGTTAGTATGGCTATTGATATGGGTATTGTTGATGGTACTTTGGTAGGTGATGAAGCTACTATTAAAAAAGTTTGTGCTGAGCACAATATCAACCCATCAAAGTTTAAAATTGTTCAGGAATCTGATGAGATGAAGGCTGCCAACAAAGCTGTTGATCTTATCAATAAGGGTGAAGGCGATGTATTGATGAAGGGTTTAGTTAGCTCCGATAAGTATATGAGGGCAATTCTAAACAAAGACACTGGACTTTTACCTCCAAAAGCGGTGTTAAGCCATGTAACTGTAGTTCAAGTTCCAACCTATCATAAGCTTCTTATTGTTGGTGATGTTGCAATTATTCCTGCACCTGATTTTTCTCAAAAGGTTGCTATTGCTAACTACCTAATTAATACGGCTCACTCTTTAGGTGTTGAAAACCCAAAGGTTGCTGTACTTGCTGCAACTGAACAGATGATGGCCGGAATGCCAGCTTGCGTTGAAGCTGCAATGATCTCAAAGATGGCTGATCGTGGCCAAATTAAAGGGGCCGTTATTGATGGTCCATTAGCTCTTGATGTTGCAATTGATCAGGAATCCGCTCAAATTAAAAAGGTTACAGGACAAGTTGCCGGTGATGCTGATTGTATTCTTTTCCCAAATATTGAATCGGGTAATGTGTTCTTTAAAACTTGTACAAAGTTAGCTGGTGGCGAATTAGGTGCAATGGTAATGGGTGCTAAAGTTCCTTGTGTGTTAACCTCAAGGGGTGATAGCGTTCAATCAAAAATGTACTCTATTGCTCTTGCTGCTAATGCTGCTAAATAGTTTTTAGTAACAAACAATTTAATTTGTAAAATGGAAGATTACAAGATCCTAGCAATCAACCCAGGATCAACATCAACTAAGATTGCTGTTTATAAGAATAATAAATCGATATTCCTTAAAAACATCAAGCATTCAGCTGATGATTTGAAGGGGTTTGCCAAGATTGCCGATCAGTTTGAATATAGGAAGGAGATCATCCTTAAAGAGCTTAAAGAAGCCGATATCAGTATTGATAAAATATCTGCTGTTGTTGGTAGGGGTGGTTTAATTAAACCCATAGAATCAGGTGTTTATGAGGTTAACGAGAGAATGAAGGAGGATACTATCAATTGTGTAATGGGAGAGCATGCTAGTAATCTAGGTGCCCTAATTGCCGATGACATAGCAAAATCTATTCCTAATGCTCGTGCCTACATTGCCGATCCTGTTGTGGTTGATGAATTAGAAGATGTAGCTCGTATAGCAGGTCATCCTAAGTTTAAACGTGTATCAATTTTCCATGCATTAAACCAAAAAGCTATTGCTAGAATTTACGCTAAATCTATTGATAAAAAGTACGAAGAGTTAAACCTTATTGTAGCCCACCTTGGTGGAGGTATATCAGTGGGGGCTCATAAATTAGGTAGAGTTATTGATGTAAATAATGCTCTTGATGGTGATGGTCCTTTTTCACCTGAACGTTCGGGATCACTTCCAACTCATCAATTAGCGAAACTTTGCTTTAGTGGAGAGTATACTTATGAACAAGTTAAAAAGATGATTACTGGTCAGGGTGGACTGGTTGCACTTGCTGGAACAAATGATGCATATGAGGTTGAGATGAAGGCAAAAGCTGGGGATGAGAAAGCTAAGCTAATTCAAGACGCAATGGCATATAATATTGCAAAATGGATTGGAGCTTCAGCAACTGTTCTTAAAGGAAAGGTAGATGCAATAATACTTACCGGAGGTATAGCTCATAACCCTGATTTAGTTGATTATATAAAAGAGATGGTTGGCTTTATTGCTCAAGTTGTTGTTTACCCAGGGGAAGATGAGATGCAAGCACTTGCCATGAACGGTCTAATGGTACTTAAGGGTGAAGTAGAGCCCAAAATATATAGTTAGTAATGAACATCACATAAAAAAACCGCCTCAAAGGCGGTTTTTTTATGGAGTTGATACTGATACGGGAATTATCTTACCATTAAAGAATTTGCTTTTACTTAATGCAAAATCTGCAATAAAGTCCGCCATTTCTTCTGCGTTGAACGGTGCATTGTATCCGGGAAATGCTTCGCGAAGCATTTCGGTATCCGTTGCTCCAATTGCTAAGCAGTTGAAAGAGATTCCACTCTCTTTATACTCCTCAGCCAAACATTCGGTTAGCGATGCAAGGCCTGCTTTTGCTGCAGAATAAACTGTTAATCCAGGAAACTTCTGACTTCCTTGAAAACCACCCATACTACTTATATTTACAATATGCCCTCCTTTATTAACTAATGGGAGAAGAGATTTTATTAGTAAGGTAGGTGCAAGCAGGTTGAGATTTATTGTATTGGAGATATCATCAAATGATAATTTTTCAAAAGGTTTATTAATCAGTAACCCTGCGTTGTTTACAATAACATCTATTTGGGTTATATGTTTTTTTATTTCATTAAAGAGTACACTTTGGTAGGTATCAACATTAAGTAAATTGTATTGAATTGGGAAAATTGATGAATTAGAATTTATTTTACTACAAATCTCCTTTAGTTCATCTATCTTATCCTTGTTGCGGGCAATTACAACAATATTATGCTTACCAATTGCAACAAATTTCTTTGCTAATTCAAACCCAATGCCTCTTGATGCTCCGGTAATTACAATATTCATATAAAACAGTTTAAAAATTTAATAACAAAGATAAACGCAGAAACGTTATTTTTGAATGAATTTAAAAATTCATGAAATTTGCACATTCACTTACTAATTGCTTATGAATAAAAAATATCAATTAATATCTAGTGTAGTTTTTCTGCTACTAATAATTGTATCAATTAATAATTCATTTGGTCAGGTTAAAGTTAAGGAGAAAAAGAAACTTTCCGAAAAGATTTTTTTCGGAGGCAGTATTGGAATGGTATTTGGAACCGTAACCCGAATTGATATCCTTCCTGAAGTTGGAATATGGGTATTGCCCCAATGGTCTATAGGAGCCGGTGGTAGATACACTTATAGGAGAGAACGGTATAACTTGATAAGTGGAGAATCTCAAAACTTTAAATCTCATATATGGGGTTTATCTGGATTTACGCAAATAATGCCAATTCCCGATTTAGATAAAGCATTCAAAATAGGAATACACGGTGGTCCAATTTTTCAAGGCGAATGGGAAGGTTTATATCTTGACAAGGGGAATTTTGATCCCAACATCACATCTCAAGAAGGAAGAGGGTGGGTTCACCTCTTTTTAGTGGGAGTTGGATATCGATTTCCGGTTAGTGAGAAATCGGGTATTAACTTGCTTGTTCTCTGGGAATTAACAAATAGTCGCTATACGCCTTATACTACAAATCCTTTGCTTAGGTTGAGTGTAAACTTTTAATATCCTTATTATAAAGCGAAAAAGGCTTCGGATATACCGAAGCCTTTCTCATTATGTATAGAATAACTCGTTTATTCTAACACAACTACATTAGTAGCCTGAGGGCCACGTTTGCCTTGTGTGATTTCAAATGATACAGCCTGACCTTCATCAAGACGTTTGAAACCTTCTTTAGCAATGCCAGTGTAGTGTACAAAAACGTCATTGCCTTCTTCAGTTTGAATAAAGCCAAAACCTTTAGCTGCATCAAACCATTTTACTTTTCCTTTCATGTTGTAGAATGTAAAAATTGTAAATTAAAAAAAAAATTATCGATGCAAAGGTGCGCATAATACTTGATAATACAAGCAAGTAGGTAAATATTTTTTTAAACGAGATAAGAATAATTTTATTATTGTCGCATATTTTACTGAAATCAAATGCGTTATAAAAAATATAATGTTCGAACAATGCCCAAATTATTTTGTTATCAGAAAATAAAGACTTTACTTTGACAAATTTTTAAAATAAATCTATAAAACCCAATAAATGACAATTACAAAGGATAAGGTAGTATCACTTAGCTATGAGCTTAAGGTGAATAATGAAATTATTGACAATGCTGTTGCGGAGTATCCACTCGTTTTTTTATACGGACATGGTCAGCTTCTACCTCTTTTCGAGGAGAAAATTAACGGACTAAAGGTAGGTGATACCTTTGAGTTTATGGTACCTTGCGATGAAGGCTATGGTAAGGTGAATGAAATGGCTGTTGTTGAGTTGCCAAAAGATATTTTTAAAATTGATGGTGAAATTCCTGGCGATTTACTGGAAATAGGCCGTTCTCTTCCAATGAGAGATAATGAGGGTAATGCTCTTAATGGAATGATTGTTGATATTAAGGATGAGGTGGTTGTAATGGATTTTAATCATCCATTAGCCGGACAAGATCTATACTTTACTGGTAAAGTTGTTGATGTACGTGACGCATCTGTAGAAGAATTACAACACGGACACATTCATTCAAATAGTGGTTGTGGTGATGGTTGTGGTGATAGCTGCTCAGAGGATCAAAAGAGTTCTGAAAGTGGATGTGGTTGTGGATGTGGTTGCAACTAAAATTCATTCTCTAAATACTTAAAAAGGTTAAAGATTTCTTTAACCTTTTTTCTTTTTTTATATTTATGAGATACGTTTTTGTAAAAATTACGTAGAACAGAAAGTAAATGATTTTATTACATTTGCATTAGTAAAAAGAAAAAGATGAAAGATTTTAGATTTAAAACTCTGATTATTCTGATAATATCCCTTCCAGTTTTTATAATTGGTTGTAAAAAGGATGACAAAGTCGGAAATGAATTCACATTCAACAATAAAAGTTATGCATTAGCATATGGGGCTTTAGAGGATTTTGGGCAATCCTCACATGTTCCTCCAACTTACGAGTTTAATATTGTTTTCGCTACGAAAGGAATTACATATAATAGTTCTGAAGGTGATTATATTGGTACAGGTAGTTTTATTGAATTAAATCTATATTCTAAAAGCCCGAATGATATAGACCCAGGAACATATGCTTTTGATGGCTTTGCATCAAAAGATTCATTAACCTTTGATAGTGGTAGTGTTGGAATAAACTTTAATTTAACCACAGGAGAACCCGATACTGCATTTTATGAAATTGAAACCGGAGTTATTAACGTTGCCAAAAGAGGAAACTCTTACGTATTGGATTTTAGTTTATACATTGATGGTAATAAGGAAGTAAAGGGCTACTACTTAGGGGCTTTAGAAAAACATACTTTTAAGAAAAAATAATTAATTCCCAAAATATTGCTAAACTGACTTGCTTATTTTCCAAGTAAAGATAATAATCCATTAATAAATGTTAATGGATGAACCGGATTTCCAGGTATATAGAGATCCGGTTTATGCTTTTCTATAAATGATCTATCCAATGCTGGTGAACCAGCAAATATTCCACCGCTTATAGCATCAACACCAGCAAGGACAACAATTTTAGGTTCTGGAATGGCATCGTAGGTTATTTGAAGGGCAGTGGCCATATTCTGGCTTATAGGGCCTGTAATAACTACGCCATCTGCGTGTCGAGGGGAGGCAACAAAATCAATCCCAAACCGACTAATATCAAACTGAACATTATTGCTCGCATTAAGCTCCAGCTCGCAGCTATTATCGCCAGCAGCAGAAACTTGACGCAGCTTCAGTGAGCCTTTAAAAAGTTTACGTATCTCTGGTCTGATAAGAGATTCGTCTAGAGTGATTGGTTTATCAATACCTTCAGTAACTATTAGGCCTTCTGGAGTATTCGAAGCAAGTTTATAATCCTTTGTAAACTTTACTTTTTCAGGAAATTTAAAGGTGCACTCACCGCAAAAGTTGCATTTACCGAGGTTTATTCTCACTGGGCTAACCTCAATTGCCCCCAATGGGCAAACCGACCTGAGAGCCTGACTATCAACAGGTGTTGTAGAAATGATAGGCCTTCCGCGGAATACACCAGGAACCTCAACCGTTTTAACGTTAGGTATAAACTGCTTTCCTTGATGGTATAATATTTTGAGATTATCGAACATTTTATTAGGCTTTTAGGTGTTAGGTTTTTTAATATGTAGTTTTTGGCCTTTCATTACTCTTATTGACTTATAAACTTGTTAACTTTTCACTTTATAAATCGTGTCCACAGTAGGAGAGGTTAAAGCTCTTATTGCATATAGGGAAATCAGAAATCTCATTATTCCTAACTGCCTGAGCTAGTGCCAACCAGTTATGAAATGACGGATCTTTTATTTTATACATTGCCAATTCCCCTTTATCGTTGGTAATTGCGCAATGGCAAATCTCGCCACGCCAACCCTCAACCAGCGAAAGCGCAAACGCATTTGCTTGAGGTTTCAATTCTGGTTCAATTTTACTCTTGAATTCTGGTACATTGCTAATGAAATTCTTAACGTACTTGATGGATTGCCAGATTTCCTCCCTGCGGATTTGAGCCCTTGAGTAAACATCCCCGTGATGCTTTATGATTGGCTGATGTTCAAAAGTTGTATAAAGATCGTGAGGATGCGATAGTCGAATATCGCGGTTTAATCCACTCATACGAGCAGCCATACCGACTGTTCCAATTGACTTAACTTCATCAAGAGTAACAACACCTGTCCTTTCGAAACGGGAGAGTGCGCTTGGTAGTTTAAATAACTTAGTGCACATCTCGTTAAAATCGGGCTCATATGCGGTAAAAATACTTTCTAAGCGTTTAGTCAGTTGATCGTTGTATGGGAAGTTAGTTCTGCCAACTCTTATTAACCCTTTTGCTAAACGGTTTCCGCTCCATTCTTGGAAATAGTTAACAATTGGAGTTCTTAAACGGCCGAATACTGAACTTCCCAGCTGATAGGCTATATCGGTACAAAGCGCGCTTAAATCGCCTGTATGGATTGCCATACGCTCAAGCTCTAGCGCTAAAGTTCTTGAAAACTGTAGATCTTCCGCAGCTTGGTAACCTGCAAGGCTTTCCCAAAGGTTGGCAAAAGCAGTTGTATGACCAACTGTTGTATCGCCGGCAATGCTTTCGGCTAAAATGGTACGTTCTAGAAGTGATTTCTTTTGCAGAAAAAGTTGTTCAACCCCGCGATGCTGATAGCCCAGTTGGATTTCAAGGTGCATAATCTGCTCGCCATTGCAGATGAACCTAAAATGTCCTGGCTCAATAATTCCAGCATGAACAGGACCAACGCCAACCTCATGTAGCTCCTCGCTATCAACGCTGTAGAATGGGTATTCACCCATCGATTTAGATTTATCGAACCTATTGAAAGGATATCTAACAGGTTTAAACCAAGGATGGTCGGTATATCTTATTCCAAAATTCTCACTAATCTCGCGTTCAAACTTTTCAAAATTCAGGTTATGCTTTGAGAACGAATTGAGCGTTGTCCCTTTATTTATAACGCATGATGAAAGGTAAATTTGATGCATCGAGTCATCGGCAATGCAGCAGTAAAGCTTTACAGTATCACCACTCCCGAATCCGAAATAGTTAACGCAATGCCTATCGTCTCTATCCTTTAGTAAATTAACGTTTGTTTCCAGAAATGCTGTATATGATTGCTCTGGAATATCCTTTAAAGGGATAGTTTGGTTATTCTTTATGGCAACAATGTAGTTCATAATCAACAGGGTAATAGTTTAACAGCATCTTGTATCATCTGCACAAAGAACACTGGAGGATTATATGCTAAGTAAACCGCTAATGCTAGAAGAAGGTATTGCGATAACGATTCCCAGGGGCTTATTTTTGGGATTCTTGACTCGTCAATCTCCAAAGGAGGTGTGAATAGAAGTTTAAAGATATTTGACCCAAAGCCCCATATAATCATGGTTAGAAGAATAAGGACAACTATCAATATTAATATCTTATGAGCCTCAAAAAGAGATTGGAATATCATAAATTCGCTGATAAACAATCCAGAGGGTGGCATCGCTGTAGCAGAAATAAAGCCTAATAGAAGTACAATTGCACCCGCTTTATTGTATTTAAAGTAGTTTCCAACATCGTAGATACTCTTACTTTGGTAAACCCTATAAACCTGATTGAATTGGAAGAAAAGGCTAGGTTTTACAAAGGCATGAAGGACAATATGTAGAATTGCTGCATAAACACCTATTCCGCCAGCAGCCAAACCAAGCATTACCAAACCCATGTGTTCAATTCCTGAGTAAGCAAACATACGCTTGATGTTCTTTATACGAGTCATATAAACTGTGGCTACAAAAACCGAAAGGAATGCTGCAATAATAATGATTGTATTAGCCCAAACCTTTATCTCTGTGTGTGCTACAATTGCATAAAACCTATAGATACCTACAAAGCCAAGGTTCATTAAAATACTTGAGAGTAGAGCTCCAGCGGGAGCAGGAGCCTTATCTTTTGCATCGATACCAGCTGTGTACATTGGAACCAACCCTAGTTTAGCAGTGAATCCCGTGAAAATAAAGAGGAATGCAAGCTTCAGCCAGAATGGATTTAGCTGAGTATAGTTTTTTTGAAGTGCATCAAACGATAAATCATCAACACCCGCATGTTTTAGCGATAGGCTTAGGAATAGGATTCCGATAAACACAAAGGTGATACTTATTGCGCAAATGAAAACGTACTTCCATGCACCCTCGAGGGCGTTTGCATTTCGATGGTGGTATATAAGAATTGATGCACTAAGCGTTGTAATCTCAACAAATATCCAGGTTACTGCAATGTGATTTGAAAGGTAGGCCACTCCGGTTGCGGTGAGTAGGAGCGTCATTGCAGCAAAAAACATTCCTCTCGATTTACGCGATTCATCGTGGGTTGCAATGTATCTGTACCCATGGAAAAGAGCAGGAATGGCAACTATACAAAGTGTAGTTAGTAAAAGGAGCCCTAGAGAATCACTTTTAAAGAAACCTAGTTCAATCTGATTTGGATTAGCCAGCTGATAGCAAGTAAATGCTATTAACGAAACCCCATAAGCAACTACCAGCGTGTAGTTGATTACTTTATTCCGATTAAGGTAAAGTAAAGCGCTTATTAGCAGGGCAACTATAAGAAAAATGGTTATCATCGGACTAATTAATCTTTTAAGTTTCTTAATTGGTTAACATCTGGATCTTTGAGCACATCCCCAATCTTGTTGAAAAATACTCCAAGGATTAGAACTGAAGCAAAGATATCGAGCATAATACCTAGGTTCACAAGCATTGGCATCTCATTACCAACAGCTAGAGATAGGATAAATACGCCGTTCTCAATGATTAGGTAACCCATTACGTGGGTGATGATCTTACGACGAGTAGATATGATGTAAAGACCAGTAAACAGGGTTGAAAGGGCAACCACAAAGAATGTCTTATCGAGATTCGTATCGTGAATGGAGTTTGAAAGCACAATTGTGGTAACAATTATCAACGTAACAATAATAAGCGACAAAAAATTAGGTATAAAAGGCTCTGCTACTCTGGTTATTCCATTTCGTTTTATCACATAGTTAAGAAAGATTGGCACTGCTAGCGCTTTAAATATAACAGTTTCAAGAAGGATGAATACCAAATTGGCAACATTAATTTGATGTAACTCAATAAAGGTTACCCCAAAAAGTAGAAATCCTTGAAATGCAAGTATCCTAATGTAGGTCATTAGGCGGTTTGCTATACTTAGGTAGAGCAAACTCATTGCAAATGTTATAAGAAGTATATCGGTCATATCTCAAAAACTTTCAAATTAAACAAAGCGTTGGAGTAGGAGTAGCACCCCAAAAAAGATTAGTAATGCAACAGAAGTAAGGATAAACACAAATTGTGGGTTGTGTCCCATTCTGAAGCGTGCAATAAACGATTCAAAAATTCCAATGGCAATTGCAAAGCCAATTTGAACAGCAAGGAAAATAGGAATTGTGTACATTAATGGAAGATCACCAATAAAGAAGTTCGAAATGATTGCCCCATACATGGCAAACTTAAGGTTTGTTGCGTGTAAAATAAGTCCTAAATCGAATCCGCTATTGTCAAGAATCATCACTTCGTGTATCATGGTAAGCTCCAAATGGGTTTTTGGATCGTCAATTGGCATGCGGCTGTTTTCGATTAGCGCAATTATGCCAAAAACGAAGGTTGCAAGTATTCCCAGCATATAGGAAATATTTGACCCATAATGCAATGTGGAGAATATAGCATGAAATGAGGTTTGCCCAGTGAGAAGCGCGAAGGAGCCCATTACAATGAAGAATGCGGGCTCCGCAAGCATCGAAAAGAGAGATTCGCGGCTAGCGCCCATTCCTTCGAAACTACTTCCGGTATCCAAAGCTGAAATAATCATGAAGAATTTACCGAATGCTAACAGATAGGCAAAAAGTATAAAATCACCTTGGAACGAAATTAACCCTGGATAGTTGCCAAGTGGCACGGCAAGAATTGCCATCACAATCGATGCAAAGTAGAAACTAGGAGCAATCTGGAAAATAATGCTTGTTGTTTTGCTATAAACCGCACCCTTACGGAGTAGTCGGAAAATATCCTTCATTGGCTGAAAAATACCCGGCCCTTTTCGCCCTGATGCAATGCTCTTTGTTCGAATTATAATCCCTGTAAAAAACAGGCTTGCAACGATTATTAGTAGTAAACTAATCATGCTATAGTTGGTTTAAAAATTTAATAAGCAATAGAATTTTTTCGTATATCTCTGGAATTAAGACTATCAAGGTAATGAAAATGAAACCATAAAGTATGTATGCCTGCACATTTCCGTTTTGCAAAAAGGTAAAACGTGACAAAAATCTACGGATTAGTCCTAATGGTTTGTCAATTAGCCAATCCTCAATCTTATCGTATGGGTGTGTCTCGTGATGCGCTTTATTAGGGAATATTCCTTGTGCATCAGCTTTAAATTTCCTGATTTTAAAAATAGGCTGAACCAATTTACGATAGGTTCGAATGTATGAACTTGCTGTATATTGTAATTTATTAGTTGGACCAACGTAACCGCACCCCCAAGTTTCGTTTACAGACTGAATGGTGTTTTTGTTGAAATACCTTCTCAAAAGGTAAACTAAAACTACAAAAGCAATAAGTATAGCGGCGTAAAGGCCAATTAGCGATAGGGTTTTACCATAATCGGTAATAATCTCTGCATTAATTGGCATTACTCCAGCATATTGGCTTATAGGTAGCGAGATAATATTAAGGAATAGAGTTGGAACCAAGCCTATAGCCAGAATTAAGAAAACAATTGGATATAAAGGGCTAACGCTTGCTTTTTCCTCGTTATGAACATCTTCTAAAGAAATATGGCGGGGAGAGCCAAGGAACACAATGCTGAATGCTTTGGTAAAGCAGATCATGGCTAGACCACCGATAAGCACTAAGCCAAGAATTGCGAACATCATCAGCACTGTAACCGAAAAACCAAGACCGCTAATACTCTTGAACATCCCTATATATATAAGGAATTCGGAGATAAACCCATTAAACGGTGGTAAGCCACAGATTGCCAACGATCCGACAAGGAAAAGGATAGCAGTTCGAGGGAGTTTTCGAATTAAACCTCCCAAAGAGTCAATATTCAGCGAGTGAACATAGCTATAAACATTTCCGGCAGTGAAGAATAGCAGCGATTTAAAAAGGGAGTGATTTAGCGTATGGAGCAGAGCTCCACCAAATCCAAGAAAGATTAAAGGCTGATTGTTGTAGCCAATACCTAAGCAACCTAGACCAATTCCCATCCCAATTATTCCAATATTTTCAATACTGTGATATGCAAGTAGCTTTTTTAGGTTGTGCTGGACTATTGCAAGCATAACCCCGTAAAGGCCACTAATAACGGAAATAATGAGTATGAAATAGCCAATGGCAATAAAATCAGTCTTGATAAGGAGAAGCACCCTTAGAATACCATAAATCCCAATTTTAATAATTACTCCCGACATTACCCCAGATACATGTGCAGGGGCAGCGGGATGGGCAAGAGGCAACCATGTATGGAAAGGAACAAATCCGGCTTTAATTGCAAATCCGAAGAAGAAAAAGATGAACAGCCCAATGCTAACGAGTGTTGGAACTTGACCTGTATATGCTGTAATTCCTGTAAAATCGAACGTTCCGGTTTTAATTTTAACCCACATAAACGAAAGGGTTAGGAAAAGGATGCATAGATGCGATTGGATTAGAAAATTGATGCCAGCTTTCAGAACATCTTTCTTTGTATGCTCAAATATTATGATAATAAATGATGATAAAGCCATTATCTCCCAAACGACTAAAAGAGCAAGCCCATTCTGAACAATGCAAATATCGACTAAGGCAGTATAGGCTAGTAAATATGCGATTGCATGAAGTGAGAGGTTTGCAGTTTGATCTTTATATTGCTTCATGTACTGCATTCCGAAGAATGCACCGGTAAGGAATGTAAAACTGATTACCAGAATAAACCAAGCCGATAGGTAGTCAACCCTGATGGGAATTGCCCCTGTGATATATGAACCTATGTAGCTGTAATCAACCGAAGTGCCTGTAAAAACGCTGATTGAAACGATTGAAGCGAGGGCAACCTGAATGGTAATTGCCGATACTGCTGCAATACCTTTCCATTTCACCTTTAGCAAAGGCAAAATAATTGCAGTAATAATAGCGATAAGGTTAAAAGCCTCTATCAAATGTTTCATATCAAATTAAATATGGTACAAAAGAAAATCAGTATAATAAATAGGATTCCGTATAAAACGTATGCCTGAATCATACCATTTTGAATAAACTGAAACTGCTTGGTAATAAACCGTAAAATCTTTGTAAGCGGTTCAATCACATAATGCTCAAAAAGATCGAAGTAGTATGATGAAAATGTTCTTTTTCGTGGGAAAATATTGGTCTTTTCAATCTTCTTATAGTTCTTCTTCTCAATTAGAACAAAGCTAAACAGATCGGCAAAGGACCGTGAGAAGGAGAGTCCTGTATACTGCATCTTTTGGGTCGAACCTACATATGCA
>Ga0209099_1002948_pt1 | contig 14305 bp, 10 predicted proteins | sample AD_JPNHW2_MetaG_FD_184430 | JGI IMG/M metagenome (GOLD analysis project Ga0209099, IMG submission 184430) | Active sludge microbial communities of municipal wastewater-treating anaerobic digesters from Japan - AD_JPNHW2_MetaG (SPAdes) (version 2) | ecosystem: Engineered > Bioreactor > Anaerobic...
AGGCGGTAAAATCAATTTCATTTCATGTAAATAAAGGTGAGATATACGGCTTTCTCGGTGCAAACGGTGCAGGGAAATCGACAACAATAAAAATGCTTTGCGGTCTTCTTGAGCCTGATGGCGGAACAGCTGAAGTTGCCGGATTCAATGTGGGGAAAAATCCTGAGGAAGTAAAAAAGCATATCGGTTACATGTGTCAGAAATTTTCACTTTATGAAGAGCTGTCGGTCAGGGAGAATCTCTATTTTTTCGGCGGAATATACGGTCTCGGAAAAGGTAAACTTAAAAAAAGGATAGCGGAAGTTATTGATATTCTTTCACTTTCAGAAGTTGCAGATACTCCGTCAGGATCACTTCCGAGAGGTTTCCAGCAGAGGCTCGCCCTCGGTTGTGCGATGATCCATGAACCTGAGATCATTTTTCTTGATGAACCCACAGCAGGTGTTGATCCGGTCCAGCGACGCAATTTCTGGAATATCATCAATGATCTGTCAGTTGCAGGAACTACTGTTTTTGTAACCACGCACTTTCTTGATGAAGCAGAGTTCTGTCACAGGATATCGTTCATTGTGGACGGTGATATCGTCGCTGATGATACTCCGGCGGAACTTAAAAAAATGCTTAAAAGAAATGATAAAAAATATGCAGATACCGAACCGACTCTTGAAGATGTTTTTATTTATCTGGCTACTAGAGGAAAATGAGTCTTAAAGCTGTTATGAAAAAAGAGTTTATCCAGATCAGAAGAGACACCCGCACACTTCTGATGCTTGCATTCTTTCCTGCAATGCTTCTGCTGGTTTTCGGATATGTTCTGTCGTTTGATGTGAAAGATATCAAACTCGGAGTTCTTGATAATGACAGATCTGATGCTTCGCGCAATTTTGTAGCAGCTATTTCTTCAAGTGAATATTTCAGACTAGACATTGTGTTTGAAAACAGAAATGAAATTGACAATTCTCTTGATACAGGAGCGTTGAATGCGGCAATAATAATTCCGGAAAAGTTCGGAGAGCACCTTGCCGCCGGTGAAAAAGGGACAGTTCAGGTGATGATCGACGGTGCTGACGGAAGAACGGCAAGCATTGTTCAGGGCTATATTGCTGCATTTACTAACAGTTATTCGCAAAAGACAATTACCGCCTTTGTTTCAAAATATGGTAGAAAAATTGAACCTCCGATAAATATTGAACCGAGGATATGGTATAATCCCGAGTTGAAATCGAGCCTTTTCCTTGTCGCAGGGCTGATTGTGTTCATTCTGATGATAACAGGTGCCATTTCGACATCACTTTCCGTTGTCAGAGAAAGGGAAAAAGGAACAATGGAACAGCTTCTTGTTTCTCCACTTTCAGCAACCAGCGTAATTATTGGCAAAACACTCCCATATCTCATCATTTCGCTTTTATCGACAGTGATCATCCTTGTTGTCGGATATCTGGCATTCGGAGTCGAAGTGAAAGGCTCATATCTGCTTCTGTTCATTTCATCGACACTTTTTATTCTCTGCGCTCTGGCTCAGGGAATTCTGATAAGCACGGTAACAACATCTCAGCAGGTTGCTTTTTTTATTGCCGCTTTATCAAGCATTCTGCCGGCACTTCTTCTATCAGGATTCATTTTTCCGATCGCCGGAATGCCTTATATAATTCAAGCAATTACAACAATCGTTCCTGCAAAATATTTTGTGAATCTGCTCCGCGGAATAATTATGAGAGGTTCGGGATTTGACAGCGGTATGGGCGATCTGATCGCTCTTGCTGTATTTGCGATAATTATGCTCGGGGTTTCAGCAATAAGGCTCAAAAAAGTTAAACTGGTGTAGGTGTTATGCTCAAATTTATGATCTGGAAAGAACTTCTTCAGTTGAAACGGGATAGAAAGATGTTTGTCATTCTTTTCATGGCACCTGTCCTTCAGCTTATCGTTCTTGGATTTGCCGCAAACTTTGATGTGGAAAGAATTCCTATGGCAGTCTGCGATAATGACAGATCCGAGGAAAGTGCCGAATATCTTGACCGTTATTTTTCGGGAAGATTTTTTGAAAGAACTGTAAATATCGATAAAAGCAGTGAAATAGACGGTCTGCTCGAATCAGGTGTCATTCAAGGTGCCATTGTCATTCCTGCCAGATTCGGACACGATATCGAAAGCGGGAACAGTGCTGCCATCCAGCTTATCATCAATGGAAGTGACACAAATTATGCAACAAATACATTCAATTACGCCGCTCAGATAACTGCAAGGTACAGCACAAAAATACTGCTTAACAAAATGGAAGTTATGGGCATCAGAACAATTCCGCAAGTCACTCTTGAGCAGAGACTCCTATTCAATCCCGAACTGAAGACGCGAAATTTCATGGTCCCGGCGATCATGGGACTCATTCTGATGATAATCACCGTCATGCTCACTTCTATGGCGATAGTTCGTGAAAAAGAGATGGGGACTATCGAACAGCTCATAGTCACACCCATCAAAAAAGCGCCGGTACTTGCCGGAAAGCTCATTCCGTTCCTCATGATCGGACTTATTGATGTAGCACTGGTCACTACTGTTGCAATTTTTCTTTTCGGAATACCTTTCAAAGGGAGCTTTTTTCTCCTTTTCTGCGGAGCGCTCCTGTTCCTTTTCAACACGCTCGGGCTTGGGCTTTTTGTATCGACAATCTCGTCAACTCAGCAGCAGGCAATGATGACAGTCATGTTTTTCATAATGATGCCGTTCATCTATCTTTCAGGATTTGTATTCCCCGTTGAGAACATGCCGGTAATGTTCCAGTATATCGCACAAGCCATACCGCTCACCCATTTCCTCATAATTGTCAGGGGCTTATTCTTGAAAGGCTCACAGTTCATCGACATCTGGCAGAGCCTCGCCGCAATGCTTGCCACAGGAATAGTCATCTTCGCCATATCAATGAAACGGTTCAGGAAGTATATTTAGGGATTTGTCTGGATTATTCCCTGTCTTTATCAACTTCTTTTATCATTTCTAATAGTTCATCAGTGTATTGACAAAATGCATCCATAAATATTTTGACATCGTTATTCCCATAAATCTTTCCTTAAATAATTTGACGGCAAAAAATATACTGCTATATTTGACAGTATTTAACTTGCGTTAGAGAAAATCATGGAACTAAAAAATGAAAAAGACAATATCGTGATTTATCAACACGATGAAGGCATTTCAACTCTCCAAGTGCGATTGGAAGGTGAAACTGTATGGCTTTCTTTGGAGCAAATGTCAGAACTTTTCAGAAGAGACAAGTCCACAGTATCAAGGCATATAAAAAATATTTTCAAAGAAGGCGAACTTGAAAAAAATTCAGTTATTGCAAATTTTGCAACAACTGCAACCGACGGCAAAACATATGCTGTTGATTACTACAATCTTGATGTAATAATTTCAGTGGGTTACCGTGTTAAATCCAGTCGAGGAACACAATTCCGTATCTGGGCGAATCAAGTTCTTAAGAACTATTTAATGAAGGGATATGCACTGAATCATCGTGTTGAACAGATCGAGCAGAAACTGTCCGAACATGACAAAAAATTTGAGCTTATTATTCAGAAAGCATTACCTTTAAAAGAAGGGATATTCTTTGAAGGTCAGGTTTTTGATGCTTACGAAAAAGTTGTTTCATTTATCAAAGAAGCAACGACTTCTATTATTTTGATTGACAACTATATTGATGAAACGATTCTCGCAATGCTTTCTAAACGGAATTCAGGTGTAAAAACAACTATTTACACAGCCAAACTCACTAGGCAGTTAAAGCTCGACCTTGAAAAGCACAACGCACAGTATGAACCCATTGAAATAAAAGTTTTTGAAAGATCACATGACCGATTTCTAATAATTGACGAAGAAACTGTCTACCATGTCGGTGCTTCACTCAAAGATCTTGGAAAGAAATGGTTTGCGTTTTCAAAAATATCTATTGAACCGGAAATAATTTTATCAAATTTACCTAAATTGTGAAAATCCTGTTCGCAGTCTCAATGAAACGGTTCAGAAAGTATATTTAGGGATTTGTCACAGCCCGCTGGGCGTGGGCTGAGATAACGCAAGCCTTCAGCCTGCTATTGATCTTGAGGATTTGCAACAACAGCTGAACTTTCTTTTGCTTCTTCACTTTTTAATCTATCTATTTCTTTTTTGCAGATTTCATCTAAAACATAAGCACTCACCTTTCCTTTATTCTCATCAATATATGAGCTTACCTTACTCATTAATTCTTTGTAAAATGTTCTTTCTTCCTCAAATTCAGGTTTTCCATTAAATTTATTTACCCTTTCTTCTAAGGTATGAAAAATCCTACCTTTAGCTTTACTGTCCAGAACAATTTTAAATATGCTTTCAGCATCTTCTTTTTTAAGTATTGGGATGCTTATATATCCTCTTCTTTCTTCATCAAGGATCAACATCCTGTAAAACTTATCAGGCTCTTCTTTTATTATTCTAAATAATTCCGGCACCCATTTTCTTGCTTGTTTATCAGCAACAATCACAAGTTTCTCATATATTAATTTTTTTATTTCTTTAAACTCTTCCGTGTCTTTAGAAGCATATCCTAAACCGCCCCACTCCTCTGTTTCTAAAAAGAAATCAACCGGCGATAAATACTCAAATCTTTCTCCATTTTTGTTAATGTATTCAATCATCTTATCTTTTAATTCCAGAATGCTTTCTTTTACAAATCCCCTTTTAGAACTTGCAAAAAGAATTCCAGCTGTATGAAGAACATGAGGAGCAAACAGGTATTTTCCATTTTCCAAATCTTTTAAAACTTCTTCATAAACACTATCTATCTCATCATCTTTTAAATCTCTCCAATACCAAAGTTTATACCATGAAGGATCACTTTTTTTTTCTTCAACAACAAAAGATGATGATAATAAAAATGACTCAATATTTTGTGCTGAGAATGATCCATTTTTAAACCAATCAGACCATAGATTATAAGATAAAAAACTATCGTCGTTTCCAATACTTTTCAAATTCAAATAAAGGAGTCTCAAATATATTTCACTATCTTCAATTTCTTTTTCCCCCAATTTTGAACTAGCTGTTGAAACTGAAGCTTTATTAACTAGAACATCCTCATTTATATCACTTTTATTAATTTTATCTGAGAATAGTCCGAAAGATAACGCGAGGTAATTATTTATCAATATCTCTCGTTTTTTAGCTGGTATTTTTTCGACACCGTCTTTATTAATTCTTTTTATTTCATCACAGAATTTTCTAAAATCAGACATTACATTTTTAAGAGTTCTGAGATTTTGGTGTTTATGCTGTTTAAATATAATAAATATCTGGTTTTTACTATCATCTAAGAATTTATTATAACTTGATTCCTCCGTTTCAAGAAAAGAATCGAATGCGGAATCAATATCAGGGATTATTTCAAATTCCCTGCTAACACACTTTTCCTTTATTATTTTATAGTCTTCTTCCAATTTGCTGTCGTCACAAATAATTACGACACCTGATTGGGAATGTTCAATAAAATCATTTATATAGCCCATTATTTCTTGCGGTTCCATTTTGCATCTTTCGAGATCATCAAAGAAAAACACATTGTCTTTACCAATTTTTGACAATCTATCAAATGTTAATTTAGCCAAGCTTTTAGAAATTTGTTTTAAAGCTTTCACAGGAACTTGCTTAAATTCCATATATCCTTCTATTAAATGACTTGCAAAACCAGCATATTCGGCTTTATTTTCAGAAAAAAGATACGAAATAAGAAGTTTTCTGTTGATCTCATCTTTTGAAGTAACTCCATTCAAAGGCACATATATCAATTTTTTATTTTTTATTATCTTTGCGTCGACACCCCTTGTTTTTTTATCAACTTTGCTAAAGTTTTCTATGAAATCCTTAACAAAATGTGTTTTCCCACAACCCCACGGTCCTGTGAGCATAATTGCCGAGGAGTGATTCTCTTCCAAAATGTATGATTTTAAATAGTCTCTTATATTATCGTTGAGTCTAGCCATTGTTTCCTCCAAGATTTTTGGTTTTATCACAACCAGAGTTTATTTCAAATGAAAATCCATATCAAGGTTTTGAGTTTCAAAAACCGTTTGGTTGCGGAAAATGCCACATTTGTGTACTTTGTGCAAGCACTTTCTTCCACTTTTGTGTACTTTATGCAACCAAAGCTCAATTTTGTGAAATTCCCACAATCTACTAAAAATCTGTTTTTTAGTAGTCATCTACTAATTTATTGATTTTTAGTAGTTGGTGGTTATAATCGGATATGTTTTGTAAGGTAGGATAATAATTATGAAAAAACCTGCGACACCGCCTGATGTCGGAAAATTTCTGAACTTTAAGCTGCTTACTGATGATGGCGGTATTTATAAACACTGGGATAAACTCCGTTTTGCAAAACTGCCTGAAAACATTCCTGACTACGAATCGTGGTGGGCGATGATAAAGATAAAAAGAAGAAATAACTACAAAGATCTTAATATTAAAGGTATCGACGGCATTCCTTTTAAATTCATTATGCTGGATGAGTTTCAGAAGACCACCCACTTTCTCGATCAGTTCGCATCAGGCAATATTGCGGTTGAAAAACCTATTCTCAATCCGCAGATGAAAGATTACTATCTGATAAGTTCGCTGATGGAGGAATCCATAACATCAAGCCAGCTTGAAGGAGCGACGACAACAAGAGACATCGCAAAAAAAATGATCCGTGAGAACCGTGCTCCGAGAAACAAAAGTGAACAGATGATCATAAACAATTACGAAGCGATAAATTTTGCAAGAAGTGTCAAACGCGAGAATCTTTCTCCCGAGCTGATAAAAGAAATTCACCGGATCATTTCAAAAAACACTCTTGATGATCCTGAAAAGTCGGGAGTTTACAGAAATGGAGCTGACGATATCCGCGTCATGACTTATGATAACGAGCTTATTTTCAAACGGATCGCTGAGCTTTGCAAATTTGCAAACGAAGAAGATCCTACAATATTCATCCATCCAGTGATAAAGGCAGTTATAATTCATTTCCTTTTATCATATATCCATCCGTTCATTGACGGTAACGGAAGAACTGCAAGAGCTTTATTTTACTGGTATATGCTTAAAAAAGGGTACTGGCTGGCTGAGTTCATTTCGATATCAAGAATACTTAAAAATGCTCCGGCGAAATATACAATGTCATATCTTTATACTGAAACCGACGAGAACGACCTGACTTATTTCATTGATTACCAGCTTAAAACCATCCGCCGGGCAATAGATGAACTTAACAGCTACATTAGAAGAAAAATGAGCGAACTTGAATCAGCGGAAAAACTTCTGAAAAACACAAAATTTGCCGATGTTCTTAATATCCGTCAGTTGACATTTCTTGAATCGGCACTGAAATCACCGGGAACAATTTATACGATCCAGGAATATAAGAACATGCACAATGTCGTTTATCAGACAGCAAGACAGGATCTTATTGATCTCTCTGACAGGCACGGACTGATAATTAAACTGAAGAAAGGAAAAACTTTTGTGTTCATTGCGCCAGTTGATCTTGAAGCGAGGTTGAAATGAAAATACTGTCCTGTTTTGCATTAACATTGTTTTTAACTGGCTTATTATGGGGTGATGCTGTGTCTGACATCAATTCAAAACTGTCTGAATTATCTAAGAAAAACATAGATGAAGATCTATTTTCTGGTATTGCGGTGGTGGTGCTTAAGGATGGTGAACCTGTTTTTGAATTCTATGACGGTCATACTTCAAACAGCAGAAAATCAAAGATAACTTCTGAAACACTTTTTGATCTGGCATCTCTTACAAAACCGCTTTGCACTCTGGCAGTTTCTGCCGATCTAATTCAGAAAGGGACGCTGAAACTCGATGATCCGGTCTCTCTATTTCTGCCCGATCTTCTTAAACCTGTAACTGTCAAAGATCTTCTGGGGCACACTTCGGGACTTCCTGTTTATGATCAGTTTTTTAAGCTTTATGCAACCATTCCGTCATATCAGGATAAGCAGAAAGCACTTATAAATTATGCAAATACATATCCCAAGCCGGTTCCCGATAAATATAGCGACATGAATTATATTTTTGCAGGATTCATCATTGAAAAAGTGACAGGAAAACGGCTCGACATTGCTTTTGACGGCCTTGTGAAAGAGCTTAATTACAAAGGAACTGCTCCATTATTCAATCCCGGCATAAAATTCCCGTCGATCGCGGCAACTTCGATCTCAAAGGTCCGTGGCACTCTGAACATTGGCACAGTTGATGACGAAAATTCCCATTTTCTTGAAGGAATTTCCGGACATGCAGGATTATTTGCCTCAGCCATGGCAACTGCTAAGTGGCTTTCATTCCTATCATCAAAACCGTGGTATTCAAAATTTATCACAGAAAAAATAGGATTTGATGTCCCGGAAGGCGAAGATTCTTCATACGGACTCACTGCCAAAGACGACTTGAGAGGACATCTCGGCTACACCGGCACTGCATTTCTAATTGACCCCGCAAAAAAAACCATAATTGTCATACTCACAAACCGCACACATCCCACTGATGAAAAAACTAACTCCGCCAAACGGATCAGAATAGTCAGACAGACCGTTTTCGACATGCTCAGAAGCGTGTGGTAATTAGAACTGTTCCATTAACTCATGAAGTCTTCCCGCAGCATAGACGGGGACATACCACCTTTTCGGCTGTCTGCCTTCATTTTTTGCACTGACTACTATTGAAAAAGGCGGTTTATACCGTTCATTGTAAACTGAAAGTGATTTTGATTGTGTTACTGAACCTGATTTGACTTCAACTGGAATTACTTCTCCTGCTTTTGTCTGGATCAGGAACTCTATTTCAGATGTCCTGCCCTGCCAGCAGTATGTATTCTTAATTCCAGATGCCATTAATTCCTGCAAAACAAAATTCTCGGCAAAAAACCCTTTGTATGTTTTAAAATCGTATTTCATTATAAGCTGAGGCGCAAGCTGACTCAGAGCTCCGAGAAGTCCCACATCAAAAAAATAGAGTTTAAAAATGTTTTCTTTTGTCCGGGCTGTCAAAGGAATTTCAACATTGTCAATGACCGGTACTCTCAGAATGAGATCGGCTCTTTCAAGCCAGCCGATGGGACTGGACAGTCTGTCATAACCCTTTATTCCACTAATAACATCTTTAAAAATGAACTTCTTTGTTGATCCGTCAATGCTTGATGCAAGCTGTGAAGGAACTGTCCTGAAAACCTGCTCAATATGGATCGAGTTGATCTTCCCGCTGTGTTTGGCTATATCAGCCATATAAGTCCTTAAAAGAACCTCCTGCATATCCCTCACTTTTTGAAAAGCACCAAACGGATCTCCCCTGTTGTTTCTGTAATATTCAACAACTTCAGGAAGACCGCCGACAATAAGATAATGCTTCCACAGATCCATCAGTTTGTCATGTGCAGTAACAGGAAACGGCTTTTCAATATTCTGTCCGGCAACTAATTCTGTCAGTTTCTTTTCATTTACAGCATTTAAAAATTCATGAAAACTGAGCGGCTTCATATCAAGTATGTCAACTTTTCCGACTGGAAAAGAATCAATATTCATTGTTACGCCAAGTAGTGAACCTGCGGCACAGACAGCCATTTCCGGCATATTCTCACTAAAGTATTTTAAAGAAGTCAGTGCTTTTGGCTCTCTTTGTATTTCGTCAAATATTATCAGATCCTTTTTCGTGTCAATTTCAGTTTCCAATAAAAACTGAAGCTCTTTAATGATCAAAACGGGATCAAGTGTCACTTCAAAAACTTTTGACAGTGCGGCTGATTTCTCAAAATTGATATAGTGAAATCTGGAAAAATATCTCTTCCCGAACTCTTTAAGCAGATAGGTCTTTCCAACCTGCCTTGCTCCTTGAATAATAAGCGGTTTTCTATTCTTTTTCTCTTTCCACTCAAGAAGAGAACTCATTTGAATTCTTTCCATCTTTCAACCTCCCAAGAACAAAGTGCTTGCTAAAATTACCATATTTGTGTAAAAAGTGCAAGGACTTTTTCCAATTTTGTGTATTTTATGCAAGGACTTTTGGGGGTTCTCTATCTACTTAAACAGATTTTTCACCTTATCGAGATAGTCTTTGAGTGACGGTCTTTCTTTGTGATCGGCTTCGTATTCTTTGAGTTTTATGATGTGGTCGCGGTGTTTTTCTGAAATGTTTTTAGGCACTTCCAGTTTGAGAATGACAAACTGTGCGCCTCTGCCGTGCCTTTGAAGCACCGGAAATCCGCGATCTTTGAGTCTCATATTAGTCCCCGGCTGTGTTCCTGCCGGAATTTTCATTTCGACAGTCCCTTCCATTGTGGGAACTTCAATTTTATCGCCGAGCACGGCCTGTGAATAAGAGATCGGAACTTCAATGTAAATGTCGTCGCCGTCCCTTTCAAACAGATTGTGGTCCTTGACTTTTATCTCGACATAAACATCGCCTCTGGGACCTCCGTTCATTCCGGAATTCCCCTCTCCGCTTACTCTCATTTTCATTCCTGAACTGATTCCGCCGGGAATATTTATTGATACTTTCTGCTCTTCTTTCACAAAACCTGTACCACGACAGTTGTTGCACGGTTTTTCAGTAATCTGACCCTCACCGTGGCATGTAGGACAGGTCTGTGCAAGCGAGAAAAAGCCTTGAGAAACCCTTACCTGACCGGCACCCTGACAAGTCGGGCATGTCTTTTTGGAACTACCGGCCTCGGCACCGCTTCCGCTACAGACATGACAGGTGGAAGACCTTGTAAAACTTATATCTTTCTTGACACCTGAATATGATTCTGCAAAACTTATCGTGATGTGTGTAAGAAGATCGGAGCCTTGAGTTGCCATCTTTCTTCCGCGTCTGCCGCCTCTACCTCCACCGAAAATATCTCCGAAAACATCACCGAAATTCTCAAAGATATCGTTCATATCCCTGAATCCGCCGGCACCCTGACCCTGGCCCTGACCGGCATAAGGATTTGCTTTCAGTCCGTCTTCACCGAACTGATCGTACATCTGCTTTTTCTCCGGATCACTGAGCGCTTCATACGCCGCATTTATCTTTTTAAATTTCTCTTCAGCCGCCTTATCACCTTTATTCCTGTCCGGATGGTGTTTAAGCGCCATCTTTTTGTATGCTTTTTTTATTTCTTCTGCTGTTGCATTTCTAGGAACGCCGAGAAGTTCGTAATAGTCAGCCATTTTGGCCACAGCTCCTGATCAATATTGAATTACTTTTTCTGTTCGAAATCTGCGTCAACTACACCGTCCTGTCTGTCTGCTGTGCCTGAAGCCTGATCTCCGCCCTGATTCTGATTATCACCGGCCGCCTTGTACATTGCCTCCGCAAGCTTATGAGCCGCAGTATTCATCTCTTCTATAGCCTTTGTGATATCATTTATATCGTCTCTTGTTATAACTTCTTTCAGATTTGTAAGTTTCTGTTCAATATCTGCTTTTGCCTGTGCATCAATCTTCTCGCCGTATTCTTTAAGCGCTTTTTCAGTCGAATATATAAGCTGCTGAGCATTGTTCTTTGACTCAATAACTTTTCTTTTCTTTTCATCATCTTCTTTGTTTTTCTCAGCTTCGGAAACCATCCGCTGCACTTCTTCCTCACTAAGACCGCTTCCAGCCTTAATGACAATAGTGTTCTGCTTATTAGTGCCGAGATCTTTTGCACTGACATTCAAAATACCGTTGGCATCTATATCGAAACTTACTTCAATTTTCGGCATTCCTCTCGGAGCTGGCGGGATATCTTTAAGATCGAACTCACCGAGAAGCTTGTTATGTTCAGCCATTTCTCTTTCACCCTGAAATACTCTGATTGTAACTGCCATCTGATTATCCTGTGCAGTTGAGAATATCTCTGTTTTCTTTGTCGGAATGGTTGTATTTCTATTGATAAGTCTTGTAAAAACTCCGCCAAGTGTTTCAATACCAAGTGAAAGAGGAGTTACATCAAGAAGAAGCACATCCTTTACATCGCCTTTCAAAACACCGCCCTGAATTGCAGCGCCTACTGCAACAACTTCATCAGGGTTTACACCTTTGTGAAGCTCTTTCTGGAAGAATTCCCTGACAACTTTCTGTACCAGCGGCATACGGGTCATTCCGCCGACCATAATGATCTCGTCAATATCTTTTATAGATACTTTCGCATCGGCAACAACCTTTTTGCAAGGCTCAAGAGTCTTATTTACAAGATCTTCAACAAGGCTTTCAAGTTTTGCTCTGGACATATTTATGTTCAAATGTTTCGGACCGCTCGCATCTGCAGTAACGAAAGGAAGATTGATATTGGTCTCCATCGTTGATGAAAGCTCGTGCTTTGCCTTTTCAGCAGCTTCTTTAAGTCTCTGAAGCGCCATCGGGTCTTTGGAAAGGTCTATGCCTGATTCCTTCTTGAATTCAGTAACAAGAAATTCAATTATCCTCTGGTCAAAATCCTCACCGCCTAGGAATGTATCACCGTTTGTAGAAAGAACTTCGAAAACACCGTCACCCAGTTCAAGGATTGAAATATCAAATGTTCCGCCGCCGAGATCATAAACCGCAATCTTCTTGTCATGACCTTTTTTGTCGATACCATACGCAAGAGCCGCTGCTGTAGGCTCATTGATGATACGGAGAACATTGAGTCCTGCGATCTTTCCTGCATCTTTTGTAGCCTGTCTCTGCGAATCATTGAAATATGCAGGAACGGTGATAACAGCATCAGTAACCTTTTCACCCAGATAATCTTCAGCGGTTTCTTTCATCTTCTGAAGCACCATGGCGGAAATCTGCTGAGGACTGTACTCCTTACCTTCAATTTTGACCCAGGCATCACCGTTTGAAGCCTTTATTATTTCAAACGGAACAACATTTTTCATTTTGAAAACTTCTGCAGCTTCATACTTTCTTCCGATAAGCCTCTTTATCGAGTAAAGCGTCTTCTTCGGGTTTGTGATAGACTGTCTTTTTGCGAGCTGACCGACCAGCCTCTCACCCTTGTCAGTAAAAGCCACTATACTCGGCGTTGTTCTTGAACCTTCAGCATTTGCAATAACTTTAGGCTCACCGCCTTCCATTATGCTTACACAGCTGTTTGTAGTACCAAGGTCGATTCCGATTACTTTTCCCATTTTCTCCTCCAACTATAAATTATTGTTCACTATTTTCCATGTCTGCTGTTTCATCAGCAGGTTTTTCTTTTTCAGTTTCGACTTCAGGATTAACTCCGGAAGCCACGATCACCATTGACGGCCTTAAAATTCTATCGTTGTACTTATAACCTCTCACATATTCAGCAACTATTTCATTTTGAGCCTTTCCTTCGACATTTATTATGCTCATTGCCTGATGAAGTGACGGATCAAACTCCATCCCTATTCCGCTGTAACTCTCAAGTCCGAATTTTTTCATAATACTTTCGGTTTTGCTCAAAAGGTGCTTTATCCCCTGAATAAAAGGGTCGTTAGCCGACTCTTCAGTTTTAGGGGCAAAGTCCATCGCTTTATCAAAATCATCTTTGACAGTGATGAAATCCCTGAAAAAATCCTCGACAGCAAATTTTATCTTTGCACGGAACTCATTTTCTATCCTTGTTTTCTGGTTCCTGTTCTCAGCAACCATCATTTTCAGACTGTTTTCGAGCTCCTTTATCCTGTCATCCTTTTCTTTTACAGATTCCAGCAGCTTTTCAATCTTCTTGATTGATTCCGAATCCTTGTTTTTTCTGCCGAAAAATCTTTTTTCTTTTGCCTTTGCATGCTCTCCGCCAAGTTCATCAGCAAGCTTCTGAAGATCGGAATTCATATCAAGAGTATTTTCGTCAAGTTCAATAGTACCAGACTCCTCGTCGGGTTCATCAGCCGGCACCATTATTTCTTCTTTTTTTAAATCTTTCAAATCCTTTTCAGATCCGTTCATAAATCCTCCGCATTTTCTGCCCGAGCCAGCAACATGCTGATTTCACTGGACTTCGAGTTTGAAACCGTTAAACACGGACTCATATATAAAGACGAAACAGCCAAAGTCAACGCCTTATTTGAATAATTTTATATTGACTCAAAACACAAATTATGTAGATTTTCAGACTGTGGTGGGGCTGTAGCTCAGCTGGGAGAGTATTTGAATGGCATTCAAAGGGTCGCGCGTTCGAGCCGCGTCAGCTCCACCAGTCTTGTTGTTCCCGCTACTGCCAATCATCCCAAGCGGATAACGCTCTGATATTTCAACACTTTTGTCATTCAGCTTTGCTTCTCTGAAAAGCAGCCTCATTATTTCTTTTTTCA
>Ga0209099_1002954_pt1 | contig 14286 bp, 8 predicted proteins | sample AD_JPNHW2_MetaG_FD_184430 | JGI IMG/M metagenome (GOLD analysis project Ga0209099, IMG submission 184430) | Active sludge microbial communities of municipal wastewater-treating anaerobic digesters from Japan - AD_JPNHW2_MetaG (SPAdes) (version 2) | ecosystem: Engineered > Bioreactor > Anaerobic >...
TTAACTTAGTGTAACTTAGTGTAACTTAGTGCTCCTAAAATGCCATTAATGCAGGAATGGATTCTTACTTATTAATCTTACTTTTTAGCTTTTCACCTTGGATTTATATGTTCACAATTTAATTTTTCTCAGAATCTAAAAGTATTATTTTTTTACTTGTAATTAAATGATTTTTATCAAATAATTTCAAGATGTAAAGTCCTGATGACAAATTATTTCTATACAATGTTATCGATTGTTCGCTGATATCATTTATTTCGAGTACCTTCTTGCCTATAGAGTTAAATAAAATAATTCTGCCATTTTCGATGGGTTGTTCATAACATATTGTTGTTTGTGATATAAATGGATTTGGATAAATGGTTACACCATCGAAACCGGATTGAGTAAAATCTTCAATATTTGAATTAATAGCTGTTTCCATTTCAAAAATAAAGCCGGCTAATCCGAAAGGGTATTTATTCAAATTTCCTCCTACCCAGCTAGAACCATCCGGAAGAATTTTTGTGCAAAGTGCATAATTTTCACCATCAAAGTCTCCTGGAAATTGATTAGTACTTAATAAGTTTCCTATAGAATCTAACACAAGGATTAATGCTTTTTTATTACTTGAATTTTCTGTTTCATATCCACTAACCGTAACCTGTCCTCTGTAATTATCAAACGAAATATCTGTTGGAAAATCATCTAAGTTTGAAGTGCCATTATATTCAAATTGCCAACTTTGTTGTCCATCAATAACTGATAATTTTCTAATCAAAATATTATTATTAGAATGACTAATCATATAAATATAATTCTTATGAATATCTACAACTCCTTTGATGGCTTGCGAATTAGGAATTGTATATTTTCTTGTCCAAATGGTGTCACTGGTGAGAGTATTAAAAATTCCAAAGGATTCATTGTTTGCAAAATTTTTACCTGTCAAAAAAACAAGATTTGTATCAATTTTTAGAACATAATTTATTACATTTAAAGGTGCAGGAATATTATTTGAGTGAGTCATCGTTAAAGTGGTTTTGTCTATCGCTTGAAAATTCCAGTTTGAATACGAATCTCCAAAAATGAATATTCTACTACTGTCTTGATTCACACAAATTTTTGTTCGTGCAATTAAATAGGGGTTGGTAAAATAGGTGTTGATATCCGGTGAAATTGAATTACTCGTAATCTTTCTAAAGTGAATTTGATTTAACTCAGACAAAAAATGTGTAGGATCTTGATAAAAAAGAAAAACACAATCATTATCTGCATATAGTTCTAAAAGTTTTGAACCATTTGATCCAATTAAAAAAGTTCTTTTTGAAATTTGATTTCCTAAACTATCTAATTGGTATAAGAATACACTATCTTTGTAAGAAAAATAATATGGATATAAGTTAGATTCAAAATTTGAATAGGCAGATATAAAAATATTTCCATTCGGAGATATAGCAACATTGCTTCCAAAAAGATAATAGTTTTCAGTGAATTTTTTATTCCAAATTAGATTTTTATGAATATCGTAAAGTTCTACATATACAAATCGACCAACCTGTTTTAGCACTATTGTTTTATCTAATTTGTAATCAATAATATCTAAGATTTTAGACGGAAACTGGTAGTTGCCTCCAATGTATTTTTTAATTAATGTTAAGCCGGTGTTTCCATCAATTTTAACAAAAGTAGAGGTACTCTTTTTGAAAAAGTTTTTTCTAGTAGTTTGAAGTTCTCCGAAGCAATAAGGGGTGTTGTTCAAAACAAAAACAAATAATCCTTCACTTTTTTCGTCAAATCTAAGGGAATCTTCAGTTATGGTAGCTTCATAAATGGGGTTTCCGGTACTACCATCCAACTTCAAAATGCCCCAATTATCCACAGCATAAAATCCAGTCAAAAATAGATCTCCATGATTGTCAATGTCAATAGAATTTGCGGCATTACTATTTCCATAATAACTGAGTGGTGTTCCTACACCCGTGAAAACATAAGTGGAATTCCATTCAACTAAACCAGAAATTTTATCAATTTTTGTGGTCCAATATGCACCATATAGACGATTATTCCAGGTTACATAAAGTTTGCCATTTTGATCAACCATTTTACCATAATTAATATCTTGAGATAACCCGTTTGCAACCCATAGTAAATCCCCAGTAACTTGATTCAAATGAACCACTTTACCTTTTTGGTAGTATGTTTCTTTTATTCCCAACAAAAACAAACTATCGTTTGAATCAATGTATATTTTTGAGAAATCTAAAATATCAGCCGATGGATATTGTACACGCCAAACGACACTGTCTAAATTATTATGATCAATTTTGAAAATAGTATCTGTGCATGTGAAATAAATGTTTTTTTCATGATCAATTCCAAATCCATATAATCTATCAATATATAATGGAGTATTTATTGCGTGAGTTGATATACTATCACCTGTGTTTTTATTAATAAATGCGAACTTCCTTATGTAGTTACTATAGACAGAAGGAGTAGTATACACATGCATATAAGCAATAAGAAATTTAGTACTGTCATAATCAACGATATGATCCGGTGTTTGATCATAATTGGTTACATAGGGCTTTTTCCAAACAATAGTCCCGGTTGATGCATCTACCTTCCATATCTCCCTACGTGGATTAGTATATGTTGCAATTCTACAAATTCCATATACATAATTATCCGAATACATTATTTTTTCTATCGATATATTAGCGTCCTGATATGTGACAGTTGTATCAAAAGTAATGGTTGACCATACAACATTTCCTAATGTATCCATTTTCATGATATAGGGCATGAATTTTCTTTTTTCAAAAGTATTTCCTGCAACATACATACAATCATCTCCTTTACAGCAATCCATTATAGTTCCATCCTCTTTTTGTTCTCTATCAGAGAAATAATAAGTTGAATTTTGAGCATTTGTTGTTAATTGGATATAAAATACCCATATTAAAAGTGATAATAAAATTTTAATTTTCTGAATCATTTTCTTATTTTTTAAAACTAAAATTGTAATTCTATTAATGAATTTCTCCTTTTTTTTAATATTAATCTGCAAATATAATTAGTTTTTGGATATGAATTGAATTTTTTATTTTTTAAATTCATTATAGCTACCTTTAGAATATCATATATATCCTCCTTCGTCCTTTGTCCCTCTAACCAATCCTGATCTTAGAGTGTCCATTTCCGCTCGGAACAACTTCAATGTGGGTGGCAATCCGTTCTTTGAGTTCAGCTAAGTGAGAGATCACTCCTATGATCTTCCCTTCACTTTGTAAATTGGATAATGCATTTAATGCAACATCCAGATAATCAGAGTCTAATGTTCCAAATCCTTCATCAATGAACATGGTGTCAATGCTCATGTTTTTACTCGCCATGTTGGCTAATCCTAGGGCAAGCGATAACGACACAATAAACTTTTCACCTCCTGAAAGATTCTGTGCAGTGCGCTCTTCATTGTTTTGAAATTGATCAATAACCGATAACTCAAAAGGATTGGTGGCATCATTGCATCGCTTGAGGATGTAGCGGTCAGACATCTTTTGCAATTGCTTATTCGAGATCCCTATAAGATGTTCAAAGGTTAAGGCCTGAGCAAAATTGCGGTACTTTTTACCGTCAGCAGAACCAATTAAATCGTTTAATTTTGCCCACTTGTTACAAATCAGTTGCTGTTGCTCCTTCTCTTTTAACTTTTTGCCACTTTTTTTCAGATTTTCCTCATTGGATTGTAAAAGCTGACTGTATCCGCCAACTTTATGGGATAATTCGTTGATGAGGTTTCTCTTTTCCTCCTGTTCCAAATTCAGTTCATCTTTGCTTTTTGTGGTAATTTCTAACTGTTTTTTTTCTGAATATTCTTTCGATTTTTCTTCAATAACCGCTTGGTATTTAGCTATTTCCAGCTTATTGTCGGCTAGATTTTTTTCAGATTGAACTTTTTGATTTTCAAAGTTTTCCAACTCTTTTTTCATACGGGCTTCCTCTTCATCAACTAATTTATTTCCAAATAGTTGTGCTCTATCCAATTGTAAATCATGCAATTCTGATTCTATGATTTGTTTTTCTCCTGTTTTTTGTTGTATTTGAGTATGGATTTCCTCTAATTTGCTGTTATATAAGGTGATATTGTTTTTATATTCTACTATTTTTTGCTGAAGTTCGTTACACGCTTCGACGTTTGAGTTCCATAGTTCCAAACATTGTTTTAATTCAGCTATTGTTGTCACCCCATATTTTTGAATTTTTGTTAAATGAACTTGCTGATTTATCTGATGTTTTTCTTCCTGACCTTGCACAATAGTTTTCTTGGTAACTAACTCTTGTTCAGTTATTTTAGAGGATGTTTCAGCTGCGTTTTTAGCTTTTTCGAGAATTTCCTTATCCCTTTGCAAATTGGGTATCTCTATATCCCTCACTATTTTCAAAGATTTTTCCAACTCTAACCCAATATTTATCGTTTTAGTTAGCTCATCTAACTCTTTTTGTTTTTTGATCTGCAGTTCTTCTAAAAAAGAACTATTGATTTCATTGGTCTGTAAAAGAGTTGGAATCATTTTTTGTAGCTCTGAATTAAACTTAGTTTGTTTCAGAATATTTTCTTCTAATACCTGTTCCTCTTTTTGTAAATTTGAACTATAATTGGCTTTATCAGAGCTTAATTGTGTTATTTTTTTCTCAATACACTGAATCTGTGTAGTGAGTTCTTTGCTTTTTGATTTGAGGGCATGTAATTCCTGTTCTTTTTCTCCCATTAAAGGAATATTTCCTACAGCATAAGGGTGTTCCGTTGCTCCACAAAGAGGACAAGGTACTCCATCTTGAAGTTCTTTTCGATGCTCCTCCAATAATTGAATTTTCTGAGCTAATTTGATGTTTTCTTCTAATAATTGAATTTTTTCTTCAATATGAATCGATTCTTTTTTTATATCAATATGCTTTTGAAGTAGTTCCTTTTCTTCTTTTTCCGATTCTACTAAGGCTTTTTTGATCTTAGAAATTTCAATTTGATGGAAATGAACATTTTTATCAACTTCCAAAAGAGTATCTATTATGTTTTTTGATCCAATAATCTGCTCTTTTTCAGATTGGTAAGAAATAATTTCTTTGTTTCCAAGTACTTTTTGAAGATCACTTTTTTTAGACTCCAATTCTTTATTTTTCGTGATCCATTCCTGATTTTTATTTATAAATAATTGATTTGATTTTTCGTATTCCGTTTTTTTAATTGATAGTGTGTTTTGAATATCTAAAAGTTCCTTTTTCAAAAGGTTGAGCTCTTTGTTTTTGTTTTCAATCACTCCATTTTCGCTTTGAATAGCTTCAAATTGGGAGATCAGTTCTTCAAAAAGGGTGTTTTTTTGAGCCCATTCCTTTTTTTCGGCCAGAATTTGTTCCGCTTTATTTAAATTTTCATTTTCTTTTTGGATATTTTGGGAAATATTGGTTTTGTGAACCTCATATGAACTCAAGAATTCTAAAATAGTCTGAAGTAATGGTCGTTTTAATGCAATTTTTGTATCTAAATCGCGAACTGTTTTAAATATTGGCAACTGTTCACCCCATACATTTTTTGCAGTATGCAAAACGATTTCAGCTTGTTCAAAATGAGATTGAAGTTGTTTGGTATTCTCTTCTAAAGCAGGAAGTTTCTTTTGAGTTTCCAGAATTTGTATTTGAAGAGTTTCAATATCCTGAAGCCATTTTAGAGCAATAGCTATTTCTTGAAACTCTTTCTCATAAGTTTTCTTTTGTTGCTCAATATTGATGATCTCTTTCTCATAATTACTGATCTCTTCTTCAGAAAGAATCTGAATTTGCCCTAGTTCAAGAACGATTTTTTCCAGTTTCTCTTTCTCTTCTCTATTTTTTTCAAACACTTTTTGAGATACTTGTCCATAAATTTCGGTTCCCGTGATTTGCTCTAACAATTCCCCTTTTTCATTCTGTTTAGCTTGCAAAAAGGCTGCAAAACTTCCTTGCGCCAGCAAAATCACCTTAGTGAATTGTTCGAAAGTGAGTCCTAATATTTCAATTATTTTTTCATTGACAGTTTTTTCATCTTCGTTTTTCCGTTCCCCTTTGATAGAGATTTTATCAGCTACTATCTGATCATTTTCATCAGCAATCACCCGTTCGATCTGTTTCAGTGTTCCGGTTCTGGCACGTTCCTGTTTCCAGGAGGATTTCCATTTTTTCCCTGCAACTTCAAAAACGATCTCGGCATAGCAATCTTTTTCCCCACGGGTCATCACCGCATTTTCAGCTCCGGTGATGTCAACTCGTGGTGTCTTCCCGTAAAGGGCTAAAGAGATGGCATCCAGAATAGAACTTTTCCCGGAGCCCGTTTTACCGGTGATGGCAAAAAGTCCTTCATTTGTAAAAATGGGATCAGTAAAGTCGATCTCATTTTCACCCGATAGAGAATTGATATTTTTAAATTTTAAGCGTACTATTTTCATAACTTATTAATCTGTAATAGATAGACTGCTGATAATCTCTTGATATGATCCTTTTAGTTCCTCTTGTGAAACTTCAGAAATGCCGTTTTTCTCCAATAATGTATCAAAAACTTTAAAAACATCCAGTTCATTGAGGGATGCAGTTGTATCCTCTAATGTTAAACTTTCATTTAAATATAATCGGTTTTGAAGTTTGAGAATCTCAATATTTGAATCAGCAGTGAGTTCATAGGCCCACGACGTAAAATCGGGGAAAACATCATCTCCCTGATAGATGATCTCTATCCACACAGAATCCCCGGTTTCTTTGAGTTCTGTAATACGTTTTGAAATATAATTTTTATCCCCAACAATAGATTCCAGCTTTTGAAAAACTGGGATCTCTTTAGTTTCAATGTTCATTTGATCTTCAAAATCAATGACATAGACCACTTTTTTCTGATTGGCTTCTCCAAATCCCATGGGGATCGGGGAGCCGCTATAGCGGATATGGTGTTTCATTTTTGAAGAAATATGGTAGTGCCCAAGAGCTACATAATCGAAGGTTTTCGGAAAAATATCGATTCCGATTGCTTCAATATTTCCGATATAGGTTTCCCGCACGCCATCATCTGCATCTCTTTTTCCACCGCTTACGGAGAGATGACCTGTGACTACAATAGGGATTTTTCTTCCTAATGTTTCTCTTTTCTTTTCTGCTATTGCGGCGATTTCTTCATAATGTTTTTGAATATTTTCATTGATTCGCTTCGAACGATCTGCGTAGGTTTCCCCTTCAGCAAAACGACTGATATCTCTTTCCCGTAAGAAAGGAACAGCACAAACAATTAAAGCAGGCTCATTTTGTGCATCTCTCACTACAACAATCTCATCTTCTATATGTGTGCCAACATTTCCAATAACGGTAACATTCAATGCCGACAGAATCTCTTTGGGCGCATTTAGAAAGCTAGGGGAGTCGTGGTTTCCGCCAACAATGATCACCTGTTTACAGCCAGAATTGCGCACTTGAACCAGAAAATCATAATAGATTTTTTGAGATGAACTACTGGGAGAAGCTGTATCAAAAACATCACCGGCAATGAGTAAAAGATTGATTTTTTCCTCATGAATGGTTTTTAAAAGCCACTCCAAAAATGCCTTATGTTCCTCCTGCCGCTCTTTTTTAGAATATAATGTTCGTCCTAAGTGCCAGTCTGATGTGTGTAATATTTTCATATTTAATATGTTGCATCATTTTTTCGAGATCATTTAGGTTTGATCAAATTACATGTTATTTCAATCAAACCTAATGTGCAAAGATAGTGAATAATGAATAATGAATAATGTGGCCTTTGTCCTTCGTCCTTTGTCTTTATTCTTCGTAATAGTAGGAGTAATCAATTCCTTTCATGAACATTTCACGGTCGTTGATTTGGGATGTAAGTGCATCTAAAAGAAGCGATTTTAGAATTTGAAATTTGATCATTTATTGGACTTAATACCATCGCTTTCATATAATCATTTTTGCTGATTTTACTCCAATCGATACATTTTTTTATGTTTTTTTTGAGTATTAAATCTAGCCATATCCTTGTAGTTCTTCCATTTCCTTCCATAAATGGATGAGCAATGTTCATTTCAATGTATTTGTTAATAATCTCATCAAAGTTTCTTTCCGGCATCATTTCAATTTTTTCCAATGTTTGACTTAAATATTGGACATTTGCAAACTGAAATCCTCCTTTAGAGATGTTCATTTGTCTTATTTGTCCGGCAAAATGATATAACCCTCCAAATAAATAGGCGTGAATTTGTTGCAATCCTTTGATCGTACCAATTTCTATGTTTTCGATAAACGAACTTTCAAAAAGAGCGTACGCTTTAGTTTTGCTTTTTCCATCAATGGTTTCGTCACTATAGGTAAACCATTCGATAAACCGGTTTGCTTTTATACCGGGGAACTGTTTGCCTAATTTAATAATGCCTTCATAATCAAGCATGTCAGTTAAATAGCGTTTCCCATCTTTAGCCATTAATTTCAGTTGGGTAGTATCACTAACCAACTCATTTTCCTCTTTTTTAAGTTTTGCTTTTAAATACTTCCAATAGTTGCGAACCTTGGAATACTCATCCTGATTGGTGAGAACTGCAATAATATCTAATACTGAAAACCACCATTTAGAATGCTCATCATCCCAAACAGCCCGAACCTCGCGGTCATCAAAGAATCGGATTGAAATTTTAGTGTTGCTCATTTTGTATTTGATAATCAGGTAGATATATTAGTTGTTTATGCTTATTTTTCTGCAAATATAACGATTTTTTTGAAACGAATGACAAATAAATGAATAATGAATAATGAATAATGTGGTCCTTTGTCCTAATAGCACACTGATGACACAGATTAAACAGATTTTCACAGATTTATTTGTCACAATTAGTTTCTCAAAGTAAACGAAGTCTTACATAGTGAACTTTCTTTTAACTTTGAGTGACTTGGTGCTCCTATAAGAATACCGCGAATGCGTGAATAATTATTTTTGTCCGTAGTCTGTGGTCCGTAGTCCGTAGTCTAGCAAACCTCCTCAACTATCGATTCCTCCAACCTCTCAAACGAAACCTCATACCCCGCTTCCTGTAAGGAGGTGACAAACTCTTTGTGGGATCGCCCCTGGCGATAGTCGGGCTCCTTAGCCGGATGACTAATATACCTGGAAATAGTGTCTATATTTTCGGAGATGTTGAGCACAGCATGATAAAACATTTTCTGAGTGGTGCGGTAGATCGAGGATCCTAAGATTTTTTTCTCGTAGATAGCGATATCAGAGATCCCTTTCTGATTTAGCCCTCTTACCCCTTGTTTTTCCAATGCTGAAATAATGCCATTATTGACCCTTGCAAAATAGGGCTTCGGATTCTGTAAAGTGGGAACCCGGAAAGCCACCGATATGACGAGCATTTTGTTGGTTAAAATCACCGTTTCCCCTCCCGATGGTCGCTTGTAAACAGGGATCTGATCCTTCACTACAGAATCCACAATAAGCGAAGTTTCAGGATGATTGCTCTGCCCCAACACCAAACAGGTTTGTTCGGGTCTCCATACCTTTACAGTGAAATCATCCTGACGCTCCATGATGTCGAAGTCGGGTAGATCGTAGCTTTTAACAGTGATTTGATCCATAATTGACTTGTTTTTTAGTTTTTAGATTGATTCGTAAAATCTATTTGTGAATTGCCTTGTCCACCGCATCAAATGCGGCTTCCATGAAGATTTCGGAGATGGTTGGATGGGCATGTATGGTTTGTGCTACATCGTAAATGGTTCCTTCAATGCTCATGTATGCGGCTGCTTCTGCGATCATGTCGGTGGCGTGCTCTGCCACAATCTGAACCCCTAAAACCTGCCCATATTTTTTGTCGGAGTAGATGCGTAACGATCCTTCTGCACTCCCTTCTGTGAGCGCTTTGCCGTTGGCTGTCAAAGGGAAATCACTCATCTTGTAGTCAATCCCTTCCTCTTTGAGTTGATTTTCTGTCATCCCAATTTGTGCCATTTCTGGATAGGTGTAGATGTTTAATGGATAGTTCCTGAAGTTGAAATCGGCTTGTATCCCTTTCAAATGGTTGACCACATGAAGACCTTGTGCCGATGCCACATGTGCCAGATAACTCTTGCCATTGACATCACCCACCGCATAGATGTTGGGGACGTTGGTCTGAAATGCTTCATTGGCAGCAATAAATCCTTGTTGATCCAAAACAATCTCGATGTTGGAAGAGGGAACAATCCCTTTTCTGAAACTGCAGTTGACCAGAAGATCACATGGAATCGATTTCTCTTCGATTTTGATCTCTCCATCGCTGAAGTCACCGGGTTTTGAAGCGTAAATTACTGGAATCTCCCATTTTTGTAATAGTTTCTTGGCATAATCCATCAAGAATGGATCTGCTCCCGGGATGATGTTTTGATCCGGTGTTATCAGACTCACATTTTTGCCAATCATCTTGAAAAACTGCGCCATCTCGACTGCTACTGCCCCCATCCCAAAAACAACCAGGTTTTCAGGAAGTTCAGTGAGCTCAAAAAGATGTTCCAACTCTACCATTTTCACTTGTGGATCTAATCCTTCGATTTTAGTAGGGTAGGAGCCGGTTGCAATGATGATATGATCGGTTTCGATCGCTCTATTGTCGATGGTGATAGTGTTTTTATCCCGAATCATCGCTTCGCCGGTGATCACTTCAACCCCATTTTTCTTTAACAGGAAGGATACACCACCGGTGAGTTTACGTACTATTTTGGTTGCTCTCTTTTTGGCTTTTTCCCAGTTGAAAGAGAGTTTATCTACTTCGATACCGTCAATACCAAACTCCGCCCCATTTTGAATGTGATGAAACATCTTTCCACTCTCAATGAGCGCTTTGGTGGGAATACAACCCCAATTGAGGCACATTCCTCCAATATATTTTTTCTCTACGAGCGCCACTTTAAGGCAAACCTGACCAGCGCGGATGGCAGCCACATAACCTGCGGGACCTGCCCCAATTATTACTACATCGTATTTCATATTCATTTTCCTCTCTTTAAATTATTCAATAATCATTAATACCGGTTCGTTTAAATAGGCCATCACAGTGTTCATGAAACGGGTGGTTTCCCCACCATCTACAATACGATGATCCACAGATAGTGACAATGGGAAAAAGCTCCCTTTTACCACTTCTGTCCCTTTGAAAATAGGCTTTTCGAACAATCGTCCGATCCCCAGAATAGCTGCTTGTGGGTAGTTGATCACCGGAACGGCATACAACCCTCCAATCGAACCGTAATTGGTTACGGTAAAGGTGCCATCTTTCATGTCATCTAAAGAAAGTTGTCGGTTCCGTGCTTTCTCGGAAATCTCCATCACTGTTACCGCCAATTCTGCGATAGTTAACTGATCTACATCCCGAATTACCGGAACGACCAGACCATCTTCTGTATCTACAGCGATCCCAATATTTACATAGTTTTTGAATACCATGCGGTTTCCTTCAAGATCCAGTTCTGCGTTCAAAGTGGGGTGTTTTTTCAAACTAAGTGCCACTGCTTTGAGTACAAAAGGAAGATAGCTGAGTTTGATCTCTTTCTCCGCCAATTGTTTTTTGAATTTTTCTCGTATCCGGATCAATTCAGCGATCTCCACCTCTTCATGAACAGTCATGTGCACAGCGGTGTGCTTAGAGGTAGTCATGTTTTTGGCAATTGTTTTCCTGATTTGGGTGAGTGGCTTGTAGGTGATTCTGTCTGTTGGAAGTTGAGGAACCAGTTTGGCATGATCTTCGATTCGTTTGGAACTTTCAAAGTAGCTTTTGATATCCTCTTTCATCACACGACCGCCCGGGCCTGTGCCTGTAACTTTGTTGATATCCACATTGAACTCTCTGGCGTAAGCACGAGCAACCGGAGTTGCCAACACTTTCTTTGCACTCTTTTCAACTGCTGCAGGTTGTGAGGAAGCCCCTTCATCACTGGATGGAAGGTAGGCGTTATTTCCGGCTACTTCAAGTGTTCCCACTACGCCGGCCCCTTTTTCTTCTACTACTTCAAATTCCGGTTTCTTTTGTTCTGCTACGGCAGCGGCTCCTTCCACACCTTCGATCTCAATCTCTACCAGTGGGTTGCCTACGTGAATCACCTCACCAATCTTGCCGTACACCATAGTAAGTGTGCCGGTTTTGGGTGATGGGATGTCGGTTACCACTTTATCGGTTTCCATTTTTACAAGGGGGTCGCCCGATTTTATCTGTTGCCCTTTCACGACGTACCATTGAAGGATGGTGCCTTCATCAAGACCTTCGCCAATGTCGGGGAAATTAAATATATATCTCATGTTTTCTCAATTTAAAATTTCATTAATCTTTCCAACTCATAGAATATCTTTTCGGGAGTTTGCATATAAAAATGTTCTCCTCGTGGTAGTGGCACGATGGTGTCAAAAGCAGCGATCCGTTTTGGAGGTGCCTCTAAGTAAAGAAATGCTTCTTCAGTTGCGATGGAAGTGATTTCAGCAGCCAATCCGAATGTTTTAGGTTCTTCTGTCACAATGGCCAGTTTTCCGGTTTTCTGGATCGATTTGATGATGGTGTCTTTATCGATAGGGTAGATACTCCGTAAGTCGATCAACTCGATGGAGATATTGGCTTGTTTCGCCATCACCATCGCTTTTTGCACTTCACGTATCATGGCGCCATAAGCTACCACAGTGATGTCAGTACCTTCAGTTAATACTTTTGCCTTTCCGATTGGTATAGAGAACTTCTCATCAGCCACCTCTTGTTTGATCGCGCGGTAGATCCGTTTAGGTTCCATGAAGATCACGGTATCGTCACTCTCAATGGCGGAGATCAGCATTCCTTTGGCATCGTGAGGGGTAGATGGGATCACCACTTTAATTCCGGGGATATGTCCGTATAAAGCTTCCATACTTTCGGAGTGATGTTCGAGGGCATTGATACCGCCTCCGTAAGGGAAACGGATCACCATCGGGGTTTTGAATTTGCCACGGGTCCGGTTGTGGATGCGGGCAGCATGGGAGATGATTTGGTTAAATGCTGGGTACACAAATCCGCAGAACTGAAGCTCTACGATAGGTCTGAGTCCGGCTATAGCCATTCCCACTGCGCTACCCACAATCGCTGATTCTGCTAGAGGGGAGTCGAAAACACGATTTTCTCCATATTTTTGCTGGAGCTCTTCGGTGACTCTAAAAACACCACCTTCGGTGCCGACATCTTCGCCAAAAACCACCACATTGGGGTCTTCCGCTAACTTTATATCAAGGGCATTATTGATTGCCTGAACCATATTCATTACTTTCATTGTTTATTCTCCTTCCATTTCAAAAAATTCTCATATTCTGTTTGTTGTACTTTCAAGTCATCCGGCATATCCACGTAAGTATATTTGAAAACATCCTCCAACTTATAAGCAGGCACATGTTCTGCTTCATCAAACTGTTTATCCACTTCCAACTTAAATTGTTCTACGATTTGTTGCTCTTGCTCGTCATTCCAAAGGTTTTTGTCCTTTAGGTATTTGTTAAACCGAACCAGTGGATCGGTCATCTGCCAATGTTGTTCCTCCTCTGAAGTCCTATATTTTGTAGGGTCATCTGAAGTGGTGTGAGCCCCTTGACGATAGGTAAGCGCCTCAATCAACACCGGACCATTTCCCGCTTCTGCGTATTCTGCAGCTTCCTTTAGGGCCACATACATGGCGAAGAAGTCGTTGCCATCCACTTTGATTCCCGGCATTCCGTAAGCGAACGACTTAACGGCGATATTCACCGAGTTCATCTGTCTCTTTACGGGTACCGAGATAGCGAATTGGTTGTTTTGCACGATAAACACGACCGGTACTTGCCAAACCGAAGCAAAGTTCAATGCTTCATGGAAGTCACCTTCTGAGGTTCCACCGTCGCCAACCACTGCAAACACCACATCTTTCTCGTTTTTGTACTTGATGGCGTAACCGATTCCCGCACCATGCAATAACTGAGATGCGATAGGAACCGATATGGGCAATAGTTTTTTAGCATTTTTGAATAGGGATCCATCTTCGTACCCCATGTAATACATGAAAACCTCTTTCAAGGTAGCACCTTTGGCAAGCCAGGCTCCCAATTCTCTAAAGGCGGGCACGAGCCAGTCCTCTTCGCGCATCACTTTGCCAAGGGCTCCGGAGATCGCTTCTTGACCGAGATTAGGTGGGTAGGTGTACATTCTTCCCTGACGTTGGTAGGAAACAGCCATATAGTCGGCTGTACGGGCGAAGAGCATATCTTTATAGGCTTGAGTAACG
>Ga0209099_1002955_pt1 | contig 14282 bp, 12 predicted proteins | sample AD_JPNHW2_MetaG_FD_184430 | JGI IMG/M metagenome (GOLD analysis project Ga0209099, IMG submission 184430) | Active sludge microbial communities of municipal wastewater-treating anaerobic digesters from Japan - AD_JPNHW2_MetaG (SPAdes) (version 2) | ecosystem: Engineered > Bioreactor > Anaerobic...
GCCACAGGTCTCCGGTGATGACCGCCTGATGCTCGAACAACTCAGCAATGCCATCAAGAGCGTTTACGCTTCGGTATTTTACCATAACAGCAAGGCTTACATGGCCGCAACCCGTAACCTGATCGACGAGGAAAAAATGGCCATCGTGCTGCAACAGGTTGTGGGGTCCCATTTTGGCGGAACATTCTTCCCCACTTTTTCGGGCGTCGCCAGGTCCATTAATTATTACCCCTTAGCGCCCGAAAAAAGCGAAGACGGCATTGCCAGCATCGCCATCGGACTGGGAAAATATATCGTTGACGGAGGAACATCCCTGCGGTTCTCGCCGCGGTATCCCACGAAAGTTCTGCAACTCTCAAGCCCTGAAATGGCTGTACGCGAAACGCAAAAGCATTTTTACGCCCTCGACCTGAAGCCGGGCAGCTTCTGGCCATCCCTGGACGACGGCATGAACATGAAGCACCTGAAAATCGAAGATGCATCGGAAGATATGGCTTTTAAAGACATGGTTTCTACTTTTGATTTTGATAATAATGTGCTTCGCGAAGGAGTCAATATTGAAGGAAGGCGGGTGGTAACCTTTGCCAATATCCTGAACCATAATTCGTTCCCCTTGGCTGAAATTCTGCGGATATGCCTTGAAATGGGACACCGGGAATTGGGAAAACCGATCGAAATAGAGTTTGCCGTGGATCTGCACAGGCCCAAGTCCACCCCGAAAGCCTTTACACTGTTACAGATAAGGCCTATTGTGGAAAGCAAGGAGTCGAACGATGTGAAGATCGGCGATGTGAAAACAGAAAATGCCCTGATCTACTCCAATGCTGCACTGGGCAACGGCCTGATAACCGGAATTGAAGATTTGGTGTATGTGAAACCCGAGGCTTTTGACCCGGCGCAAAATTCAGGAACGGCAACCCGTATCGGGGAACTGAATGATAAGTTCCTGGCTTCGCAGAAGAACTATATACTGGTCGGGCCGGGACGCTGGGGCAGCACCGATCCGTGGCTCGGCATCCCCGTTAAATGGCCGCAGATATCGGCAGCCAGGCTTATCGTTGAATCAGGGCTGGAAAACTATCGCATTGATCCCAGCCAGGGAACTCATTTTTTTCAGAACCTCACCTCATTCAGGGTCGGATATTTTACCATCAACCCCTTTATGAGCGATGGCTTTATCGACCTGGAGTTGATGAATTCATTGTCAGCCATTTTCGAAGACGATATTATCAGGCATGTCCGGTTTAACCAGCCCCTGACAATTAAAATTGACGGGCGGCACAACAAAGGCGTCGTTCTCAAACCTTCGCCGCAGACGGAAGATGACCAGGACGAAAATAATTAGCGCAGGCAGGCGTTCATTCTTCAATCATTTCTTCCGGATGAAGATGCCCGGGATGAACTTGAATGGCCTGTATCAATTGGAATTGTATTTCAGAACGATAAATAAAACCCGATGAAAAAATTAAACCAGTGGACTATCCTCCTTTTATTACCGGTGGTCATACTTGCCGGTTGCAAGAATAAAAAAGCCGATGAAAAATCTTTGATCACGCGACGGATACAATACGATGTGCCCATCAAAGCCTCCGATGCCGACAACGACTGGTGGGTGCAGAACATCGAAGGGCAGGACCGGGAAAAACTGGTGAAGGAGATCATGGAATCGGCCCTTAGCGGCAAGGTGAAGACCTATGATTTTTTTTCCAACGAATTGCTCACACCTGATCAACTCAAGGCCATCATGAAGCGTTCGGATACCATTACCCTGGAACGTGCCGCCCCTCCGCACAGCCTTTACGATACAGTCCTCACGAAAGAGCTTAGCCTGCGCGATATCACACGCCTGCGTTTTCTGGAGGAGTGGAATATGGACAAAAAAACACTTCAGTTTAACAAGAAAGTTGCCGGCATTTGTCCGCTTATTGCCAACTACGGCGACAGTGCAGAATTGCGCGGTTATATGCCGCTGTTCTGGGTGTTTTTTGATGATAAATATCCGGGTGAACTGAAAATGAAATAGTCCTGCCGCCAGAGGCGGGGGCAGGGAGCAGGGGGCAGGTAGCAGAACGGAGAACGCAAACCACTAATTCCCCGAATGTCAATCACGAATTCCACGAATCACTAATTATCCGAAAACCGGCTTCGCCGGGACACGAATTCCACGAATTCCGTTATCCTCACAACATTTATTCGTGTTCATTCGTGCTTAATTCGCGTCCATTCGTGGATAAAAAATAATTACGAATTCCCACGAATTTCGAATCATTAATTACGAATTTCGAATCACGAATCACGAAAACCCACCCATCTTGTCAACTCCATATCAGATACATCAGTTTACAAACGGCATACGGCTGGTACACCGCCGAACAGGAAGCCCGGTTGCCCATGCCGGTGTGGTGGTAAATGCCGGCGCACGCGACGAAAAGCCCGAAGAGCAGGGAATGGCCCACTTTATTGAGCATCTTATTTTCAAGGGAACGCAACGCCGAACAGCCCGCCAGGTGCTCGACAGGATTGAAAATGTAGGGGCCGATCTTAACGCCTACACCACAAAAGAAGAAACTACCGTCTATGCATCCTTTCTTTCTGCCTATTATAGCCGCACCCTTGAATTATTTGCCGATATCCTTTTCAATTCTACTTTTCCTGAAGCTGAAATGAAGAAAGAAAAGGATGTGGTGATTGATGAACTCAATTCATACAAGGACAGTCCGATGGAATGGATACAGGATGAATTCGACGGGCTTATCTTTGGCGATCATCCCCTCGGGAAGAACATACTGGGTACGCCCGCTCATCTGAAACGTTTCGGTCGGGAGCAGGCGTTTGATTTTACCAGGCGTTTATACTCCACCAATCAAATAGTCATCAGTTCGGTAGGGAGTATTCCATTTGATAAGCTGGTATCGCTGACCGATAAGTATTTCGGGCGACAACCGGTCCGGGAGGGCTCTCCTGAACGTTTGATGCCGCCCGAATATTGCAAACAGGAGATGTCCCGGAAGTATTCGAAACACCAGTCACATATTATAATAGGTAACCGGGCATATAGCTATCATGATAATAGACGTTACGCACTTGCCCTGCTCAGCAATATGCTTGGCGGGCCGGCCATGAACTCTGTGCTGAACCTGGTGCTGCGTGAAAAGCACGGCATAGCATACAATCTCGAATCAAACTACCAGCCGTTGTCCGATACCGGCGTTTTTACCATATACCTGGGAACCGATACGAAAATGGTTGAAAAGGCAATCAGCCTGGTTACGGGAGAATTGAAAAAACTCAGGGAAAGCAAGCTGAGCGGCAACCGGCTTAAAATAAGCAAAGAACAATTGAAAGGACAGGTCGCTATTTCGGTGGAAGCGCATCAGAACGAAATGCTTTCAATCGGCAAGAGCCTGGTCGTTTTTAATAAGGTTGATACGATCAGTGAAATGATCGGCAAGGTTGATGCGATCAGTGATATGGATGTCCTTGAGGTGGCCAACGAAATTTTGGATCCGGATAAATTAAGCACGCTTATTTTTACCAATGGCAGGAAATAACAAAGAGGCCTTCAGCGAAGATGAAATGTCCGGCGGTATTATCAGCCGGGCTCTCGGAGAATATGCCGGAGCACATACTTCGCCTGAGCCGGAAGTTCTGAAACAATTGTCACGCGAAACGCACCTCAAAACCACCGCTCCCCAGATGCTGTCGGGGCACCTGCAAGGCGCTTTTTTACGAATGATCAGCAGGATGCTCAAGCCGGAGCTGGTTTTGGAAATAGGGACTTTTACAGGGTATTCGGCTATCTGTCTGGCCGAAGGAATCCGGGAAAACGGGATGCTGCACACCGTGGAATGCAATCCGGAGATGGAGGATATCGCCCGGCGGTATTTCAGCCTTGCCGGCCTTTCTGAGAAAATCATACTTCATATCGGCGATGCATTCGAAATTGTTGAAAAAATCGAAGGCCCTTTTGACCTGGTGTTTATCGATGCCAACAAGGACGATTATATCCGCTATTTCGACCTGGTGTTCGGTAAGGTTGCTGGAGGAGGTTTCATCATTGCCGATAATGTGTTATGGTACGGCCGTGTGACGGACAAGAATGCATCAGTCGATCGCGAAACCAGGAGCATCGTCGCTTTCAATGAATATATACAACATCATAACGGCGTCGAAAACCTGTTGCTGCCGGTTCGTGACGGGCTGATGATCATGCGGAAGTTATAAAACCCGGAGACTATCAGGATTAATTAACCTTGAATTCGAAGCGAACATCCTTCAGTTGTTCATTGGCTTCCGCAATTTTCTTTTTAAGGTTCTCCTTGTATTTCAATACCCGGTCGTACAACTCTTTATCGCCGGTGGCGAGGATTTGGGCCGCAAGGATGGCGGAATTTTGCGCCCCGTTTACGGCAACGGTTGCCACAGGAATCCCGGGAGGCATTTGTACGATCGCGAGCAGGGCGTCGAGACCGTCAAAGGTGGATTTTATGGGTACGCCGATCACGGGAATGGGTGTGAAAGCAGCGATTACCCCCGGCAGATGAGCGGCCATCCCGGCGCCGGCAATGATTACCCTGATGCCGCGGCCGGCAGCGTTCACCGCAAATGCCTCCACTTTCTCCGGAGTGCGGTGAGCCGACAGCGCATGCATCTCGAAAGGTATCTTAAGCTCATTCAATACGTTGGCAGCGCTCTCCATTACCGGGAGATCACTGGTGCTGCCCATAATTATGCTGACGATTGCTTTCATGTTTTTATTCTTGTTTCGGAAAGCGAAGATACTATTGTTGAGACAAAAGGCAACAGCCCGGCGTCTCAAGTTTTAACTTCCAGGACTGAAATTTCCGGATTGATCAGCCTGCCGGCTTCACCCTGTTCACCATTGATCGTGAATGTTCCCGGCTGACGCCGTGCATCATGATTCTTTACACAGGCCAGCGCCTGTGGCCCAGCGCTCCGCTATACCTGCCCCGGGCACGTTGAAATCAAGCATCATGCATCACAAACGGCTGCCTGGGTTCGCCATCATAACCCGCGAAATATTTAAAGCTCAGGAAGCTGGTACCTTTGTAAAGGATATTCTATCTTTGCCGAAAATGAATATTACTATGGCCGATACTTGGAAAATTCACGACAAAACTTTTACAAAATACATGCCGGACCGGAAAATTCAAGCCGGTGTGCGGAAACTGGCTGCCAGGCTAAACAAGGAATATGAAGGGAAAAAGCCCTTGTTTGTGGCTGTGTTAAACGGCTCTTTTATCTTTGCCTCCGACCTGTTGAAGCGCATAACCATCGACTGCGAAATTGCTTTTGTGAAGGTTTCATCTTATCGTGGTGTTAACAGTACCGGAAAAATCCATGAATTGATCGGCCTGGAGATCCCGGTCGAGGGCAGACATGTTATTTTGGTTGAGGATATTGTAGATACGGGCCTGACAATCATCAAGGTGATTGAGAAAATCAAAAGCATGAATGCCGCTGAGGTGAAAGTCGCAGCTTGTTTGATGAAGCCGGATGCTTATAAGAAGGATTACCCTATTGATTATGTCTGCTTCCGGATTCCCAACGATTTCGTGGTGGGCTACGGACTTGATTATGACGGGCTCGGCAGGAATTCGGCTGATATATACAGGATTGAGGAATGATAACTGATTGAAAAACAGCGCTTCGATAAATTATCGGTTCGACCGGAATTGTTAAAACTGAAAATCGGGAATATCTTACTGCCATGCTGAATATTGCTTTATTTGGGCCTCCGGGCGCCGGCAAAGGCACCCAATCGCAACTCATCATCGAGAAGTATAACCTGGTGTATATATCGACGGGTGATTTGCTTCGTCAGGAAATTGCCGAAGAAACCGAACTCGGGAACAGGGTGAAGGATATCATCCGGCGCGGAGAATTGGTTTCGGATGAAATTATGGTCGAACTCATCGAGAAGAAAATCGTTTCGAGCAACGACAGCAATGGAATTCTGTTCGACGGTTTCCCCCGCACATTCGTTCAGGCATACATCCTCGACGGCTTACTGCTGAAACTGAATACATCCTTGTCGTGCATGCTCAGCCTCGAAGTGCCGAACGAAGAGCTGTTGCAACGCCTCCTCGAACGGGGAAAAATCTCAGGCCGTTCCGATGATACCGAAGATGTTATCCGGCACCGTTTGGTTGAGTATGAGAGCAAGACGTTACCCGTTAAGGAGTATTACCGGGAACGTAACCTTTATTACCCGATTGACGGCGTGGGTCCCATTCCCGAAATTTTCGAGCGGCTGAATGCCCAGATAGAACTTTCGCTGCAAAAGGAATGGTTCAACCTGGTTTTATCCGGTTCGCCAGGATCGGGAAAAGGCACACAGGGCAAACTGCTTGCCCGGAAATTTAACCTTTACTACATCTCAACAGGCGCCTTACTGAGGAAAGAAGTGCTGAACAGGACAGAAGTCGGGTTGAAGGTGCAGGAAAAAATGGCCCAGGGGGAACTGGTTCCGGATGAAGTGGTTATTCCGCTCATTGAGCAGGAAATGAAACGTCATGAAGATGTGAACGGGTTTATTTTCAAAGGATTCCCGCGCACTATTCTTCAGGCCTATATCCTCGACGGCTTGCTGCGCCGTTTAAACATGCGAGTTTCCTGTGTCGTTGAAATGGAGGTGCCAACCCTCGACCTCATCCGCCGGTTAGATAAACGGGGAAGAAGTGAAAAGGCCCGCCCTTATGACCAGTCTACGGAGATGATTATCCGCCGGCTCGAAGAGTACGAAACCAAAACAAAGCCTTCCCTGGAAGTATACAGGAAACAGGGTAAACTGCTCGAAATGGATGCTACCGGCAGCCGCGAAGAAGTTATCGATCGCTTGTCGGCGGCTGTTGCGTCGGTGATGAAGAAGAAAAGATAAAACGGAGAACGGAGAACGGAGAACGGAGAACGGAAAAGGCGGGGAGCGAGGGGCAAGGAGCAGGGAGCGAAAGCCTGAACGTAAATTTCGGTAAGGAGAAGAGACCGCTTTGTCGTATTAAAGCCCTCCGGGTTTAAAACTCCTCGCGAAATAATAATAATAGAGTAGCTTAAGGATATGGGGTTAAGCCAAAAGCTAAGAGCTAAAGGCCAACAGCCAAAAAGCCGACCGGAGTTTATAGAAAAAGACTCCCCTGTTAAACGAAAACCGTTAATAATCATCAGTCATTATCCGACAGCTAAAATACGATGACCCTGAATTAACCTTTACCACCTTATCCTTATCGCCTGAATCGCTAAACCTTAAATTCCCCTAAAAGCCAATGGCTGCATCAAATTTTGTTGACTATGTAAAGATATTTCTCCGTTCGGGGAATGGGGGAGCCGGATCGGCGCATTTCCTGCGTACCAAACTGAAGCCGCGCGGCGGCCCCGATGGCGGCGACGGCGGCCGTGGCGGGCATATTATCATCAAAGGGAATTCCCAGCTTTGGACGCTTCTTCACCTGAAGTACACCAAACATGTAATGGCTGAAAATGGCACAGGCGGTTCCGGAGCGTTGAAAAAGGGAGCTGATGGCGGGGATATTATCATAGAAGTGCCGTTGGGAACAATCGTGAAGGACGCCGAAACCGGGGAACCGGAAACGGAGATCACCTTTCATGGTGAGGAAAAAATTGTGATGAGGGGCGGCCGCGGAGGATTGGGCAACGATCATTTTAAAACGGCTGTGAACCAGGCGCCTAAATATGCGCAACCCGGCGAACCCGGCATCGAAGGATGGAAAGTTTTTGAACTGAAAGTGCTTGCCGATGTGGGACTCGTTGGTTTTCCAAATGCCGGTAAATCCACCCTGTTGTCGGTGCTGTCGGCAGCAAAACCCGAGATCGCCGATTATCCCTTTACGACCTTAAGGCCAAATCTGGGAATTGTTTCGTATCGTGATGGCTTATCGTTTGTAATGGCCGACATTCCCGGCATCATCGAAGGCGCCAGCGAAGGGAGGGGCCTCGGCCTGCGGTTCCTCCGGCATATCGAGCGCAATTCAGTACTGCTGTTCATGATTCCTGCCGACAGCAAGGATATTAAAAAAGAGTACAAAATCCTGCTGAACGAATTGAAACAGTATAATCCTGAATTACTCGACAAGGAGCGTGTGCTGGCCATCACCAAGTGCGACCTCCTGGACGAAGAAATGATGAGCCTGATAAGGAAGGAACTGCCCCGGGTGCCGGCGATATTCATTTCGTCCCACACCAGGCAGGGTCTTACCGCCCTTAAGGATTCCCTCTGGAAGTCGCTTAACGGATAAAACCGGAAATACCGGTTCCGGTATTTATGACCGTTACTGATTCAGGCATTTTATCAGATTTCAATCCTTATCCTTCCGGTAAAATTGATGGGCCTGGTCTTTCCGGATACAAAGTTGCCGGTACAATTATTTTACATAAAAATTGCCTTGCTTCCTAAAAATGAGTAATTTAATACTTCTTATCGGATTTAAAACCCTGTCCTATGAAAAAATATGAAAATGTCCGTCCCGAGTATAAAATCTGGTTTTCTACTCCCGAAGGGGAAGGTATTCTGGGAGATGGCAAATGGAAAATCCTCATGAAAATTGATGAATGCGGCTCGCTGGTCAAAGCCTGTGAAGAGATGGGGATCACCTATCGCCGCACCTGGAACGATCTGAAAAAAGTTGAAAAGCTGCTCGGTTTTGATTTACTGGAAACAAGCCGCGGAGGGCAGGAGGGAGGCAGTACGCGGCTTACGGCCGAAGGCCATAAACTGGTGGTGGCTTTCAGGCGTTTTCATGAGAAAATGGACCGCCTCATGGCCGAGGAATTCAGGAGCCTGTTGGAAGAACTAATAAAAGAATAGTCACTCCGGTTCATTTTGCAGCAACGCCGTAGATCTGTAAAAATTTTTATTACTGGCAATTACCTTTTCATACTCTGGTTATCAATAATAGTATATTATGATCGAAATGCCAAATATGCTTATGATAGCCGGTAATTCCCGTAACATCGGTAAGACTGCTCTTGCCTGTGCCGTTATTGAGCGTTTTTCGGCTTTTCAGAAAATTTACGGATTGAAAGTAACCAGTATCAGACCCGGTGAACAAGGTTTTCATGGCATTCATGACGGCCTGTCGGAAGAATTATTTTCAATCATGGAGGAAAAAGATCCTTCATCGCGGAAGGATACTTCCAAAATGTTGACGGCCGGGGCTGAAAAAGCGTATTACATCCGGGTCGCGGATACTGAAATGCCGATGGCGGCAAAATACCTTGAAGGATTTCTGCCTGAAAATGAACCGGTAGTTTGTGAAAGTAGAAGTTTAAGAAAAGAGGTTAAACCAGGTTTATTCGTATTTTTGTGGGCGGATAAGGTTGACAGTGCCAAAATAGATATTGAAGAATATGTCAGAATAGCCGACGTGGTTATCCGTTACATTCCGGGTGAAGGCAATACCGCGAAAATGGCCGGCAAAATAAATCTTGAAAATAATCGCTGGATATATATCAATTAATTCTTGTTACCCAATGAAGACATGTCGTACAATCTTCGAAAATGAATTAAAATCCTTAAGAAAAACAATTCTGATTTTCTTGTTCATGATTGCAGTGATGCCTGCAGCCATGTCGCAGCGCGGAGGAAGCTTTTACTTTGAACCTTCAGTTGCCCTTACAAGCCGATGGATTGTTAACCAGGCCATATATGGAAACGGAGAACTCCCCTATGTGACGTCATTCGGGCTTTATGGCGGATTTCGCACCTATTATTTTGCCAGTTCGGATGTTGGCTTTAATTATGGCATCGGATACCGAAGGATGGGGCAGAACTATGAAGGCGAAGAATCTAATGCCAATGCAACGCGCAAGGTGAAACTCGATTACATCCAGATCCCCCTGATGGCGATGTTTGCCCTTGCCGACCGCGAATATCCGACCTGGTTTTCCGTGGGGCCGCAGTTTTGTTTTCTGGCAAAAGCCAATCAGTATTTTACACGGGAAGAAGGCGGAAACCCCCTCAATAACCCCAATTACCTTCCTGAAGGCGATACCAATGTGTTTCAATGGTATAAACCGATGGATGTTATGATTGTCATGGAATTCAACAAGATGTTTAAATTCTCCAAAGCGCCGCGTCTCAGCATGAATTATACCATCGAATCGGCCTTCGGCATCATGGATATCAATGATGACGCATACAGGATTCCGAATTTCAGGGAAATCTATTCCCCTTCACGCAACATGTACTTCGGTTTCCGTGTCGGCATCATGTATAAGGCTGTCCGGTAGCCGGAAGAAATATTAAAAAGAGGCCCTGGTATGTGATATCAGGGCCTCTTTGTTTTACGAATTTTCCAAACCGGGAACCCATGACGACGGACAACCCCGGTAGGGGCGTTTATTCGATAGTGACTACCGGCCAGGGCTGGGCTGTTTGCCAGGCTCCTCTTGTAAAATCGGGGATTTCGATACTCCGGCTCTTTTTTTCAACCGATATTTCACTCAGCGGTACGATACACGACCAGGTAGCGGCATCATAAACATCCTGGTCCAAAGGCAGCCCTTTGCGCAGGCAGTATATGAGCCTGTAGTCCATGATAAAATCCATTCCGCCGTGCCCGCCAACTTTCCTGGCTTTTTCACCTATCTGTTGCGCTAACGGGTGTTCATATTTTTTTAGTAAGGCATCCAGGTCTTCTTTCTTAAGGAATTCATGTGCGGAAGGTTCCAGGGCGATATTTTGTTCCGGATACTTTACAGCCATTCCTTTCGTCCCGCTGATCATGTGAATCCGGCTGTATGGCCTCGGGCTGGTGGTGTCGTGCTGGATCATGATGGTGTGTCCCTTGATTGTATGGAGCATGGTAATATTCATATCGCCCAGTTTGTATTCCTGCAGCGCTTCCGGTGATCCTGCCCCGAATTTTCCGGCGGCATACAAGCTTAATCCCGCCTGCTTTGTCGACATCGAAGTCAGAAAGTCGAGCCTGTCGCCGCGGTTTATACCCATAATCTGTGCAACCGGGCCAAGTCCGTGAGTGGGGTACAGGTTGCCATTGTGCTTTTTGCTGTATTCAAGGCGCCACTGGTGATAGTACCCTCCCTTGTTTTCGGCGGCAAATTTCAGCCAGCGCAGGTCATGGATATAGGCTCCCTCGCCATGAAGAATTTCGCCGAAGATGCCGTCCCGGGCCATATTCAGGGTCGCCAGTTCAAAAAAGTCATAACAGCAGTTTTCGAGCATCATGCAATGGCGTTGCGTTTCTTCGGCCGTGTTTACCAGTTGCCAGCACTCGTTGAGGGTCATGGCGGCCGGAACTTCTGTGGCGATATGTTTGCCGTTTTTCATGGCATACACGGCAATCGGGGTATGCAGGTACCAGGGGGTACAGGTATAAATCAGGTCAATATCCTCGCGTTCGCAAACCTTTTTCCATCCTTCCTCGCCCGAAAACTCAATAGCGGCTTCCTGACCGGCGCCCGTAACCGTTTCATTGCTTTCCTTAACTCTTTCGGGGAGCACATCGCATAAGGCCATGACCTTAACGCCTTCAATCTGCAACAGCCGGCGGACGGCATCGCTGCCGCGCATTCCCAGGCCGATTATCCCGATCCTGACGGTTTCAATTGGTTCACAGGCCAGGCCCATCACCGATTTTCTGCCCGGTTTCGGGGCTTGCGGCGCCGGAGGCGCCGGCAGGATTTCAGCTTCATTTCCGGATGGGGAAGCGAAAGCGCCCGACAAGGGAGCAAGGCTTGCTGCAACAGTACCCATGGCCGTAAGTTTCAGGAAATCCCGGCGGCCTTTGCTGGTATTCTTCTTGTTCATAGAATGTCAGTTTGTTTACCGGCAAAAGTAATGAATGAGCGTTGATCGCAAAACAGATCCGGTAATTCCTGCATGGTATTTTCGTCCCGGCACATGCAGGAGAATGAAACCCTCAAGGGCTGATTTTACGGCAAGGCAGGCGACAGACAACGCCCGTTACCGTATCAGGGTTATGGTTCCGCTGGTCTGACGCGGCATATCGGTATGGTCGCCGGTATCGTTGTTGCGCCAGATCTTTCCATCGCGGAAAATGGCTGTTATCTTCCATACATAGATTCCCTGCTGGCAGGGCACCTGATGGTAAGTTCCATCCCATCCTTCCACAGGCGAGCCTTTCTCATCAAGCTTCTCCGACGACCAGATCAGGGCATCCCAGCGATCGTAAACTTCTGCCCTGTAATAGGAAAGATTAATACCAACGGGCTTCCACAGGCGTGTGGCTTCAATCGGTCCCGAAGGCGCAAAAGCATTGGGCGCCCACAGACCGGTATACATCAGCCTGTAAAGCATGCTGGTTGAGTCAACGCATTCATACTGGTTGTACGCGTACAATTGCACCAGGTAATCGCCGTCAAGGTCATAATGAACAACCGGTGATTCGGCTGAGGATGTTTCGCCGTTGCCGAAATCCCAATAGTATTTATCGGCATTCAGCGAACCATTGATAAACCGGGCCTGCCCCTGAACGTTGTCGAAGTCTTTTTCGATCCCGAAGGCGCTGACAGGAGTCGGATATACCGTAACATGGTGCGAAACCGTATCAATACATCCGTTGGTATCGGCAACCGTTAACAGTACGTTATAATCCCCGATCTCATCGAAGGTGAACGAAGGCGTTGTTCCTTCCATCCAGCCGATCTGCTTGTCTTCGCTGATCACCCATCCCCGGTGAGTAAGCGGCGAGATGAAGGGCTCGGAATGATCGAAGAAGTAAGTCGGTTTTCCCTGGCAGGCAAGGCTGTATTCGTAGGCTGCATCAGGCAAACCGTGGATGGCAACAGGGTTTGAGGCGGTGTCGGTACAGCCGAACTGGTTGGTGACAATCAGGCTGGCATCGAATTCGCCGACATTACCATAAGTATAGGTAGGATTACGGTCTTCGGAAATGTCGTTTGTGCTGTATGGATCGCCGAAATTCCATGCATAGCTTACCCAGAGCGCCCCGTTGACGTTTGTGGTGTCGGTAAAGGCAGTCTTGTCGCCCAGGCAGACGTTGTCAGTAACGAAACCTGCCAGCGGGGTTGAATATACGGTAATCTTTGTTGCCGTTGAATCGGAAACAACGCTTCCGTTGACCGTAGCGGTGATTTTCAGCGATACCCAGTAGGTTCCCGGCGCGGTGTACACATGCGTTACCGAAGGCGTGTAAACATTGTATTGGGCAGGAGCCGTTCCGTCGCCCCAGTTCCAGCTCCATCCGGTGATACCGGCGCCGCCTGAACTGCGGTCGGTGAAGGTAATTACGTAATTCTGGCAAAGCAGCGTATCCGGAATCATCATGGCAGCGACCAGGCAGGAGGTGAGTTCTGCGGTTTGAACGGCCGAATGGCTGCACCCGTTTTCGTCGGTGACGGTTAATGTTACGGTATACTCTCCGCCCTGGAGGTATTTATGCTTCACGGTGTTGGCAGGAGCCGTCAGGGTTTGCGTTGTCCCGTCGCCGAACGACCAGGTATAGGAAGCGATAGGCGCGATACCAAGGCTGGTGCTGGTAAAGGTGATGGTGCTGTCGCATTCGCCTTCCTGCCATGTAAACGAAGCTTGGGGCAGGCCGGTTATCTGAACCGTCTGAATGTATGTGTCGGTGCAGCCGTATATGTCATTGGCCGTGAGCGTTACGGTGTAGTAGCCTGCCTGCTGGAAGATATGTCCGGGATTCTGGGCTGCAGAGGTGTTTGCCGTTCCGGAAGCCGGGTCGCCGAAGTTCCACAGGTATGAATTTATTTCGTCGTCGGCCGGGGATATCAGATGAGAAGTAAATTGTACGGCGCTTCCGGCGCAGGTATTCTGCTGCGTGAAATCAACGGCAAAGGCGGCCGGTACGCAAACCTGCTGAATCACGGTGTCGGTGCATCCCCTGCTGTCGGTGATGATGAGTTTTACAGCATAACAGGTGTCGGTCTTGAAATAAGTGTACGAAGGATGCTGCAGTGTGCTGTACTGATAAGGCTCAAATTCCCACAGCCATCCGGTGACGGTGGCCTGGAATGCCGCTGACTGATCCATGAACTGAACGGTTCCGTTGCTGCACGGCGTCGTGTTGTATGCAAAGGCTGCCGTCGGGGTATTCCATATCTGAACGGGTTGCATCACGGTATTGTTGCAGCCGTTCTGCGTTGTCGTGGTGAGGCTCACTGTATAAAGTCCTGGCTGACTGTAGGTATAAACCGGATTCTGCATGTTTGAAGTGTCATCGGTTGCACCGGTAACACCGAAATCCCAGTGCCAGCTTACTATGGTGCTTCCCGAAGGCGCC
>Ga0209099_1002956_pt1 | contig 14281 bp, 10 predicted proteins | sample AD_JPNHW2_MetaG_FD_184430 | JGI IMG/M metagenome (GOLD analysis project Ga0209099, IMG submission 184430) | Active sludge microbial communities of municipal wastewater-treating anaerobic digesters from Japan - AD_JPNHW2_MetaG (SPAdes) (version 2) | ecosystem: Engineered > Bioreactor > Anaerobic...
AAGCGGGGGTAGGTATCGGCGGGTTTTGCCTTGCGGCGGAACTTGCCGGCCTCTCCGGGGCCATGGCAGTGCATGGCCTGGGCAAGGGGATCGTTCTCACGTACCTCCAGGAGGAGATCATCAGAGAGGGGGATACCGTTATCCAAGTAGTACCGGCATGGAAATGGCTTATCGGGGATCGGGCCGGACGTTAAATCGAGAGCCTAATCCGGGGTCTGTCCGGTGGTGCGTTTGTGGTACTTGCGGGGTATTCGCTGTACCGGATGGACAGGCTGAAGCGGGAATGAAGGGGAGAGATGCATGGCGCCGGTGAAATACCCATTCTGTAATCCCCCGGCTGATGAGATAGTTGCAAGAAACGAGCTCTGTTATGCAAGGTGGGACAAATTCCCGGTCACCGGACGAATTCAACCTCTTTTTATATCCTCAAATTCGTGATCCCCTGTGAGGAACGGGATTTTTTGCCGGCGGGAAACGGCATAGCCGACGCAATCGATCGTGGAAGTGTTTTTTGCCGGCACGTGTTGTTTTTCTTCTCATGGCTGCACCCTCGGGGATTTTGATTCTTTCGTTTTAATACCCGAACCTTCGTTCGTATTCCTTGTGGGGGAGCCATTCGAGGATCAGGACAATGACATTTGTACCGTCACCGGCAACGGAATACATCAGCCGCCAGTTCTTGTGAAAATTGTATTTCCAGAGATTATCGATCCCGTACCTCGTGATATAGGATTTTGGGATCAGGCGCTTTGGGACCTCGATGCCACAGAATGCATCGAGTGCGAGCGCATCGAATGATTCATTCAAGGTGCGATAAATTTCCTCATTCTCTGTCCTGGATGAGGCGAGTGCAAAAAAAGATTCTTTGATCCGGTCATCGGCAAAAAAGACGGACGCTTTCATCGGATCTTCAAATCACTGTTATCGAGCAGGCGTTTTATAAGTTCCGGGTTATAGATCCAGCAGATCTTCCCGTCTTTGTCGGCTGCTATCTTTCCGGAGTCCAGGAGATACCCGATGATCACGGAATATGTCTGGTACATCGTCTTCCGTGGCAGGTTCTCCCACAACGCCCGCTTTTTGTATTCCCCGCTGTGCTCTTTGATGAACGCTTCCACCATCAGTATGGTGTCGAGCTGTGGTGAATGGGCGGGTTTGGCTCCGGATATCATCACCGGAATTTTGTTATATAACTATATATAACATTTGAACCGGGAGGGGCAGGATCCTGAAGGAAAGAGCGTGCGTATGACTCAGCAAAAAAAGAGGCCATTGTTAATCGCGTATTTCGTCCCGGAATTCCTGGGTATTGATCTTTTTAGTCAGGGAGCAGCCCGAAGATCCCTTTTGTGGAGGCCTTGCTTTTGGCCCGGGTTTTCTTTGCTAATCCCGCAGAAACCTGCACGACAGCGGGGTTATGGATGACTGATGTCATGAACTGGTACCTGGTGAGTATGAAGATTTTCCATAAGAAATAAGTTTCTTTGAACCGTGGAGATTTTCGGGGGGATCACCATAAAAGAAAAAGAAAAGACCGGGTTATAACCGGCTCAGCTGCTCAAGCGCCCTGTGGTACTTGTGCTTGGTTTCATCCAGGTTCTTCTTCTGGGTGGGCGTCAGTATATCTTTTTCCTGCCGGCGCTCTTCTGGTTTTTTGACCGCAGTGGTCATGATACTGTATCATTTGCCGGTGAGGGTAAAATGATTGCCGGGGGAAACGGGGGGTGGGATTTTGTACGAAGTGAAACGCTTTAACAAGGGCTTTTTGCCCAACAACCGGCGGGACCGGTTCCTGTCGTATCATGAAAAAAACAATAAGCCGGGAAAATAATATGATTGCTTAAGGAGAAAGTTGCCATGCTGTCTGTTGATGCTGTTGAGCCCGTCATCCGGAAAATGCCTCCCGCGTTGCAGCGCCAGGTGTTGAAATACATTGAGATGATTTCTTCACGGGCAGAGGAGAAGCATCACGGCACGATGAAATTTGCATGGGCTGGCTGTTGTGCAGATATAAACGGGGATTATACTTCTGTTCAACTCCAGAAAAAAATTCTCGACTGGTGGAAATGAAGTGTATCTCCTCGATACCAATATTTTCCTTGAAGTTCTTCTAAACCGTGAATATTCCCCGGTTATCCGGAATTTCCTGACCCGGGACACGGATACTTCTTTTTTTATCACGGATTTCTCTCTTTATTCAATCGGTATTTTCCTGACCCGCAGGAAACAGTTCGAAGAGTTCAAAGAATTTCTCGATGATATTGAAGAACGGGATATCCGGGTTATTTCCCTGTCCCTTCCGGAATTAAAGCAGGTTTCATCCGTATGCAGGCAATACGATCTGGATTTTGATGATGCATACCAGTTTGTCGCGGCAGATCAAAACCAGTTAAAACTTGTCAGCATCGATCACGACTTTGACCGGATCCCCGGGGGTCGCATTCATCCAAAAGATATCTGAGGCATCCGGCCCATCCCGGCATTCCCCGGCGGGCATCCGGTCATTTTTCAGGGATCTCCGTCGGAGAAAACGGGCCTCATATTCGCGTTCCTGCAGCCTTTTTTCGGGCCTGATGAATGAGAATACATGGCGAAAACCAGGGCTGCAGAAAGGCCATTAAGGGCCATCTGGCGAGGGGGAAATCGGCCGTATTTTGGCAAACGGGACAAGGATTGCCCGTATTCTCCACAGGAAATGAAAAGAAGGGAATAACGGTGTTTTCCGGTCGCGACCCGGACAAAAAACTGGGAAACAAAGCCCGATTCGGGGTTATTTTACTAAGGGGGATCGTGACCTTTTGGATCCCGGGGTGCTCCGACGGGGGATCGCCGGGTGGGGGTATGGGGAGGAGGACAATTCAATAGGGGCTTTGCCATAGGACAGGGTGAGTTAAGTGTTGAGAAATATAGAAACGATGCTAAAAACTAGTAACTTTTTCAAAGAAGTAGAGAAAATTCACTCTATTCTTTTTCAGGAACCGTATCGATGACTTTGTATGTAACAGACTCTTTAAGCGTACAGAGCCGGGTAACTTCTGGTTTTCCAATTGCTTTATCCGCATCACTCAATTTTACAGAACCAATCTCCATGAAAATCTGGGGATACTGTTGTTTGAATGCTTCAAGATTTAACTGGCGGACCTGCACAATGGATTGGTGGAGCGTGTAGGCTCCCTCACAGGTCATTCCCGCACTTACGGCATGTTCAAGCAGTCTTTTTTTATCAACACTGAGCTCTGCAATTTTCTGATTCAGAGTTTGGATTTCCTTATCGAGTTCAAAGATTTGCTCTAATAAATTTCCGGAATCACCCTGCGTCACCGGTTCGTTTTTTGAGATATCTGTTCCATGATCCGCAAGAAAAGTTTTGATCGCTGAAGTGAATACGGGACCATATTTTTCCAGTTTTCGTTCACCGACTCCACCAATAGTACTGAAACTCGCGGCATCCACGGGTTTTATTCTGGCCATTTCTTTGAGACTTGTATCGTGAAAAATAACGTATGGCGGAACATTTTCCTGGTCTGCAAGGGATTTTCGGAGCGTTTTTAAATTTAAAAATAATTTTTCTTCGGATGCACTCATATTATCGGTTTTTTGAAGGGGTGTTGACTTTTGAAATCCCGTCTCTGGAATGGATAACATAATCCGGCACGATCCATTCTGCAGTGTCGCACTTTTAGGGGACAGGCTGACAACGGGATATTTATCACCGGTTCTTGTCAGGTACTCCTGGCGGATCAACTCATTTATCCAAATCCTGTACTGTTGTTTGCCGTATCCTTTCCCGGAATTATATGACGGGAGTTTGTCGAATTGATAATTTTTGATTTTACTACTCTGTGATCCAGTCAGGACATCAGAAATGAGGTCTATCCCAAAATGGGATGGCAGCTGTCTAACACATTCAACAATTTTCCCGGCAATTTCTGTGCCATCGATCTGTTCTTTGGGGTGGTCACAGTTGTCGCAGGAGCCGCAATTCTCCTTTGAGTACGTCTCTCCGAAATAATTGAGGATATACTTCCTTCTGCAAAGGGGAGATTCACAATAATCGATCATATCCTGCAGTTTATGAAGTGTCAGGCGGACATTGTGCTCGTCGGACACATCACTTTCCAACAGGGCACGGACTCTGTTTACATCTGAACGGCTATAGAAAAGGATGCATTCACTTGCCAGCCCGTCACGTCCGGCACGGCCGGTTTCCTGGTAATAGGCTTCAATACTTTTTGGGATGTCGTAATGAATGACATACCGTATGTCTGGTTTATTGATACCCATACCAAAGGCAATTGTTGCACAGATAATTTTCACATTATCGTGGATGAATTCATCCTGGATTTTTTCCCGTTCCGGTTTTGGAAGGCCGGCATGGTAGGCAGAGGCATTATACCCACATTTGCGAATTTCTTCGGCTAGTTCCTCAGTCTCTTTTTTACTGAGACAATAGACAATACCGGACTCATCAGTATGCTGGCGGATATAATTTAACAGAAGCGGGAGGGAATTTTTCTTTGGGATAATCCGGTACTGGAGATTTTCCCGGTTGAAACTGCCGATAAATTCATTCGAATTAAAGAGTCCCAGCTGCTGGCGAATATCATTTCTGACCTGGGGAATGGCGGTGGCAGTTAATGCGATAACAGGAATTCCCGGGAATTGTTTTTTCAGGATAGCTAACTGCCGATATTCCGGTCGGAAATCATGGCCCCATTCCGAGATGCAGTGCGCTTCATCGATGGCAATCAGGTGTACCGGGTAATTCTTAAGTGTGTCCAAAAAATTGGGCTGCATGCATTTCTCGGGAGAGATAAAGAGGAGCCGAAGGGCATTATTTTTTAAATTGTTTTCGATCTTGCCCCGTTCATGATATTCGAGGGAACTGTTGAACGCTGCCGACGGGATACCACGCTCATTGAGATCGTCAACCTGATCTTTCATAAGTGAGATCAGAGGCGAGATCACTAACGTAAGCCCTCCAAGATAAAGAGCCGGCAACTGATAACAAAGCGATTTGCCCCCGCCGGTTGCAAGAATCGCCAAGGTGTCTTTTCCTGAAAGGATGGATTCAATAATCTCTTTCTGGTGGGGTAAAAAAGATGAATAACCCCAGTATTTTTTTAAAAGATCCTCAATGGTATCCATAGTGAGATCCCGTAAGTCGATTATTATATGAACAGTTGATATTAACCGGATTCATGAAGAATCCTTTGAGTGTGTTGTGAAAGTATTATGACCAAAAAAGCCAGTGAAAATTACATGATTTTATAATGACGGTTATTTGAGAAAATCGGGTATTCAGATCGTAGATTGTCGTGAGGCTCCAGAATAACCATAACTGCATAACTTCTGTAAATCTTAAACCAAAGGGAATATCGGCAATCACGATTAACGGCTCATCAGATAATAATGGCTGAATGTATCCCTGATCGTCTTTCTGCGAAAGCAAGCCGGGGAGAGGAACGTACCTTTGCTCTTTTGAAAAAATTACCCGATGATTACCTCATTTATTATGAGCCGAATATCGATAACCGGCATCCGGATTTTATTGTGATCGCACCGGATCTCGGCGTCATTATTATTGAAGTGAAAGGCTGGTTCCTCGATGATATTGTCGGGGGGAACCATTCAGAGATCACCATCAATATGGATGATCGCGAGCGAAAGGAGATCCACCCGCTCGAACAAGCCAGGAATTATATGTGGAGATTATTCCGGGCGTGTGAAAACAGCCCGAACCGCTCCCAGCTTCTTCGTCATGAAGGGCCGCATACAAACAAATTTTTCTTTCCGTTCTGTCATTTTGTGGTATTGTCCAATATCTCACGGGATAATGTTCTGAAGCGTAAGGATCAGAACGTATCGGAAATTTTCAAAACGGATAATACTCTTTTCAGAGATGAACTGGTTTCGCTGGAAAATGCCACTGCGGGCGAAATAAAAAATACCCTGATGCGGTTTTTCGATCCGTTCTGGCCAATAACCCCTTTCACTCCGAAACAGGTGGATGTGCTCCGGTCCATTATTCACCCGGAAATTATTCTCAGTTACCTCCCTTCCAAATCCCTGACTGAAGAGGAAGCAGAGAAATGTTTCAATCTGGTCGTTCTTGACCGTAAGCAGGAGAACAATGCCCGGAAGATCGGCGAGGGGCACCGGATTATTTACGGAGTTGCGGGCTCCGGGAAGACCGTACTCCTGATTGCCCGGGCGAAATGGCTGCATGAACGGGATCCTCATGCAAAGATCCTGCTGCTCTGTTACAATGTTGTCCTGAGTGTGTACCTTAAGCATGTCCTTGCAGACTATCCCCGGATCGATGTATTCCATTTCGATGGTTGGGTAAAGCACAATGAAATTCCGTCGCGAAATCCGAAAGATCCCGCGACCGGGAAGATGGAAGACGATGTGAGTCTCGGGAGCCGGCTGCTGGAACATCTCAGGCACCATGCCGGGGATTCACGGAAGTACGATGCGATTCTTGTGGACGAGGCACAGGATTTCCCACCGATCTGGTTCTCCTGTCTCCTTGAATCGCTCACAGATCCCTTTGATGGCGACCTGCTGATTGTCTGCGATGGAAATCAGGGAATACGGCTCATCGATTCGGTGAGCTGGAAATCACTTGGGATCAAAGCGCAGGGCCGGACCATCCATCAGGCATTCGATCTTGACCGGAATTACCGTAACACCCGGGAGATCCTCCGGCTCGCCGCACATTTCACCGCGAAAAATGTGAAAGACAACGAGGATTCGATCTCGATTGTCCCGGTCGATCCAAGTCAGGCCATCCGGAGGGGGCCAAAGCCGCTGCTCATCCGATGCCAGGATCACGCGGATGAATGCAAAAGGATCGCAAACATCGCAAAAGTTCTCCTCAACGGGGAGGTTCCGTTCAACGAGATCAAAATTACCCTGCAACCCCATGAAATGGGAATCCTCTATCCCAAAAAGATGTTCAAGGACTCTGAGTCCTTCAAAGCATTCCTCAAGGATCTCGGCACCCTCGCGCCGGTCACCTGGCTGAATGAGGATTACTATTCCCGCACGAAGGTTTTTGAAAAATCGATCAAGGTCCAGACTGTTGCTTCTTCCAAAGGTCTTCAGTACCGTGTTGTCTTTGTGATGTGGACCGATCTGTTTGACCCACAAACTCCGGGGGATCTGGATCTTCAGCAGCGGTTTCTGTACGTTGCGCTGACCCGGGCGTCGGATGTGTTGGTTGTGATGTATTCCGGGATGAATGAGTTTATTGAGAGGATGGTGAAAAGTGGGGATGCGGTGGGGAAATAAAAAAAGTACAAGTCTTAATTTATAAACAAAGGAATTTAATCCATCTCAAGTGTTACCATCCCGAATCTCTGAATATGTTGACCGACTTTCTTTTGCAGGTCAAATAAAAGATCATTCCTTATTTGGGTTATTTTAGTAGTAGGTTCTTTGAAAAAGGTGAAATGTACGGCTTGAAAATTATGAATGTTAAAAATTAAGCGATAGATACCATCATTAATCCAAAGGGGCGGCGTTGCATAAATGAAATCTGAGTTCTTTCCCTTTCCATTGATCAGTTTGAAAGCATTTTCAGGGCAAAGGATACCGGGTAGAATTCTATGGCATTGCCACTTTTTTTGGGCATAATCACATTGAGGAGAAATCTCAATACAAATTTTTTTCATTTGTCCAATTTGATCATTATTATTTCGTTTTGCCTCCTTGGTGAACAATTCATCATATGTTTTAATTATGTTATCTGTTTCTTTTAATTCAAAAACAAAACCGGGGGTAATTTCTGACGTTGGAGAGCTAGTGACCAAATGCAATTTTGAATTTATTTTAGCGTTAATTGTCTCATCTAATTTGAAAATTTCTTTTAATTTTTTCTTTTGACTGCTAGAAAAATCACCTGAATCTATATCCGACAGGTATGTTGTTTTTGGGATGTACCATGAATCATTAATCTCAAAATAACGGGTATACGGGAATTGTTCAAGAGAGCCTTTAGTAAGATCACAACTAAGTAAAAATTCGTCTAATTTTTCCTTTGAGAATTTTAATTCAATTCGTGGAAATTCCGTGAGATGATGAATTTTTGATTCAATACAATCAAGAAATGCATGATTAAAAACCATAAGGGATTGTATCACAATATTTTTTTCATACGCGTCATGATCATCAAGAAATGACTGTCCCAGATTCTCTTTTGCCAAGTTATAAAAAATTTTGGGAACAGTTCTGTTCCAGTGATCCAATGGATCCCCTTCGAATTTTTCAAAAATTTTTAGAATCTCATCGGTTGAATCATAAATAATATTTTCCCACAATAAAAGATGTTTGAAAACGCCTAATTTCTCAAATTCTGAATTAATTTTGTTTTTAATTGCATCGATGTCATATCCCGTAACGTTGCCGGCCTCATCAAAAATTTGGAACTCCTCTTTCGTTAAACAGGTGTATAATACCGGAGGAGAACCTCGCAGGTAGTTTTCTACATAACGATTGAAAAGATCAGCTTGATGAGTCCATCCTATTAAAAAATAAGGGCCTAATTGTGATTTGTCGACTATCTTATTGAAAACACTATCTAATGTCGACAATATATTAGCGTCACCGGTGATATTTTCCTTGAGATAAACATCAAGAAAAATTAACCTAACATCCTTCAGCAAGGATTCAGGAGCTCCATATTTCCCGGTCCCTGTGAAAAAATTTGAGGATATTCCCTCTCGGGATAATGCATTTACTAAAGGAAATCCTTCTGAAGTCTCATCATCGATAATTACAATCTTTCCCATTTTTGGGAGACATACCTCTGTCATGCATGCTCACCTTTTTTGAAGCAAAGCCCAACAATTGCACCTTCTTTAAATTCGTCGGGAATTGTGAAATCTGCCCAACTCGGGAAAATTATTTTTCCGTTGAGATCTTGCATTACTTTATCAGCAATAAACAAGCCAAGACCCATCCCATCTTTTTTACCAGTGACGTAGGGTTCTGTAATTAATTCCGTTGGTAGCAGGAAACCAGGGCCGTTATCTGCAACAACTATCGTGATAAATCCAGATTCTTCATCCGATATGGAAACAAAAATTTTTTTATTTGGCTTTCCCTTTTTCTCTAGCCAATAAATGGAATTATCAATCAGATTCATGACGGAACTAATTATCAGGCTTCGATTACATTTAATCTCAAATTGAGATAGACCGGGAGAAATTTTTTTAATAATTTCAATATTATGAGCTTTCAAGCGATAGTCAATATTACTCAGCGCCTCATCAATAATTTCTTCAGCGCTCGTTGGAACAATGGCAGTTTTTTTGATTAGGGAAGTATATCCGGAAACTATATCGGATAATTTTTTGGTTAGGTTTAGTAAAACCTCAGAATCGTTTTGTTTTTTGATTGCCCGAATGATTTGTGCGATATTCTTATCGATTTCATGGATAACCATACCCAGATTTCTTGCAGATCCTGCCGATTTCAATAAAATTTCACTGATTCTCGCATAATCATTTTCAATTTTTGTGATATACTCAAGCATCTCTTTTCGGATCTTCTCATCATTAATTTGATCAATAAGATTTCGTAATTTTTCGAGAGAGAATCTTACCGGTTCGGATTTTGATTTGGAACTGTAAGCAATTCTAATTTTTTCTTTGTCGATATTTCTGAATAATTCAATGAGACCAATCGCATCAAGTATTGAGCTTCGGAATCGTTCAGCGGCGTCACTTTCAATAAATCCCTCTCGATTGGTTTTTTCAATTAAATCCCCGCTGGTTTTTCGATCTAAATAAATTGCCCCAATGATAATATTGTTACTTATATGGTCACCAAGACGATTTACTCGCCGAATTCCGAGATTTAACCAATCATTACCGGTTTCTCCATAATCATAAACCCGAATACCATCTCGATAGACCTTAATTCCACCATTTCTGTCAAGAAACTCCTTAAAGCCTTTTTTATCCTTATGGATTCCTAATCGCATTACAGTAACGTCTCGATCAAAAATTATTCCCTCAAAACAAATTTTACCAATATTAAAATCTGACAAGGCAGTACGTTTTATATTTTTAGTAAGAGTTCCTGACTCGTCTGTAATTCCTTCATCGGTTGTTTTTATCGTGAGTTTTTTGTTTAATTGATACTCTGAGTTTTCATTAGTTACAACTCGACCTTTTACTTTATCCATTTCGGACCATGGATTAAATTCATAATGAAATTGAGTGATTTCATCAATTTTTTGGCAGGTGTCTGGATCTTTCCCAACAATCTCACAATAAAATTTAAATAACGAATATTTTTGGATATCTTCCCAAGATAGAATATCCGAAATCCAGTCGTTTCTATCAATATCGAACTGAATTTGAAATGTTTGTGATAATGAGTGGTTCTCCTCGTGAGATGAGATAAACGGATATTGTAACGATTTTATGGATCTATAGACATTTCTAACCGTTCCTCTATTCCAAGGTTTATTCAAATCCCGAATTATTATTCTTGTTCCGGAATTATTTTTGAAATATTCGGGCTCCCTCTCGCAAAAATGAACCGGAACATCTTTCAGATATCGATATTTCTTAAAATCTTCCCAATCGATATAACAATACACTTCTTTTTTGCCCTTCTTTCTCGAAATTAACTCAATTTTTTTCCCAAGTTTATGTGCGGCAAATCGCCCAATACCCTTTTCACCTAATGGTAATCGTGGACAATCAGGGTTTCCTTGTCGAAGTAATTGCTCTTTGTGGTCGCTCCCGGGCTCCAACCACACATTTTGTAAAATGTCCAAATCCATCCCATAACCATCATCTTCAATAATGATTACCCCGTTTTCAGGAGAATCAACCTGACTCATTTTGATAAATACGTTCTTTGCACAGGCATCGTAAGAATTTTTCACCAATTCTAAAAATGCAATACTCTCATCTTTTATTAGCTGATCACCAAGTTGAAGTATGAGTCTTGCTCTCGGTTGAAATGATGAAAAATCGGAGTTCAGGATTTTACACCTCGGTCATTCAATCCCATTATTGAAATTCATTATTGATCATAACGTATCCTTTATATCTAAATATTCTTTTAAGGTAGCGTTGACAAAATATTTTCGGATAGCCCACATTCTTGGCTTATTGCTAATATGACCGATGTCCTCACTCAAGCCCAACGGAAATTTAACATGTCCCGCATCCGGGCAAAAAACACCGGGCCGGAAATGAAACTCCGCAAACTCCTTTCCTCCGAAGGCATCAGAGGATACCGGATCCATTACAATCTTCCCGGAAAACCGGACCTCGTCTTCACAAAAAAGAAGATTGCCATTTTTGTTGACGGCTGTTTCTGGCATAAATGTCCGGTCTGTTTTCAGGAACCGGAAACCCGTAAGGAGTTCTGGATGAAAAAGATCCAGTCCAACGTAGACAGAGCCGCAAAAGTGAATCAGCAGTTACAGGCAGACGGATGGACGGTAATCCGGATCTGGGAACATGAGATCAGGAAAGAGCCTGAAAAAGCAGTACAGAAAATTATTGAAGTCTTATGATGCACAGACCCGTCGTGCTCTTGTTTTAATAGGATATGCCAGCAGGGCGGGAGGCTTTTCTTTCATCGTATGAACCACCTGTTTTGCCAGAATCTCTACAAGAGGGACCGCAACTGAATTGCCAAACTGTTTGTATGCCTGGGTATCGGACACCGGGATGACAAACGAATCCGGGTATCCCTGAAGCCGGGCACATTCCCGGGGTGTGAGCCTGCGGGGATTTTTTCCTTCCTGGGGAATCAGGATCTCGCTGCCATCCTTGAAGTACCGGGCTGAAAGTGTTCGGCAGTGATTGTTGACATCAACCAGACCAAATCCAAACCCGTTACCTTTCAGACGGTGTTTCTCGGCATAGTTCTGAAGATATTCCCAGAGGTGATCGGTGAGAGTATATTTTTCCGGAACCGCTTCCTCAAGTATGTCAATTATCCTCGGTTTGAGATCAGGTATCTCCGGGAAGGAAAATCCTATTTCAGGATCCCGGAATCCGACCATGAATATTCTTTCACGGTTCTGGGGAACGATTGACTTTGCATTGATGACCTTATAACTGAAAGAATATCCGGCATCCAGCAGAGACTCACGGATCACTGAGAATGTTTTCCCTTTGTCGTGTTTCTCCAGATTCTTAACATTTTCAAGGAAAAACGCTGCAGGTTTTTTCTCTTTCAGGATTCGGAGAATTTCATAGAATAAGGTTCCCTGGGTTTTATCTTCGAAACCATCCGGCTTATTCAGACTCCGCTTCTTCGATACTCCGGCAATGGAAAACGGCTGGCAGGGGAACCCGGCGCACAGAATATCAAAATCCGGAAGATCGGGAGCATGGATCGCACGGATGTCTCCTGCAGGGATCTCACCAAAATTCTTCTCATAAGTCTGCTGGGCAAATTTGTTCCATTCGGAAGAAAAGACACATTCACCCCCGGCCTTTTCAAAGGCAATCCGGATTCCGCCGATACCCGCAAATAAGTCAATAAATTTCAGGGGTGATCCGTGGACCTTCTTCCGCGCTGGCATGATACTCAACAGAAACAGATTATACTATAGTTCACATGTCGTTTTAAATCACTTCCTGGTGCGGCCTGTGAAAGTGAAAAGTATCAAAATTCTAACTGGTTGTCATCCGGACATAATCAACAAAAGAACCAAGCGTCAGCAGTTTTGGTCGCCAGGGTTCCGGGAAACTATTCAGATTCATCCTTGGAACCACGAGAGTAACATTTTCCCGTTCCATTTCGCCCAATTGATTTGATGAGATTCCCTGCTGAAGAGTGAAAAGGTGTTTCCTGTTTATTCTTTTTGCTTCAGGAAGTATCTGTCTCCAACGGTCCTTGCAGGTTGTTTTGGATCCAAGGAATACCAGATGCCCGGAATTAAACCGGCTGTCGTGATATTCCGAGATTCCCGGAAAAATGAAGTCCGGACGAGAACGACCTTCCGATATCTCACCATGAGAATAGTGGATCCGCTGTTCATCAAAAATTGCAGCAAGATGATATTCAAGAGCTTTCCCGGCACGACTCTTCCTGCTGTTCAGTACAGACAGTGAAAATTCAAGAATTTCATCAAGAGTGTGATTGCCTGCATTAATAAACGGCTGATGAAGGCTGTTTTCTACAAGACGATATATCTGGTATTCAGTATTTACCCAGTTGACAAGTTTTTCATCCGCATCCATAGATCGTTCTGAAGATGCACAAATCTGCCTTGCAATTTCTGAAATTGCTGTACCTTTTGGAGGATTTCCTTTGAGATTCCGGATAAAATCTTCAATAAGTTGATTCTGGTTAAACTCGTTTTCTGGTATATCCGTACCTTTTCGTTGAGGGATCCGGATGTTTCCTCTGTCAAGATGAGAAATGCTGAATTGAGACAGGAAATTTTCTATTTCATCATCTCTGTCCAAAACCCAGCCACAGATATCATCTTCGCCGGTTTTTACGAGGATCATGAGCGAACCAATATAATCGTCCTTGAGATACGGGAATTCCCTCCCGAATCGCGTCAAACGATATTCTCGCCGGGTTTTTTCACCATACCAGATGAAACGACTCTTTGTTTCAAGTCCTTCAGTTTCCCAGTTTATCGTTACGAACCGATCCTTGTTTTTTCCTTTGACACCTTCCGAATCAAAATAAAAAGGCCATGAAGAGTTCGGGAGATAAATACCACTCTGGTGTGAACCTGTAGAACCTGCATCGTTGGCGGAAATAAATTTGTACAGAAACGGATTTTTTTCGCATTGGTCTATGATTTTCTGAAGTTTTGTCTCATTTGAGTCGCTGATTATCAGTTTATCAAATGTCTGCTGGCCGGTATGATCATATTCAAATTTTTCTTCAGACATGGACAATAATCTGAAAGAGTTGATGGGGTATATGTTTTGTCAAAAGATCATGTCAGACATTTTTTGAAAAACAAAATGTGTTTTTAAAGATTCCTGGGTAAGCCCACGCTGGCCGAAGGGCAGCAGCCCCGTTTGAGCGTCCTCTTCCCTGAAATCCCGGCAGCCCACCCCGCCACTCCTCAGATTCGCCCGGAATTATCAGACAAGATTGATGCTCCCCGACAGGTAATACACCCATCAATAAATCCCGAAGTCCCGGACCCGGGAGGTAATATTGAATGGATGAACGTATTTCACCAAAAGATCTAGAGAAAGATATCGGGTACACATTCCGCGATGAAACACTCCTTGAAGATGCACTGACCCGCCAGTCGTACATCAATGAT
>Ga0209099_1002966_pt1 | contig 14259 bp, 15 predicted proteins | sample AD_JPNHW2_MetaG_FD_184430 | JGI IMG/M metagenome (GOLD analysis project Ga0209099, IMG submission 184430) | Active sludge microbial communities of municipal wastewater-treating anaerobic digesters from Japan - AD_JPNHW2_MetaG (SPAdes) (version 2) | ecosystem: Engineered > Bioreactor > Anaerobic...
AACCAAATATCCAACATCACTATCTATAACGCCAAATGGGTGATCGTTAAGGCCGCTATCGCGGATTATCTCGCTCATCCAAAGTATGCGCTCTAATTTTTTTTCACTGGGTGTTGCGTAAGTCCTATTAGTATTATTGCCGGCCCTTCATCAGTCTTTTGCCAAACCACTTGCATAACCGATCAAGACGATCACGGTCACGTGGGACAGTGACGCGACATGATCGGTTGTGAACGGTACATGCGGGATTGTGGTCGGACGTGATGGGCTTGATGTATGGTCTGGCGGGTTAGTCACGGGGACATGGCGTAATTATGGCGGGTTCGTGGCGGGTTTAGCCAGAAGATGGCGAGGCATCCATTGTACGGCAGCAAGTTCCCGGGTGAGCCCCGGGAGAATCTAATATTACTTGGATGAGTATATAGGTTAAGTATAAGTAGAATTGAGAATTGCGATATATAGGTTAAGTTTAAGTAGAATTGAAAATTATGATATACTCGGCAAGAGAAGAAAGGAAATGCTTGATAAAAATATATTTCAATATTTTGGAAGTAAGCAAGAAAGAATTTACCGGGTTCTACTGAGCCAGAAAATCCGGAATCCTTCCGGATATAAAATATCAAAACTGACTGAAGTAAGTTATCCTTATGTGCATACAATCCTGGATGAATTGGAAAGAAAGGGGATAGTAAAAGATCGTCAAATTTTAGATAGTAAAAAATTATTCCACTACTGGGCTGACCACCGGGGCCCTGATTACCTTAGGGAATACAACATCCAGAATCCAAAAGAGATTTTGAAGAACGCCCGGATGGATTATGCATTTACCGGGTATTTTGCAGAAAATCTTACGGGGGGTTATTTGTTCCCCCGGTATTATGAATTGTACATCAAAGACTATGAATATGAAAAATGGCACAAATACTTAACGAATTCAGGATATCTGGGAAAAGGGAATGTGAAAATTTATTGTTCGGATCATCACGTTTTTTTTGAGAACCATAGCGTTGATGATTGGCCGGTCGTGTCGCTTCAACAGCTTATTGTAGATTTAATCAGAGAGGGTGCTGAATGTGGGGAGGCAGGGGAACGCCTCATGAAAATGATGTATCATGCCTGAGCAATTGTACGAAAGAGTTGAATACGAATCAGCTCTCACGGCACTAAAGGAGATAGTAACCCAACTCCCCGAACCTTTTGTACTCATTGGTGGTTGGGGCGTATACGTAACGGTAAATGAATCGTTCGCAGATGAACATGGAGCTCCATATTTAGGATCACGGGATATCGACGTATGTTTTCAGGTGGATCCCGAATGCAGTGAGTCTGAATTACGAACGTGTACCTTTTCTCAGGCCCTCGCTGTTATTCAAAGCATCGGGTATTCCCCGGATGGTTCTTTTCGCTATTGTAAGATCATAAAAAAAGATACCGGGGAGGTAGTTACCAAAGAAGTCGCCCGAAACATAGGAATGTACGATTTATTTTATTTGTACATCGATGTGATGGTTGACAATATTCATCCGAAACAAAAAGAGGTTTTTGGCTTTCATGTCCTGGATGAACCCGTAATCAGGAGAGTATTCAGCGAAAGTACTGGGGTAACCGTTGTTTTTGACGGAGTTGAATTGCTGATACCGCCTCCGGAGATGTTGTTAGCCACGAAACTTGGATCGATCCAGAATCGGACAAAGGACGACAAACTGATAAAGGATGCCTGTGATATCTACGCGATTCTCTGGTATTCGTCAATATCGTATAAGAAAATCCTGGAAAAGATTCACCGTCAATACCCGCAGAAATGCAGAGCGGGTTTCGATGCGATTACGGAGGATGTCTCGAAAAAAGCTGCTCGTCATTTAGGGATTGATGTAGAGACATATCGTGGTGTAATCCGAGGTCTTATTGAGAATCTGTAAAGAAATATGGCAGATCGCGATCACCGGGTGCAGCAGCAGGTAATTTCCCGGAAATTCCCACAAGAACGTTGTGTTGTGCATCAGAATCATACAAGTGTGAGACACAAGATTTTTCAGACCGTATCTGGGCAATTTGCAGAATAGAATTTGTAATGAGTTTGGGCCGGTCGCGGCGCAAACGCAAGCGAAGTCGTGCGATGCGGGCGATGATCTGCGGTTGTAGGCCAGGCCGGTGACGCTCGGTGACTTACTCGCGCGACGCACGTGGGGCTCGGACTCGTCGCGTTTACGTGTCTCGTTACCTTCGCACCCCATCGCGGCCCTCTGCTCGGGCAAGAGAGTATCTAGGCGCTCGTTCCTTTCGCTTTACAATCCCTTCAACCAAATTCGATTGCGCGTTGGGAATCCCGGTAAGTGCGTAGCGCAAAACCCAACGAGGCGTTTTCTCGCGTTTGGCATCGCTCCGTTTGAACAGCTTAAAGAAAATTTCCGTGAGATAATATTTTTCTCATTTCAAAATTTGTTTGTTCGTTTTCCCGTCGCGTGCGCCAAATCATTTTTCCTCGCCCACCACGGGAACTCCTGTCGGATATGACAGTTACCCTCCCCGGGGGTATAAATGACAATCCACCCAATCACTTGATCTGAGATACGCCAATCCGGGCCCAGATTAAGCCCGGATTTCCATTCCCGGGATCCAAACGGAGCCCGATTTGGACTCCGTTTTAAAATAAGCCTAAATCGGCCTTATTTGGGCAATCGGACGAATTAAAAAGTTCGCGTAAACGCGTTTTACGGGTCGATCTCATACTAAATTGGCATTTGATGGATCCCGGGAAAAGAGGCCGCTGGAAAGCCGCTATGGCCCAGTTATGGGCATTATATGGGGCTCAATTTGGGCGTATTTTTGCAAATAAATTGATATATGGGCTCTTTTTGTTTCCAGTGGAATCTGACGGTTTTACGGGCGTATTTTTAGCGATGGTGGCCCCCACTCCTCAAGATCTCCTGCCCGACCCTCTTGATCCGCTGAAAAGTCGCCCCGATCTCCAAAAAAACCGGGCACCCCCCTCCCCCCCACCCCCCGCACCGCAAAAAAATTGGTCGGACCGATCAATTTCAAAATCGATCGGGGCGGCCCTTCATATTCCAGTTCTCCGGCCTGTGTTTCCACTGGACTTTCAGACGAAACTGGATGGTCGGTCCGATCGTTTTCAAAACCGGTCGGTCCGACCAATCTCAGAAATGATCGGGGCGACCCTTCACGCACGCGGATCTGAGGTAGCCCCCCTCCCCCCTACCCTCCACACCACAAAAAAATCGGTCGGACTGATCAATTTTAAAATCGGGAGGGGTCACCCGGTTGCCGGCGAAAAATAGATCACGTGTATTGCCGGGCACTTCTAAAAGAGATTGCGTCACGGGCCGGCAATTATCAGAAAACAACCGATCCACCATCAGGGCTATACAAGATACCAGTCCCTCGCCCGAGCAGAGGGCCCGACGAAGCGCCCGAGCGACCCCGAAGGGGGTGGGTTCCCTCATACATAAAGTATCTGAAAAAATTCCGTTAGGATATTGAGCAAACCGTGTTCCTGATTATTTCCTCTTCCCTTTCCTTCCGTCCGCCACGATCTGCCGGATTGCATCCGCCACAAACCGGGCCACCTCGTCTTTATCGAGCATGGCATCGACAATGACAAACCGGTCCGGCTCGGCCCGGGCAAATTCAAGGTACCGGTTTTGGACTTTTTCGAGAATCTCGCGCCGCTCGAAGTGCTCGAGCCCGCTCTTGCCTGCGAGGCGTGCGAGTGCATCATCGACCGGGATCACGAGCAGGATGGTCTTGTCCGGCACAACCGACCACCCGTTGTGCATCGCCCGGAGCCATCCCTCCGGATCGGGGATTATGCCGGCCAGCGTCACCGACTGGTAGGCAAACCGGCTGTCCGAGTAACGGTCTGAGATCACGAGTTTTCCCTGCGCGATTGCCGGCCGTATAACGGTTGCAAGATGAGCGGCATGATCGGCGACAAAGAGCGTGGCCTCCGTGATGGGATCGATCTGCTCGGCAATCGCTTTACGGACGGATTCCCCCACCCACGTTGCCCCGGGCTCCCGGGTAAAGACCGGGTCGAGATCAGTAAGCCGGTCTTTGAGTGCCGTGACGAGCGTGCTCTTCCCGGTCCCGTCGATACCTTCAATGGTGACTAGCAACAGTTTCCCCTCCGTATCCATTCGGCCGGCACTGCACCTTTGTGGAGTGCAGTCGCGATGATGGCGCCATCAAAGCCGGCGTCCCGGATAATTTCGAGATCCGTAACAGATGCAACCCCGCCGCCATAGAGCAGACGGCCGTCATAGGCAGACCGCCATGATTCGAGGATGCCGGCCCCGGCCTTAAGGCCGTTCTCCGTCCCGACAAACCCGAGGTTGAGGAGAATGCACCCTTCAAAATCCAGGTTCCGGGCAGACCTGAGCACGGATTCGGGAGTGGTGCCTGACGGAATCACGAGCCCGTCTTTTACGTCAACGCTCAGGTAGCCGCCATGGTACCGCGAGAGATCGGCCCCGCCCGTCTCGGTACCGACAATGTTTTTGATGTGCAGCCCGGCAAGGTAATCACCCGGCGAGCGCGTACCCCGGTCGACATAGCAGCATTCCACGAGGCTCGCACAGCGGCGGATGAGTGCATCGTGGGAACCGGTACTTTCGATCCGGTCAAGGTCTGCGATGTAGATATATTTCGGTGCGATGGCCTCGATAAAACCAACCGGTTCTGCCGTCGGAGAAAGCCCCCAGTCGAGCGGTTTGTAGGTCTCACGGAGCCCGGATTTCCCGTGAACGACCATATTGCCCCGCAAATCCATTGCAAGCACCAGTTCCATCGGCAACGTAACCACTATTAGGATAAAAGATCATTAAACTTTATGCAATTGTTGGTCAGCCCCAGCTCTATTTCCGAGGCTCAGTGTTCCGTTGCTGCCGATATCATTGACGTCAAAAAACCTTCTGAGGGGTCGCTGGGCGCCAATTTTCCATGGGTGATCCGGGAGATCAAAACGTTTGCGAAAAAACCGGTGAGTGCAGCGATAGGGGACTTTCCCTACAAGCCAGGCGGCGCCTCTCTGGCCGCATACGGGGCTGCCTGCGCCGGGGCGGACTATATCAAGATCGGGCTTGCCTTTTCCGGGGAAGGCCATGCCCGCGAAGTGATAGAGGCGGTCACCAAAGCCGTAAAAGATGAGTTTCCCGAAAAATTTGTGGTCATTGCCGGGTATTCCGATTACGAGCGGATGGGCTCCATTTCCCCGTTCGATATCTCACCCCTCGTTGCTGAGTGCGGGGCCGACCTGGCGATGATCGATACCGGTATCAAGGATGGACGGAGCACGTTCTCCTTCATGAACGAGGCAACGCTTGCACGTTTCACTGCACAAAACAAGAACCTTGGTATCGGCACTGCCCTTGCCGGTTCGCTCAGGTTCGACGATATTGATGCCTTAAAACGCATCGATCCGGAAATTATCGGGGTCCGGGGCATGGTCTGCGGGGGCGACCGGAATGCAACCATCCGCGAAGACCTGGTAAAGACAGCAATGGCCATGATCCGGTAACATACCGGATAAAAAATTTAAAAAAAATCCCGTTACCGGGATAATAGAACAGGTGAACTATGTACACAAAAAAACTGAATGTTCCCCTCTCCCTCACATTTGACGATGTGCTGCTTGAACCGCTGGAATCCTGGACCGAGCCTGCTGAAACCGATACCAAAAGCCGGTTCACGAAAAACATCGGGCTAAATATTCCGCTTGTCTCGGCCGCAATGGACACGGTGACCGAATCGGCCATGGCCATCGCACTTGCCCGCGAGGGTGGGATTGGCGTGATCCACCGGAACATGACCGCCGAACACGAGCTTCAGGAAGTCACCTTTGTCAAGCAGGCCGAGGAACTTATCGAGCGTGACGTCCTGTATGTGGAGGACACCGCGACCGTTTCCGATGCCGAAAAACTGATGAACCAGTACAGCATCGGAGGTGTGCCGGTCGTCGGGAATTCTAAGATCATCGGGATCGTCTCCCGGCGTGACGTGCGGGCCATTGTCTCCCGGCGCGGCGAGGAGAGCATTAAGTCGATCATGACAAAAAAGCCGATCACGGCTGCTGAGGATATAACTCCCGAGAAGGCGCTTGAGGTCATGTACACGAACAAGGTCGAGCGCCTGCCGGTGAGCGATAAAAAAGGCAGACTAATCGGAATCATCACGATGCAGGACATTCTCGAAAAGCGCCAGTACCCGCGTGCGACCCGGGACAAAAAGGGCAATCTCCAGGTGGCAGCGGCGGTCGGGCCGTTTGACTTCACCCGGGCGACCCTCCTTGACGAGCGTGGCGTGGATGCCCTTGTCGTCGACTGCGCCCACAGCCACAACATGAAGGTAGTGGCGGCAGTCAAGGAGATCAAGGCGAGCGTAAAAGCTGATGTGATCGCCGGCAACATCGCGACCGCGAAAGCCGCAGAGGAACTTGTCAACGCAAACGTTGATGGTATCAAGGTAGGTATCGGCCCGGGCTCGATATGCACGACCCGGATTGTCGCAGGCACGGGTGTCCCGCAGATCACCGCAATTGCGCAGGTCGCTGATATCGCGTCAGATGCAGACGTACCGATCATCGCTGACGGCGGCGTCCGATATTCGGGAGATATAGCAAAGGCGATCGCTGCCGGTGCAGATACCGTGATGATGGGGAGCATGTTTGCTGGTACCGATGAGGCGCCGGGGAAGGTCATCACGATTAAGGGCCGGCGTTACAAGCAGTACCGGGGCATGGGCTCCTTAGGCGTCATGAGCTCGGGCCAGTCCAGCGACCGGTACTTCCAGAAGAAGGGAATCGGGGCGACAAAGTTCGTGCCCGAAGGTGTGGAAGGCGTTACCCCGTACGTCGGGCACGTGGGCGAGGTTATCTACCAGCTCGTGGGCGGTCTCAAGTCAGCGATGGGCTACACGGGTTCTGCCACGATTGCGGATATGCACAAGAAGGCCCGGTTTGTCAGGATCACAAACGCCGGCATGACCGAGAGCCACCCGCACAACATCCTGATAACAGACGAAGCGCCGAACTACCGGCTCTTCGAATAATTTTTTTTGTTTCCTTTTTTACTCGCATGGCCTGCCGCCATGCAATGCATAAAATAGATGTATCGGAATATTACCGTGCATACACTCCATGTGGAGTTGACTGTCATGGCAAACGACAAACTGTATACTCTTCCCAAACTGCCGTACGATTATGCGGCGCTCGAACCGTACATCTCAAAGGAACAACTCACCCTGCACCACACAAAACACCACCAGGCGTACGTGACCGGTGCAAACGCGATCTTTGAGAAACTGGATAAGGCACGGAAAGACAAAGCCGATCTCGACATCAAGGCGACATTAAAGGAACTGTCATTCCATGTCGGGGGCTACAATCTTCATAACAAATTCTGGGAGAACCTTGCCCCGGCCGGTAAAGGCGGTGGCGGGAACCCAAAAGGCGAACTTGCAAAAGCGATCGATGAGGAGTTCGGATCGTTTGAGCGGTTTAAAAAGGAGTTTACTCTAGGAGCGTCCAGCGTCGAGGGCTCCGGCTGGGCGATTCTTTCTGCGAGCGCAACGACGCACCGGCTCCTTATCAACCAGATTGAGAAGCATAATGTAAATGTCTACCCGGGATTCCGGATCCTGCTTGTTCTCGACGTATGGGAGCATGCGTACTATGTGGACTACAAGAACGACCGGGCAAAGTATATCGAGGCGTTCTGGAACCTCGTGAACTGGGATGCGGTAAACAAGCAGTTTATCACGCATCTGAAAAAATAAACGAGTCCTTCACATCTCTTTTTTTATAAGTCCGGCCGTTTCTGCCGGTAAAAAAAACAAAATAGGAATTTTTACGGGCCGCAATTTATACGACAAGCTGTTTTGCCCGGAACCGGTTCCGGACCTTGTCGGAGAAGTATTTCCCGACAGCGCTTGAACTTATGAGATCTGCATAGACTTTGGAAGGAACACCCGAGTACTGGTAAACAAGTCCTGAGTGAAATTCGATCTCCAGGTTTTTCATTGCATCATCATATCCCACGGAGCGCAGGATGCAGGACTTAACGGACTGTCTCTCCAAAAACATCACCATTATCTTATTAGTGCGCTGGAGGGTTAATAGTTTTTATAAAATAAAAAATATCCAAATGGCAGGATCCTTCATCCTGTTCCGGGTGGCCATGCCGGGGGGTTTTCACGCGGGGGGTGTCAACCTTTTTAGTGGCAGGTGCCCCAATCTTTGGACCTTCTCCGGACAAAATCGCGAAACGCGGTTGTCACATGTACATGTGACAAAAATCAGCGGGATCACGCCGGACGATCCGGGTCGGGGGCGGCTAGAATTTTTGCGGGACTTCATGCGACCCCTTAGGGGGTACCCCCTTGGTATGTGGGGTCTAAAAAAACAGCCATTTACAAAGAGCGTGGGGAAGGGCAGCTTTCAAAAAAAAAAGAAAACTTTGTAGGAATTCTGAACAGAGTGCGAGACATGGTCTGATACTTTTTTTACTTGCGTTATCGTACCCGGTTTGTTCTGGTGTGAAACGAGGGAAATTCGCCATCCTCTTCGGTCTTGCCTAAGAAGAAATCGTTATATGAATGCCAGTCTCTTGTACTAGTAAGATTACGGAGAAACCGAGGAATTTTAATGAAGAGAAATATTCAGATTGAAGCGTTGAATCAGATCCCCCTTGAAAAACAGCGGATTGAACTTGTTGAGCGCAAATGCCTCGGTCATCCCGACAGCATTGCAGATGGGATTGCGGAGTCGATCTCCCAGGCACTCTGCAAGGAGTACCTTGAAGAGTTCGGCGTCGTTCTGCACCACAACACCGATCAGGGCGAAGTCGTTGCCGGTGAGTCATGCCCGAAATTCGGCGGCGGGAAGATGATCCGGCCGATCTATGTTTTAATCGATGGCCGGGCGACAAAGCAGTTCAATGGCGTCACGGTCCCGACCGATGTAGTCGCGATTGAAGCGGCACATAAGTACCTCCACAAGATCCTTCCCGAACTTAACCTGACCCGGGATGTTATGATCGACAGCCGGCTTGGCACGGGTTCAACCGATCTGCGTGACGTCTTCAAGCCCCGGCAGGGCAAAGTCCCCCGTTCCAACGATACCTCGTTTGGTGTCGGGCACGCACCGTTCTCCGATGTGGAGAATATCATCAGGAATTCGTCAAATTATATCGACACAAAACTCCGCAAGAAGTATCCCGCCATCGGGCAGGATATCAAGATCATGGGCCTGCGTGACGGGAATACGATCACGCTCACCATCGCCTGCGCCATTGTCGACAAGTACTGTGCGGACATAAAAGAATACCAGGACTACATGGCCCTCCTGACCGAAGAGATCGGGAAGATCGCAAAGAAGAGCACCAAGCGCAAGATCGTGGTCAATGTCAACACCGCAGACGACATCAAGAACAAGAGCGTTTTCCTGACCGTCACCGGGACTTCCGCAGAGATGGGCGATGACGGATCGGTCGGCCGGGGCAACCGGTGCAACGGGCTTATCACCCCCAACCGCCCGATGAGCATGGAAGCGACAAGCGGTAAGAACCCGATCAACCACATCGGTAAGATCTACAACCTCCTCTCGACCCAGATCGCGCAGGAGTCGGTGAAGAAGGTTGACGGCATTGAGGAGATGTACGTCCGCCTGCTCTCCCAGATAGGTAAACCAATCGATCTCCCGCTTGTGGCAAGCGTCCAGGTACTGCCAAAGAAGGGCGTCGCCTTAAAGGATATCAACGGCGAGATCCAGGCAATCGTCGATGACAACCTGGCACACGTGACAAGCATCACCGAGAAGGTAATCCGTGGCGAACTCAAGACCTTCTAAAAAGAAATCAGGCGATAAAAAAACACCAGCCCCGGCACCGGCCGGGCTTTCTCCTTTTTCCGGTATGATCCGGCTTGCTATCCCCAACAAGGGGAGGATCGCAGCGCCGATCATGGACCTGATGGAGAAGAGCGGGCTGCACCTGCCGGATGTTGCCGAGCGCCAGCTCATTGCCCGCACGCTTGACCCACACGTGGAGATCCTCTTTGCCCGGCCCATTGATATCCCTGAATACGTAGCAACCGGCGCTGCAGATCTCGGCATCACCGGCCATGATATGGTAGTCGAGCGAGGATCGGAGGTTGAGGAACTTCTCGATCTTCAGATAGGGAAGGCAAAGCTCGTGCTCGCCGTTCGTGACGATGCGGAGATCTCCTCAGTCCACGATCTCAAAGGGGCAAAGATCGCAACCGAGTTCCCGACCATCACGAAGCAGTATTTTGCAAAACGACACGTGCCGGTCACGATTGTCCTTGTCGGCGGGGCCTGCGAGGCAACACCGCACCTTGGGATCGCCGATGCGATTGTCGATCTTTCGAGTTCGGGTAATACCTTAAAGACCAACCGGCTCCGGGTGCTCGACGAGGTGCTCGTGACCTCGACCATTCTTATCGCAAACCGCCGGTCGCTTGAGACCAAACGGGAAAAGATCGACGAGATCCACCTGGCCCTCGAAAGCGTGATTCGGGCACGCGGGCAGTGTTACCTGATGATGAACGTGAAACGGACTGCGCTTGAGAAGGTAAAAAGCGTGTTGCCCGGCCTCTCCGGCCCGACCGTTATGGATGTCGCGTCAACCGAGGATATGGTTGCCGTTCACGCGGTCGTGAACGAAGAACGGGTCTATGCACTGATCAACTCCCTGAAACGGGCGGGTGCACGGGACATCCTCGTTATGTCCATCGAGCGGATGATCCGCTGATCATCATGAGAATTTTTCCCGCCGTAGATATTCTCGGGGGCAGGTGTGTCCAGCTCGTGCAGGGAAAACGGGAGAGCGCAACCGCGTATGGCGATCCGCTCTCCTGTGCCCGCCGCTGGCTCGATGCCGGGGCCGATGCGCTGCACGTGGTCAACCTTGACGGTGCTTTTGGGGAGTCGGCAAAGAACGCCGACCTGATCCGGGCGCTCGTGAAGGAGACCGGTGTCGAGATCGAACTCGGCGGCGGGATCCGGTCCGTGGAGGACGGGGGCCGCTGGCTCGGGACCGGGGTATCGCGGATAATTCTCTCAACGTTTGCGATAAAAGAACCGGAGAGTATCCGCACCCTTGCACAGGAATTTGGCAGTGACCGGGTGATGGCCGGTGTCGATGCCCGGGGCGGGCAGGTTGCCATCCACGGCTGGCAGGAGACCGCTGGCGATTATATCGGCTGGGCAAAAACATTCGAGAGCCTCGGCGCAGGTTCCCTGCTCTATACGAACGTGGACGTTGAGGGACTGCAAAAAGGCATTGCAGCCGGACCGGTACAGGTACTCATCAGCAGCGTTCATATCCCGGTTGTCGTTGCCGGGGGCGTGTCCGGCCGTGCAGATGTAGCAGCTCTGCGGGAGGCCGGGGCGTACGGGGCGGTGCTCGGCTCGGCGCTGTACAGCGGTAAGATTAACCTTTCAGAGGCACTAGAGGAATCTGGATGAGAAAAGTTACGATTGCACGGGAGACAAAAGAGACAAAGATTGCGCTCACGCTCAATCCCGACGGGACCGGGAAGGTGTCGGTGGAGACCGGCGTCCCGTTCTTCGACCACATGCTCACCGGGATGGCAAAGCACGGCGGTTTTGATCTTACCTGTAAAGCCAAAGGCGATCTCGGCGTCGACTGCCACCATACGATCGAGGATGTGGGGATCGTAATTGGCGATGCGGTGAAACAGTCGATTGGCGACGGTCGGGGCATCCGGCGGTTCGCCCACGCGATTATTCCGATGGACGAGTCCCTCGCCCAGGTGGCACTCGACTGCGGGGGCCGGGGGTATCTTGTGTACACCGGAACTTTTGGCAACAGGACGCTCGGAAACATCCCGTCCGATCTCTTCGAGCATTTCTTCTACTCCCTTTGCATGCATGCCGGCATCACGGCCCACATCAGTTTCTCCGGCAGAAACGATCACCACCAGTGCGAGGCAGCGTTCAAGGCGTTCGGGATTGCCCTTGGCGATGCGATGGCAAAGAGCGGAAAAACAAAAGGCATCCCGAGCACAAAGGGGACATTCTGACCTGTCTGATGTGCATTGATCATCCCGGACATCCTTTTGTGTGCGGACAGATCTGCCATTCTTCTTTATAACCGACCATCGGGGGCATCTTGGCCCCTTACAGACTGTATATCGATGAAGCCATCCCAAAAACCCGTCACCCTCACATGACCCACAGGACCGCACATCAATCGGTGTAATAATTTCGATTCTATTTTACGTGAAGCCCGTGGAGTTATGCAAACCGTCACTCCATTCCCGGTTATTTCCAAACACATATCAGAATCCGAAAACGATGTACCAGTACCCATGAGCGATGCCGGTCGGTACCCCGAGATTGATCTGCTCCGGGGTATCGCCATTGTGATGATGATCGTTTTCCATACGGTCTTTGACCTGGCCTTCTTCCAAATCGTGCCGTTCGATGTTGCGGATGGCCCCTGGAGGTATTTCGCGTATGCCACTGCCTCGCTCTTCCTGCTTGTCGCCGGTATTTCACTTGCGATCAGCCATGCCAGGACCGCATCGTATCTTCACGGGAGAGCGCTCGCACAAAAATTCCTGCTGCGGGGCGCCGGGATCTTCTGCTGCGGGCTTCTCGTGACCATCGCGACGTGGTGGTACCTGCAGGAGGGATTTGTCATCTTCGGAATCCTCCACCTGATCGGGGTCGCGGTCATGCTATCACCGCTCTTTTTCCGGTTCCGTTACTGGAACGCGGTGATCGGAATCATTTTTATTGTTCTGGGATGGATCCTTGCGACCATTCCTGGCCCGGCTGGACTTCTGGTCTTTGGCATCCACCCGCTCACGTTCTGGAGCGTCGACTATACTCCGATTTTTCCATGGATGGGCCTCGTGCTGATCGGAATGGCAGCCGGGGAATTTGCTTATCCCGGGGGAGAACGGAGATGGGCACTGACGGGACTTCCCTTAAACGCGATCGTACCGCTCACCTTTTTTGGCCGGCACTCTCTCGTGATCTACCTGGTGCACCAGCCGTTGATCCTCCTGGTGCTGTCATTGGCGACAGGCGCACCGGTCGTCTGAGAAACCATGCGGAATACCGTACTTGAAGGGATCGCACATGAGCAGATCCTGAACAATTTTTACAAAATTATTGTCGTTTTTTTTAATTTTGTTTAAAAACCGATCGAAAATTTCTAAAAAATCAAAAAAAATGTTTGAAAAACATGACAATTCACAACAAAATGCAATTGTTTATAAACAATGGTAGGAAAGTTCCTCTAGTTTGAGAAATGTTCTCAAACTATGTCAGGGTCACCATTCCTGCGCCCTCAACGGCGCACGCGATCCACAACGATATCATCCACTCTCAAATGAGGGGTGAGTTCATGAGCAATCTAAGACAACCCAATGCAAATGAAGCAACAGGTACCGTTAACCGGTCGCGGAGTGTCGTTCCGTGTTCCGGTATCTGTACCCGGTGCATGGACGGATGTAAAGGCAGCTGTGAAATATGGCTCTCGTCATTCAGGGGCCGTGAAGTTCTCTATCCCGGCCCGTTTGGCGGGATCACAGCAGGAGCCGACAAGAACTATCCTATTGACTATTCCCATCTCAACATCCAGGGATATGCCATGGGGGCAAAAGGCTTACCCGAAGGTACCGAAGCCGGTCCGGATACAGCGGTCTTCTCAACCGTGGATACCGAGACCGAATACGGCTGGGATAAGAAGGTCAAGATGCGCCTCCCGATCTTTACCGGGGCGCTCGGCTCTACGGAAATTGCACGGGCCAACTGGGAACACTTCGCGGTCGGCGCTGCCATCTCTGGCATTACGCTTGTCTGCGGTGAGAACGTCTGCGGTATCGACCCGGGCTTAAAGCGGGACAATAAAGGCAAGGTCACTGCATCGCCCGAGATGGACCGGCGGATCACCACCTACCAGAAATTCAACGAAGGTTACGGGGAAATTCTCGTCCAGATGAATGTTGAAGACACCCGGCTTGGAACCGCGGAGTATGTCGCAAGTAAGCACAACCTGGACACTATCGAGCTCAAGTGGGGCCAGGGTGCGAAATGCATCGGTGGAGAGATCAAGGTCACCTCGCTCGAACGGGCCATCGAGCTCAAGAAGCGGGGCTATATCGTGCTCCCCGACCCGACGTTAAAGGAGAACCAGGCGGCATTCAAGGCTGGTGCAATCAAGGAATTCGAGCGCCACTCGCGTCTCGGTT
>Ga0209099_1002967_pt1 | contig 14257 bp, 12 predicted proteins | sample AD_JPNHW2_MetaG_FD_184430 | JGI IMG/M metagenome (GOLD analysis project Ga0209099, IMG submission 184430) | Active sludge microbial communities of municipal wastewater-treating anaerobic digesters from Japan - AD_JPNHW2_MetaG (SPAdes) (version 2) | ecosystem: Engineered > Bioreactor > Anaerobic...
AGAGGGTTACCCTTCATCGTGAAATTAAATAATTTTAAAAAATGGCAAAGAAAGTAGTTGCTTCGATGCAAAAGGGTGCCGGAAGGGTACGAACCAAATGCATCAAAATGGTAAGATCTCCTAAAACCGGAGCTTACATGTTTAAAGAAGAAATGGTTAACAATGCTGAAATTCAAGACTTTTTTAAAGCAAAATAGTTTTGGCATTAGACATATTTGATAAAGCTTTCTGAAAAGAAAGCTTTTCTTTTTTCATATATTTGAAGTTTATAAATAATTATATCTTATGGGTGTTTTAGGCTTCTTCTCAAAAGAGAATAAAGAGACCTTGAATAAAGGGCTTGAGAAAACAAAGGAAAGTCTATTAAAAAAAATATCAAGAGCAGTTGTTGGAAAATCAAGCGTTGATGATGAGGTTCTTGATAACCTTGAAGAGGTTCTTATATCTTCTGATGTAGGAGTAGAAACAACCCTACGAATTATTGATAGAATCCAAAAAAGAGCATCAAAGGAAAAATATATTGGTACCGCCGAGTTAAATAAGCTACTTAAAGAAGAAATTGCAGAATTACTAGCAGAGAACAAATCCATTGAATCTGAACTTGTACCTGAAATTAAGGATGGTAATCCTTATGTTATAATGGTAGTTGGTGTGAATGGTGTTGGAAAAACTACAACCATTGGAAAACTTGCGCATCTTTATAAAAACATGGGGAAATCTGTTATAATTGGGGCTGCGGATACATTCAGAGCTGCTGCAGTTGACCAAATTACCATTTGGGCGGATAGGGTTGGAGTGCCAATTGTTAAGCAACAAATGGGAGCAGACCCTGCTTCAGTTGCTTTTGATACTTTAACCTCTGCAAAAGCCAACAAGGCTGATGTAGTTATCATCGATACTGCAGGGAGACTTCATAATAAAATCAACCTGATGAACGAACTTTCAAAGATTAAAAAAGTAATGCAAAAGGTTATCCCTGATGCACCACACGAAGTATTGCTCGTTCTGGATGGTTCTGTAGGTCAAAACGCATTTGAGCAGGCGAAACAGTTTACCAAATCTACGGAGGTAACCGCCTTGGCGCTTACAAAGCTTGATGGTACAGCTAAGGGTGGTGTGGTTATTGGAATCTCTGATCAATTTAAAATACCTGTAAAATTTATCGGGGTAGGTGAGAAAATTACTGATCTACAGATATTTGATAGATTCGAATTTGTTGATTCTCTCTTTAATTAATTAATTTTTACTTGAATTACAACCCGAGAAATAAACTCGGGTTTTCATGTATTAAGATGAAAGCAAAAAGGAAAATAAACATAGTTACATTGGGTTGTTCAAAGAATGTGGTTGATTCTGAATTCTTAATGAAACAACTCGATTTTGATGGGTGGGAGGTTGTTCATGATTCAAATGATACATCTGCTAAAGTAGTAGTAATTAACACATGCGGCTTTATTGCTGATGCTAAAGAGGAATCAACCGACACAATCCTTCGATTTGTAGAGGCAAAAAATCAGGGGATTATTGATAGAGTATATGTAATGGGGTGTTTGTCACAAAGGTACAAGGTTGAATTATCCGATGAAATACCCGAAGTTGATGGTTTTTATGGCGTTACTGATTTACCCATAATATTAAAAGATCTAAAAACGAATTATAGTAAAGAGGTTGAAACATCAAGATTATTAACAACTCCAAAACATTACGCGTACCTTAAAATCTCAGAGGGGTGTAATTGGGGGTGCGCCTATTGTGCGATACCATTAATTAGAGGAAAGCATATTTCTCGCAGTATTGATTCACTTATTGATGAAGCAAGCCATTTAGCAAATGAGGGAGTTAAGGAATTGCTAGTAATTGCCCAAGATACTACATATTATGGGCTAGATTTATATGGGAAAAGAATGCTTCCTGAGCTGTTAGATAAATTAAGTGAAATTAATGGTATTGAATGGATTAGAATACATTACGCTTACCCTAGCGCTTTCCCTCTTGAGTTAATCCAAACTATCAAGAAAAATCCAAAGATTTGCAAGTATATTGATATTCCATTCCAGCATATTAGCGATAACATGCTGAAAGTAATGCGTAGGGGAACAACTAAAAAAGAGACGGTGGAACTCGTTAACAACTTAAGAAAAGAGATCCCTGATATTGCAATACGTACAACATTTTTAGTAGGTCATCCTTGTGAGTTAGAGAATGATTTCGATGAATTGGTTGAGTTTGTTAAAAAGTCAAAATTTGATAGAGTAGGAGTGTTCGCCTATTCTGAAGAAGAAGGAACTTATGCTGCTAAAGCATTTCCAGATAATATTTCACCCAAAGTTAAAAATGATAGACTTGATACTTTGATGGAATTACAAAGGGAAATTTCTCTAACTAATAATCAGATAGAAGTTGGTAAAACTTATAAAATAATTGTTGATAGATTTGAGGATCAGTATATTGTTGGTAGAACTGAATTTGATTCACCAGAGGTAGATCAAGAAGTCCTGGTGAGTAAAACAAAAGGGCATAACGTCAACCTTGGTGATTTTATTAAGGTTAAAATCACTTCGTGTGACGATTACGATTTGATTGGGGAAATTGTATAAATAAGAAAAGGCTGCATTTTGCAGCCTTTTTGTTTGTTATATTAGTGCTTTAAGAGCCTTTAAAGCATTTTCGTAGTTCGGTTCGTGTCCAACTTCGGGAACAACCTCTACATAGCGAATAATATCATTATTATCAATAATTACAACACCTCTAGCTAATAGCCTTAAATCCTTAATTAGAAATCCATACTTATTACCAAACTCTGCTTCTCTATGATCGGATAATGTTTTAAGGTTGTTTATGCCTTCAGCACCACAGAATCGTTTAAGCGCAAATGGAAGGTCTAATGATATGGCTAAAAATGCAACCTTATCACCATATGAACCAGCTTCGTTATTGAATTTATGATTTTGTATTGAACATACGCTAGTATCAATTGATGGAAATACTGAGATTAGTTTAACTTTTCCTTTTAAATCGGAAAGGTTGATAGGCTTAAGACTATTATCAATTGCTGTAAATTCAGGTGCTTTATCTCCAACTTTTATTTCGTTGCCAGATAAAATGACTGGGTTTCCACCAAATATTACTTTTCTATTTTCCATGTTTTTATTTTTTGATTTTATTGAATAACAATATTTTTCGACTAAAGTTCAAAGAAGTCAAGCTATTCATCTGATGAAGTTTCCTCAATTGCTGCTATATCATCACCTTTTGAGAGAATTTTAATAATAATCTCATCTTTCTTCTTATTAAGCCCAATGGAGATTACATCACCAGCTTTCATTGGATTTTTAATAATTGCTTCAGCCATTGGATCTTCAAGATACTTTTGTATTGCCCGTTTTAATGGGCGTGCACCATACTGAATATCATAACCTTTTTCGGTAATATAATCTTTTGCTGCACTTGATATTTTTATAGTATACCCTAAGCTAAATATTCTATCATATAATCCTTTTAATTCAATATCAATAATCTTATGAATATCAGGTTTAGTTAGAGTGTTGAAAATTACTATATCATCTATTCTATTAAGGAATTCAGGTGCAAATGCTTTTTTTAATGCTTTCTGTAAAACATCTCGAGAGTATTCATTTGCCGAAGCCTCTCGCGCAGCAGTATTAAATCCAACACCTTTGCCAAAATCTTTTAATTCTCTACTACCAATATTAGATGTCATTATAACGATGGTATTCTTAAAATCAACCCTTCTACCAAGGCTATCCGTTAAGAGCCCTTCATCAAGTACTTGGAGTAGAATATGAAAAACATCAGGATGTGCTTTTTCAACCTCATCAAGAAGAACTACTGAATAAGGCTTTCTCCGAACTTTCTCAGTTAATTGCCCACCTTCCTCGTAACCAATATACCCTGGAGGAGCTCCAACTAATCTCGAAACGGAGAATTTTTCCATATACTCACTCATATCAATACGAACAAGGTTATCATACGAGTCAAATAGATATCTTGCCAATACTTTGGCCAATTGTGTTTTCCCTACACCCGTTGGACCCAAGAAAATAAATGTTCCAATAGGTTTATTTGGATCTTTTAAACCAGCTCTATTGCGTTGAATTGCTTTTACAACTTTACTAATAGCATCATCTTGACCAATTACTGATCCTTTAAGTTCCTCAGCCATTTTAATTAAACGAGCACCCTCGGCCTGTGCAATTCTTTGAACAGGAACACCTGTCATCATTGCAACAACTTCTGCAACTTTCTCAGCATCTACAGTTTCGCGATGTTTTGCAAGTTCACGTTCCCAACGTTTCTGCTCTTGATCCAGCAGTTCAATAAACTGTTTTTCTTTGTCCCTGTAACTTGCAGCCGATTCAAAGTCTTGATTTTTAACGGATTTTATCTTTTCTCGTTTGGCTTCTTCAATCTGCTTTTCAAGCATAATAATTTTTTCGGGAACCCTAATGTTTGAGATATGTACTCGTGAACCCGATTCATCTAATGCATCTATTGCTTTATCTGGAAGGTGCCTATCAGAGATATAGCGCATAGTAAGTTTAACACAAGCTTCAATAGCGTCAGGGGTATAATTAACATTATGGTGTTCTTCGTATCTTTCCTTGATATTATTCAAAATCTCCATAGTTTCCTCCGGGGAGGTAGGGTCGACCATAACTTTCTGAAATCTTCGCTCGAGAGCGCCATCCTTTTCAATATGCTCACGGTATTCATCAAGTGTTGTTGCTCCAATACACTGAAGTTCTCCTCTTGCTAACGCTGGTTTAAGCATATTTGCGGCATCCAGTGAACCTGTTGCTCCACCGGCACCAACAATAGTGTGTATTTCATCTATGAAAAGAATGATATCGTTTGTTTTTGAAAGCTCGTTTAATATTGCTTTCATCCTTTCCTCAAACTGGCCACGATATTTAGTGCCGGCAACAATAGATGCTAAATCTAATGTTACTACCCTTTTATTGAAAAGTACCCTTGATACTTTTTTCTTGATAATACGAAGCGCCAACCCCTCAGCTATAGCAGACTTTCCAACACCAGGTTCACCAATTAGAATTGGATTATTCTTTTTTCTTCTACTTAATATCTGAGCAATACGTTCTATCTCGCGTTCTCGTCCAACAATAGGATCTAGTCGACCTTCTTCTGCCGCTTTTGTTAAATCAATTCCAAAATTATCGAGTACAGGAGTGTCTGACGCGGGTTTTCCCTGAGATTGTTGAGGATTCCGGGGAGAACCAAATTGGCCATGCTCCTCGTCTTCATCTGAGAAGTCAGCTTTTGACTTAATCTGATCTAGTTCAAGTTCTGATCTAACTATAGAATAATCAATCTTTCTTTCGGACAACAATTGAGTTATATAGTTATTCTCATCTTTTAAAATTGCAAGTAAAAGATGAGCCGTATCTATAGTTTCAGTTTTAAGTGATCTTGCTTCGAGATAAACCAATTTTAATGCACGCTCAGCAGTTTTTTGAAGAGTTATCTCTTCAGAATCATTGGTTGAAAATAGATTATTAGTGTTAATAATCCTTTTCTCAACTAACTTTTTAAGCTCTGATAAATCAACGCCTAATGATACCAACACATTGATAGCATGACTATCACCATCTCTAAGAATTCCTAAGAAAAGATGATCGGGACTGATAGAAGAATTTCCTAACCTAATAGCTTCTTCACGACTGTAAGATAAAACGTCTTTTATTTTTTGTGAAAACTTTGAATCCATAGTAAATATTGGGTTTAAAATTCGAATACTAAAGTAATACAGAATAACATAAAAACAAGCAGAAAGTTTAATATACTTTTAAACGAAAAGCTAATCAGTTTTAACAGTAAAAAAATGACGGGATATGTTAATAAATCGCTAAAATATTTTGCTTGAGAATTGGGATATTTGAGTAATTTAGCGGGTTCAAAAAAGTAAATGGATTTTAATTAATAACCTATTTAGAAGATTATGGCTGAAGGAGAAAGAATTATTCAGATCAATATAGAGGAAGAGATGAAATCGGCCTACATTGATTATTCAATGTCGGTTATTGTATCTAGAGCATTACCTGATGTTAGAGATGGATTGAAACCAGTTCATCGAAGAGTTCTATTTGGAATGTCTGAATTAGGAGTTTTATCAGGAAAACCCTTTAAAAAATCTGCTCGTATTGTAGGAGAGGTGCTTGGAAAGTACCATCCACACGGTGATACTTCTGTTTACGATGCTATGGTTAGAATGGCTCAAGATTGGTCAATGAGGTATACTTTAGTAGACGGGCAGGGAAACTTTGGTTCTGTTGATGGTGATAGTCCAGCAGCAATGCGTTACACTGAGGCTCGATTAACCAAAATTGCAGAGGAAACGCTTGCCGATCTCGATAAAAATACTGTTGATTTTAGATTAAATTTTGATGATTCTCTCGAAGAACCAACCGTTTTACCTACTAAAATACCAACACTGCTAGTAAACGGATCATCTGGTATTGCAGTTGGCATGGCAACAAATATGGCTCCACACAATTTAAAAGAGGTTGTTGATGCTATATGTGCAACCATCGATAATCCTGAAATTTCTATTGATGATTTGCTAAAGTATATAAAAGGACCTGATTTCCCTACTGGAGCAATTATTTATGGTTATCAAGGAGTTAAAGAAGCCTACCATACCGGTAAGGGGAGAGTAGTTATTAGGTCAAAAACTGAAATTGAACAAACAGAATCAGGTCGTGCCAAGATTATCGTTTCGGAAATCCCTTATATGGTAAATAAAGCCGAAATGATTAAGAAAATTGCCGATTTAATTAATGAGAAAAAGTTAGAAGGAATCAGCTATATCAATGACGAATCAGATAGGCAGGGAACTAGAGTAGTAATCATACTCAAGAAGGAAGCCGTTGCAAACGTTGTTCTAAATAACCTTTATAAATATACTCAGCTTCAATCTTCTTTTGCGATAAATAATATTGCTCTTGTAGATGGACGTCCTAAAATACTGAATATAAAAGATTTAATAAATTCATTCATTAAGCATAGACATAATGTCATTTTAAGAAGAACACAATTTGAACTCGATCAGGCTGAAAAAAGAGCTCATATCCTCGAGGGTTTATTGATAGCAATCGATCATATTGATGAGGTTATTGCAATTATTCGTGCTGCTGAAACTCCTGATCAGGCCCGCGAAAACTTAATGAGCCGTTTTGGTCTATCTGATATTCAGTCGCGTGCAATTATTGATATGCGTTTACGCAGTCTTACAGGCCTTGAACGTGATAAGGTTAAAGAAGAGTATAATGAATTACAGAAACAAATTGAATACTTTAAACAAGTTTTAAGCGATCATTCCATACAAATGAAAATCATAAAAGATGAGATGATTTACATTAAAGAGAAATATGGCGATGATCGTAGAACTGAGATAGTTCCTAATGCAGAGGAGTTTAACCCAGAAGATTTTTATGCTGATGAGGAAGTCGTTATCACTATATCAAGATTAGGATATATTAAACGAACTCCACTCACTGAATATAGAACTCAAGCAAGGGGAGGCGTTGGAACAAAGGGAAGCAATACACGGGATGAAGATTTTATTGAGCATTTGTATATTGCTAGTATGCATAATACAATGCTTTTCTTTACCGAGAAGGGTAAGTGTTTTTGGCTTAAGGTATATGATATTCCAGAAGGAAGCAAAACTTCCAAAGGAAGAGCTATTCAAAATCTTTTAAACATTGAAAGTGATGATAACGTTAAAGCATACCTCAATGTAAAGAAATTAACTGATGTTGATTACATTAAAAATAACTACATTATACTTTGTACTAAAAAAGGAGTTATTAAAAAAACATCATTAGAAGCATATAGTAGACCAAGGCAGAATGGCGTATTTGCAATAACTATCAAAGAGGGTGATCAACTTCTTGAAGCTTGCTTGACAAATGGAACAAACCATGTAATTATTGCTGCAAAAGAAGGGAAAGCAATTCGATTCCCCGAGAATCTTGTAAGGCCAATTGGAAGGACTGGTAGCGGTGTAAGGGGAATATCCATCAAGCAAACCGATGAAGTAATTGGCATGGTTTGTGTAAATGAGAATGAACCGAAAGAAATTCTCGTTGTATCCGAAATGGGTTATGGAAAAAGATCAAAACTTGATGATTACCGAATAACTAATAGAGGAGGAAAAGGTGTTAAAACCCTAAATATTACACCTAAAACGGGAAAACTGATTGCAATTAAGGCTGTTACAGACAGTAATGACCTTATGATAATCAATAAAAGTGGTATAACAATTAGACTTTCAGTTTCAGCTATGCGGATCACGGGAAGAGCAACTCAAGGAGTTAAGCTTATAAACCTTAAAAATAATGATGCAATTGCAGCGGTAGCATATGTAGATTCATCTGAAGATAAGGAAAATACAGAGAATGAAATACCTTCCGAAAATAACAATCCAGAATTTGAATAATTTACTAAATATCAATATTTTTGCCGAAAATTAAACAGGAACTTAAATTTACTAATAAAATGAAAAAACTTACAATTGTTTTGTTGTTTGTCTTCGGAATAAACTATGCGTTTTCTCAAACCGGAGTTCAAATTAATTTTGATCAACTTAAAAAGAAGGTTGAAAAAAGTAATGCCGATATCGAAAATCCCAAAAAGAATATTAAAGAAGGAACTTGGATTGATAGGGCAGAGTTAATGATGGAGATATATGAATCTCAGCTATTAAACTCGAGAGCAAATATGACTGATCAAGAATTTATTTTAGTTGCTGGTCAACCTAAAAATCGTGTTCAGGAAGAGGTAGATGGGAATATAGTTGAAAAATTTATTATGGATAGAGCTATTTTTTACTTTGTAAATAAAACATTAGAAAAATGGGAGATACTTAACCCTGTTGTTGAAAAACCGCTTGATATTGCCTTTGAAAGCCTTAAAAAAGTACAAGAGATTGATGTTGCAGGCAAGAAAATCAAAAAAGTAAATGAATTATATACCAAACTAAAGGGATTATATGTATCTGAAGGTTCGAATTGTTATGGTTTAAAGAATTTTACTTGTTCTTACGATAACTTTAACAAGGTTATAACAATTGGTGAATTACCACAATTAAATCAAAAAGATACCGCTATTTACTATTTTACTGCTATAGCTGCTCAATATGCAGGTAAAAACCAAGAAGCAATTGACTTATACAAGAAAGCAATTCAATTCAACTATACCTCAGATGGTAATGCTTATTGTAATATTGATCAAGCATTTAAATCACTAGGAGATAAGGAATCTGGTTTACAATATTTAGAAGAAGGTTTTGTTAAATATCCTAAAAACGCACAAATTCTAATTGCATTAATTAACTATTATATAAGCAGGAATGAAGATCCAAGTAAGGTTTTAAATTATATTGATAAAGCAATTGAAGGCGATCCAAAAAACCCTTCATTGTATAACGCGAAAGCAACTCTTTTTGATAAATTAAATGATTATGATAAAGCTGTTGAAGCATACCAGAAATCTATCGAATGTGACTCTAAATTCTTTGATTCATATTTCAACTTAGGCGTATTGATATATAATAAAGGGGTGAAGTACCTTGAAGAAGCAAATAAACTACCAGCAAAAGAAATTGAAAAGTATGATGAATTAGTTTCAAAAGCTAATGGCGAGTTTAAAAAATCAATTCCTGTTTTTGAAAGTGCTCATCAAATAATGCCAAAAGACAGAACAACTGTTGAAACTTTAAAAAATATTTATTTCAGATATAGAAATGAGAGTGATGAAATGAATAAGAAATTTCAAGAATTTAATGAGAAATTACAGAATATTAAATAGATTCAATAAACCCTAGATACTAGGGTTTATTTTTATTTCTACTATTTAACATAATGTTAATTATAAGTCACAAATTAACATCTTTTTATTTTGTTAAAACCAATTGAAAAAAACTTAATATAAAAATTATTGTAGATTGATGTTATTTGAATTTTTAATGTATAATTGCAAAAAAAATAATCTTGTTTTATGGAAAAGAAAAAAATAGTTATCAGTTATAATAAGTTGACTCCAGAGTTGTTGGATCTCGTAAAGAAAAAGTATCCATATGGTTATTTAAATAGCGTTATTAAAGTTTCAAAGCCAAATAATGACTTTTTCTATGCCATTACTTTAGATACTGATGATGCAAGTTATTTAATTAAAGTAAATGTAAAGATTGATACTAAAATAAAGGACGAAGATGATGAAAAGGATTTCTTTACTGAAAATGATGATATTGGAACAAATGAGGATTCATTCCCTGATGAAGTAGCCGATGAGCCTTCTGAAGAATATAGTGATGATTAAAAATATACGGGGTCGATTTCTAGCTGAGGTCGACCCTTTCTAAATCCTTTCACGATACACCTTACTTCTTTTATTTCTGAAATACGCTTTACTACTTTATCATCAATTTTTACCCCACACTTATTTTTTGGTATATCAAAAACAATAATATTATATGACTTATTTCCTTCTAAATCAACGTATTCAACTATACTTTCAACTTTAAAAACATAAGATTTACCTACTTCATACCATGGGTTAACTGGCTCCACAACCAATGAATTATTTATCCCAAATCCAATTACCTGGCAATTAATTTCATCTCCTAAGGCAAAGCCATACTTTTGAAAATGTTTAAGTTTAAGTTTAGCCTTTTCAATATTTTGCTCAGTAAGTATATAGTAATCTTCTGAATTGTATTTTTTTATATTGGTAATACTAAGTTTGATTTTACTGCCAATTTGTTTATTGGATATATTAACAGTTTCCGATTTATCATCCTCTAAAACTGGGATTCCCTTTTTTATATGAATTACTTTTAACAAAATACTTTCATTTAGTTTAATACTCTTTATTTGATGAATGAACACATCAATCTCATTATCAAATAAGTCTTTTACAGTAGCATTAAACAAAGAGTTATCTTCTTTATTAACTTTTATCAAAGTGAATGAATAAAAACTACCTTCAGTGTAAAAAGGATGCTTTGGCTCCAAGAAAACTTGCCCAGTACAGTTTACTTTATCAATTCTACATTCAATTTTTTGACCTAAGTAAAAATTGTACTTATTATAAAAACTTGTTTTCAACAGCAATTTCCTTCCAGATTCGTGTAAAAGTATATAGTGTTCACCTTTTTCAGGAATATTAGTTATACTTGAAATTATAAAGGAATACCATGAACCCACTTCGAATTTCATATAATAAACCTCATTTTATATAAATACGACCCTCTCCCGCTCCAATTACCTCTCCTATTACTTTCGAGTAAGAAAAACCGCTCCTAATTAATGAATTAAGTACATTACTAACATTACTTTCTTTAACTCCCATTAATAATCCCCCTGAGGTTTGAGCATCAGTTAGAATCATTTTGAGGTTATAATCACAACTATTGAAGTCAATAGAACCCTGAATGTATTCCATATTTTTAAATGCGGCACAAGGTATACAACCATTATCAACAAGTTGATATGCTTCATTAATTATTGGAATATCTCTGGAGTTAATTTCAATATCAACCTTGCTGGCTTTTGCCATTTTTAGAGTATGTCCAAGTAATCCAAAACCAGTAATATCAGTTGCTCCAGTCACATTATTCGCTTGCATAATAGTAGCACCTTCCTTATTTAACGTTTTCATCCATATAAGAGCTTCATTATATGCAGTTTGACTTACTAGGTTCAATTTTTTTCCTGCAATGATTACCCCGGTTCCTAATGGTTTTGAAAGAATTAGTTTATCTCCAGGCTTTAACCCTGCATTAGTAATAACCCTTTCGGGATGAACCCTACCAATAACCGCTAACCCGAACTTTGGCGGGTTATCATCAATTGTATGACCACCGATAATAATCGTATTAGCTTTTTTGGCAATACTAGCGGCTCCTTCAAGAATTTGAACATAAGCATCCAAAGGAATTACCGTTGCTGGAAACATAGCAATATTTAGAGCAAGAAAGGGCTCTCCTCCCATAGCATAAACATCACTTAAAGAGTTTGCTGCGGCAATTTCACCAAATTCATAAGGATCTGAACATATTGGGGGGAAAAAATCTGTTGTGAAAATTATGGCTAAGTCATTATTAATCTTATACACACCTGCATCATCATGAGTATCAATATCAACAAGAATATTTGGATCCTTTACTCGTATAAGATTCATTAAAGTTTTTTCAAGGATTGCAGCTGGAATTTTAGCTGAACAACCACCATTTTCAACCGTAGTAAGTAAATCGAATGACATACTATTTACTGTAAATATTGCAGTTTATATTATTGATTTTTAAAATATTAATAATTTCAATGGAGCTAATTTCATCTATTTTAATACACATTCCACATTCTGAGCTAATATTCGAAGGAACAGGAATAATTTGATAATCAAATTCTTTACTCTTGATTAGCTTTTCAGATCTAATAACATCATGAACATTCTTGAAAAGGAGTAAACAGTTATCGCTCATTTTTGGTTTCTTCATTAATACTTAAAATACTATTCAGCAGATAATTCAAGTCATTATCAGTATGATAACTAGATAAAGAAATTCTTATTGCCCCCTGAGGATAAGTTTTTAATGTTTGATGTGCTATTGGTGAACAATGTAACCCTCCCCTTACCTCAATTTTGTAATTTTCGTAGAGAAGTTTGGTAAAATCTGACACAGAAGTTTTTAAAGGTACAAAAGAAAAGACATCAGATTGATTATCTATATCGTTGGCTATTAATAGTTTGATATTATCTATTTGCGATAATTTTCGAATAAGTTCTTTATAAGAATCAATGCTGTAAGATGTTGTTGGTTGATTTTTTAATGCTCCATAAAGGCCATATATGCCTAGTATATTCTGTGTCCCAGCTTCAAATTTATCGGGGCAATAATTGGGCATTAACAGTTTATCGGAGTTTGAGCCAGTTCCACCATATACAAATGGCCTTATAATATTAGGCTCCCTAATGAAAAAACCACCTATTCCTGTTGGTCCTAATAAACCCTTATGCCCAGTAAAGGCTAACATATCAATACCCCATTCATCAACACATACGTTGACCTTACCTAATGATTGACTTGCATCTACAAGTAAGGGTACATTTCCAATTACTTGTTTAATTTCCTTTAATGGTTGGATTAGCCCATTCACGTTACTTACATGGTTAACAATAACCAAATCTACGTTTGAAAGATTTGCTCTTTTGAGCTCATCGATGTTTATTAAACCATCAGAAAAATGAGGCATTATAAGATAATCCACTCCCTCCTTTTGCTTTAAATATTCAATAGGTCTTCCAACTGCATTATGTTCTAATGGGGATACTAAAATTCGCTTATTTTTAAATCTGAAACCTTGAATTATCGTATTTAAAGCATACGTTGAGTTATAGGTAAATAGGATATTAGAAATTAATGAAGTACAAGTTTTACTAGAAATAAGCTCTCTAGTTTCTTCAACCATTTTTGAAGCATCAAAAACTCGAGGATAGGCCGCCCTACCATAAGTTCCACCTTGACTCAAATACCTATTAATATATTCTCCAACCTCAGGGGGCTTTGGAAAGCTCGTGCTTGCATTGTCAAAGTAAAGGTTCATTATCAGCGCTTTATCAAACTATGGTTTTACTATTTTGCAATCACTAGTAAGTTTTTCTGCTATATATAGCATGTTTGTTACCGACCCAACCTCAAGTTTGTCTTTTAATCCAAAAAAATCAACACAAGTTCCACAAAGCATTATTTTAACATCTTGACTTTCAATTTTTTTCAACGATTGAGCGGTGTCTGATCCTTTGGTTGCTAGTGTAACTCCACTATTATAGCAGATAATTTCTTTTGGTAAAGTATCAAGTTGTTCTATCGTATTTATAAAGCCTTTAAGAAGTAATTTTCCTAAATCCTCATCACCCGATCCCATAACATTGCTACTTAAAACGATTGTATAATTACCAATATTAAGTTTGGGTTTTATTTCAGTATTTAATTCCTCTGTTTTGATTTTTAGCTCTTTGACTATAACGTTAATTCGATATACTAAAGCTTCTTGAGTAAAAGAGAAAGTTAAGCCGTTATCATTCAAGAAATGGGATAGATTATTAAATGATGTCTCATTATCAACCTCAATAATTAGCTCATCACCGATTTTACTCTCTTTAATTGCCTTTTTTGTTTCAATAAGAGGCATTGGGCATACAAGACCTTTACAAT
>Ga0209099_1002968_pt1 | contig 14257 bp, 17 predicted proteins | sample AD_JPNHW2_MetaG_FD_184430 | JGI IMG/M metagenome (GOLD analysis project Ga0209099, IMG submission 184430) | Active sludge microbial communities of municipal wastewater-treating anaerobic digesters from Japan - AD_JPNHW2_MetaG (SPAdes) (version 2) | ecosystem: Engineered > Bioreactor > Anaerobic...
CTCGTTGGACCAGAGGGTCATCGGCACGGGCAAGCGCGGGCCGGTCACCAAGGACCTGCAGGAGGCCTTCTTCGAGGCCGCCCGCGGCAAGGACCCGAAGTACAGCCACTGGCTGACACCGGTCAACTGATCCGGAAAACCTCTTCCACAACCTTCTTATCATATCTGCTGGCGAAACCAGTCTCTCAGGGATGAAACATGTACGAGATCAGGTTCCACGGACGAGGGGGTCAAGGGGCGGTCATGGCCGCCCAGACCATAGCGGAGGCGGCGATCCTGGAGGGGAAGCAGGCTCAAGCGTTCCCGTTCTTCGGCGCGGAGCGCCGGGGCGCTCCGGTGATGGCCTTCGCCCGCATTGACGACAAGCGCATCTGCGACCGTACCCAGGTGTCCGAGCCGGACCTGCTGGTGGTCATGGACGAATCGCTGCTGGAGATAGAGCCGGTGGCCTCCGGCCTCAAGAAAGGAGGATGCGCGGTGGTGAACAGCGCCCTCCCGCCATCCGAGATAGATCTGGGCGTGGTAACGCGTTGCGTGAGCGTGGATGCCACCAGCATCGCCCTGGAGATGCTCAAGGCACCCATCGTAAACACGTCGATCCTGGGGGCCATGGCCCGCGCCGATGATTTCGTGAAGCTGGAATCGATACAGCAGGCTATCATGAACCGCTTCGGGGAGAAACTGGGCGAGAAGGCTGGGCGTTTGAACGCCGAGGCGGCCCAGGCCGCTTACGAGCGCTCTCTCGAAGGCACGTGCAAGGGGGAGCGCAAGGTCCAGAGGAAGAACGCTTGGCTGCCGACCTGGCAGGAGACTCCTCCCGGCGTGGCGCTGCCAAAGACCACCAAGGCCGGCATGGCCGTCGGTCCTGGAAGCATGGCCCAGAACCTCACCGGGAGCTGGGGAGTCTCCAATCCCGTTTACGATGAAACCAAATGCATCAGGTGCCAGAGGTGCTGGTTCATCTGTCCCGAGGGGTGCATACGACGTTCCGATGACGGAGCGCTGCAGTTCGACGTCCGATACTGCAAGGGCTGCGGGCTGTGCGTCAAGGTCTGCCCGAAGGATGCCATACACATGAAGAGAAAGGGGATGAAAGCATGAGGTCGGTTAAAGCGTTGACTGGAAACGCGGCGGCGGCGTACGGCGTGAAACTATGCCGGCCGGAGGTCATTCCCAATTATCCGATAACGCCGCAGACCATCATCATCGAGCAGCTCGCCGACTTCATCAACGACGGGGAGCTGGACGCTGATTTCATTCCCGCAGACAGCGAGCACTCGGCCATGAGCATGGCCATCGGCGCGGCGGCCACCGGCGTGAGGACGTTCACCGCCACCGCCTCGCATGGCCTGGCGCTAATGCATGAGATGCTCTACGTGCCGCCGCAGGTGCGCCTGCCTATATTGCTGGTGAACGTGAACCGTTCGCTGGGCGCCGGCAGCGGCATCTGGGTGGAGTACAACGACTCCATGGCCGAGCGCGACTCGGGATGGATGCAGGCTTACGCGGAGGACAGCCAGGAGGTCCTGGACATGGTCATACAGGCCTACCGCATCGCCGAGGATCCGCGAGTGGTGCTCCCGTTCATGCTCTGCCTGGACGGATTCATTTTGTCGCACACGGTGGAGAGGGTGGAGGTCCCGGGACAGGAGGAGGTGGATTCCTTCCTGCCCAAGTTCAAACCGCTGAACCGTCTGGACCCCAAGGATCCGATGAGCATCAACATCGCCGTTTCTCCGGCGCACTCCATGGAGATGCGCTATCAGCTCGATAGGCAGATGGAAGGCGCACGCAAGGTGATATCCGAAGTGGACGATCTTTTCGCCAAGGGGTTCGGAAGGAGATACGGCGGACTCATAGACACCTACCGCATGGAGGACGCGGAGACGGCGCTCATCACGCTCGGCACGGCAACCTCCACCGCCCGAGTGGCTGTGGACGAGCTGCGTGCCGAAGGCCGGAAGGTCGGGCTGATCAAGCTGCGCTTCATGCGGCCCTTCCCGCACGACGAGATCAAGAACGCCGTCAGGAACATCAAGGCCCTGGGCGTATTCGACCGTTCCATCTCTGCGAACCGGTTCGGCCCGGTATTCACCGAGGTCCGCAATTCGTTGTACGTTAGCGGAATTCCGATAACCGATCATATCGCCGGCATCGGCGGCCGCGACCTGAAGGTCGCCACCTTCAAGGAGATGTTCGAGGTGCTGGAGAAGAGCGCTTCCGGCCAGAAGGTAAGGGACTGCACCTGGCACGGCCTGCGGGGGGAGATGTGATGGACCGCAAGATGAACATCCGGAACATGCCGAGCGAGGACCATCTGCTCTGCGGACAGGGCGCTTGCGCCGGCTGCGGCGTGGCCATAGCGGTCAAGAACATCATGAGGATACTTGGCGAGAACACCACGGTCTACGTTCCAGCAAGCTGCCTGCTGGTCTTCGGCGGCGGCATGTATCCGCACTCCGCCTTCGACGTTCCGTTCTTCTACAGCGCCTTCGAAAACACCGGGGCGGTGATATCCGGCATAAAGGCGGGATACCGCCGGCAGGGTAAGGATGTGACGGTCATCGGTATCGCTGGCGACGGCGGTACCTTCGACATAGGGCTCCAAGCTCTGGCCGGGGCCGCGGAACGCAATGAGGACGTCATCTACGTCTGCGTCGACAACGAGGCCTACATGAACACCGGGACGCAACGTTCCGGCTCCACGCCCTTCGGGGCCTGGACCACCACCACGCCGGTGGGCAAGAAGATCAAGGGCAAGCAGGGCTTCAAGAAGGACCTGATGTCCGTGGTCACCTCGCAGGACATAGCGTACGCGGCCACATTGTCGATAGCGCACATGAACGACTTCGTGCAGAAGGTGGAGAAGGCCAAGAACCTCAAAGGCTTCCGTTTCCTACATGTGATGACGCCCTGCACCTCCGGCTGGAAGAGCGACCCCTCGGCGACGTTCGACCTGGCCAACATGGCCGTGGAGACCGGGATGTGGTCCCTTTACGAGGTGATGGACGGCGAGGTGAACATCACCTATCGTCCCAAGGAAATGAGGCCGGTTACGGAATACCTGAAGCTGCAGGGCCGTTTCAAGCACATGAGCAAGGAGGACGTGGACACCTTGCAGACCTGGATATGCAAGAAATGGAACAAGCGCTATTGCCCGATCGCGCCTCCCATGGACGGTAAGGAAGAGGACCTGGCGTACGACGGCGACGAGTGCGAGGGCGTCTGATCGTTCAGCGTTTGTCCAACAGCACTCCGATGATCAGGGCGATCACCGAGGCCGGGAGGGCGATGACCAGAGGGTCCACCACCGTCCACGGACTGGCCAATACCGCATCCGTTCCGAACAATGCCTTCGATATCCCGAGCACCGACGATTCCTTGATGTGCACGAAGGCGGTCCACAGGAACCAGGTTCCGGTTCCTACCGCCAGGCTCAGTTTGGCCGCTAGTACCGACGGCCTCTCCGAGAATATCGCCAATGTGAACAGCGGCAGGAACGCCGCCGCGCTCAAGCCCATGAACATAGCCGTCGCCCGGGCTATTATACTTCCAGGCATCAAGAACGCCAGGCCGATGCTGACCGCTATCATAATCGTCGTACCGGTGCGGTTGGCCCGGAGGGAGGAGCAGTCCCCGGTCCTCTCCTTACGTATGCTCGAGGGCATCAGGCGGCAGCTTCCAAGATGCGTCCAGAGATCATGCCCGGCCGCCGAGCCCATGGAATGGAACAGGGCGCTCAGGGTGGACATGGCCGCCGCCAGCAAGGTGAGCATGAACAGTATCACCACCACGTCCGGCATGGCCGTGTTGATGAAGAGCGGGATGATCTGGTCTATGTTGCCGCTCACCATGGATGTGGATATGACCCCGTTCTCCCGGTAAAAATAAACGTTCGTCAATGCGCCGACGGTGAAGGCCACACCCGTGCACAGCAGGATGAACAAACCGCCCACCGGGATGGCCCTGTTCAGCGAGCGATCGTCCTTGGCGGTCATGTAGCGGACGACGAGCTGCGGTTGTGCCAGTACTCCGATTCCCACACCCATGACGATGATGGTGATCAGAGTGAACCAGATCGGCGAACCGAGTTCGGGCATGGAGGTCCAACCGGTCATTCCTTGACCGGCCAGTCCAGCCGGGACCAGGGAGGCCATGTCCGTGAGCTCCTGGTGAGCTCCGGTAACTCCGCCCAATGTCACGTAGGTAATGATCAGGATGGCCACCATCCCGAATACCATTATGCCGCCCTGGAAGGCGTCGGTGTACATCACCGCCAGTATTCCACCGAAAACCACGTATAGGGCGGTGATCAGGGCGAACCCCAGGAGCGCCGTCGTATAGTCGATTCCCAAGGTGGTCTCAATGAATCGCGAACCGCCGATAAGAACGGCCGAGGAATAAAGAGGCATGGAAGCCAAGATTATGACGCTCGTCCCGTACTGGAGGAAATTGGAATTGTAACGCTTGGCCAGGAGGTCCGGCAGCGTCACCGCCCCCAGGCGTTGGCCGATGCGCCTGGTTCTCTTTCCGTAGACGATGAAGGCTATGAGAACGCCGACGCCGATGCACAGCACCGTCAGCCAGATTATTCCCATTCCCAGTTGCGCAGCCACCCCGCCGAAGCCCACGATGGCCGAGGTGCTGATGAACGTCGAACCGTAGGAGAGCCCGATTATGGCCGGGTGGACCTTTCGTCCGGCGAGAAGATAGTCCTCTCCCTTCTTCGTGCGCCGGTAGGCGATGAAGGAGATGGCGAGAAGGATTCCCACGTAGAGCGCGGTGAAAGCGGCCAGGGTGAGAACGTCAACCACCGTTCTCCCCTCCGTCGTTCCAATGCAGGATCCCATATGCCAGGCACATTAACCCCAGTCCTATGGCCAGGGCGTAGCCCACAATGATCTGCGGATCGTCGATACCCAACATACCCCTTCCCCCGTTCCGGTCTTCCCTCATCATCGGACCGCCCGGATGGAAGGCCCGTTGGCAGGCCATATAAATTTTATTTTATATATATGTTACAAGTTAGTACGCTACACGGTAGCACGAATTATTTTTAAAAAATGAAAAGAAAATGGTTTACGCCTCAGCAGGCGCTGAAGACCGTCTCCTTTCGATCATGGTCCCGATGATCAGGGCGGCTATCGACAGCGGTAGGGCGATGAACAGGGAGTCCACCACCGTCCAGGGGAAGTCCAGGACCGACGGGCTCCCGGTCAGTATCTCCGACAATCTGAGCACGCTAGACTCGGCCTTGTGCACGAACACCGTCCACACGGCCCAGACAATGCTTCCGGTCAGGAGGCTGGCTATTGCCCCTAGACGCGAAGGGTTCTTGACGAACACGGCGACGGTATAGGCGGGCAGGAACGCCGCGGCGCATAGTCCCATGAACATGGCGGTGGCTCGAGCGATGATGTCCCCGGGCATTATGAAGGCCAGTCCCAAACTGGCGGCGATCATGACGAAGGTGCCGATCTTGTTCACCCTGAGCTTGGAGGCGTCCTCGTCGCTGCCGCGCATCCGGGACGGGAAGAACCTGGCCCTGCGGACGTGCACCCAGATGTCGTGCCCGGCCGCCGTGCCCATGACATGGAACAACGAGCTCATGGTGGACATGGCCGCGGCCAAAAGCACCAGTACGAACATCACGACCAGCCATTCCGGCATCGCCGTATCGATGAACAGCGGTACGATGTTGTCGATGTTCCCGGTCATCTGCGTGGAGATCTTTCCGAAGTTATTGTAGAAGTAGACGTTGGTCAGCGCGCCCATGGTGTACGCAACGCCGGTCGTTATGAGTATGAATATCGCTCCCACAGGTATGGCGCGGTTCAGGGACTTGCCGTCCTTGGCGGTCATGAAGCGAACCGCCAGCTGTGGCTGGGCCAGCACTCCTATCCCTACTCCCATGATCACGGTCGTCACCAGCGTATACCAGGTCGCCGAACCGAGCTCCGGGAAGGAGGTCCAGCCGGTCATGCCGGTGCTGGCCAGTCCGGCCGGGACCAGGTGGGACATGTCGGTGAGGCTTTGGAAGCCGTCGAATCCCCCGACGGCCGACAGGGTGAATATCATGATGGCGCTCATTCCGAAGATCATCAGCGATCCTTGCAGGGCGTCGGTGTACATGACCGCCACCAGACCTCCGAACACGACATAGGCGGCGGTGATCGCCGTCAGCCCAATTATGGCCCAGAGATACGGAACGTCCAGCACCTCTTCGATGAAGCGTCCTCCGCCGATGAGCACGGCGGACGAATACAACGGCATCCCCACGATTATGATGAGGCCGGTAACGTACTGCATGAAGTTCGATTTGTACACCTTGCCCAGAAGGTCCGGGAAGGTCAGCGCGCCTAACCTCTTGCCGATCCGTCTCGTTGGCTTACCGAAGACGATGAAAGCTATCAGCACGCCCACCGATATGTTCAGCATCACCAGCCAAATGATCCCCATGCCTAGCTTGGCGGCGTAACCGCCGAATCCCACTATGGCCGAGGTGCTGATGAACGTCGCACCGTACGATAGGCCCAGGATCACCGGATGAACGTTCCTTCCGGCCAGCATGTAGTCGGCGTTGGACCTGGTCTTCTTATAACCAAGCCAGGCGAGATAGAATATCACCACGGCATAGACCGCGGTGGCCGCCCAGAAATAGAGTTGGTTGACCATCTCAGTCGACCTCCTCGTTCCATTTCATTATTCCGTAGATCACGCCGATCGCAGTGCTTATGAAGCAGAGCGCATACCCCAGCAATATCCAGGGGTCATCTATGCCGAACATCTTGTAGCCTCTCTCCCTCGAGCCAGAAGTATTTGAGGGAGATTTGCTGGATGTTATTTAAATGTTACATGTTAGCATGTTACACATTAGCATATTCAGAAGACGCGCCTATCCACGACCCTCTTGGCCTTGCCTTCGAAACGGGGCAGCGAGCCAGGCTCCACGATCTCCACGCTCACCCCGACGTTCAGAGCGTCGCGCAGCTTGTGCGTGAGCCGGTCCTTAATGGCATCCAGCTCGAACACCCGATCGCCGAAGGCCTCCGGGCGCAGCTCCACCTTGACCAGTAGGCTGTCTAGAGCGCCTTTACGGTCCACGACTATCTGGAACTCGTTGCCGACCTCCGGGTGCTGCATGAGCGAGTACTCCACCTGGGACGGGAAGACGTTGATGCCCCGGATGATGATCATGTCGTCCACCCTTCCCTGGATCCTGCCGATGCGGGGATGCGTCCTCCCGCAAGCGCAGACCTCCTCGCTGACCGTGGTGATATCGCCAGTACGATAGCGGACGATGGGCAACGCCTCCTTCAGGAGCATGGTCACCACCAGCTCGCCCTTCCCCCCCGGAGGCACAGGCTCATCGGTCTCGGGGTCCAGCACCTCGACCAGCGTGATGTCCCCCCAGACGTGAATGCCGTTCTGCTCCGAGCACTCGCACCAAAGCGGGCCGGAAAGCTCGCTCGTTCCATAGATATCGATGGCCTTGATGCCCAGGCGTTCGAAGATGCGGTCCCGCATCCGCTCGCTCCACGGTTCCGCTCCCAGGATGCCCAGGCGCAGCTTGGTGTCCTTTCGAATGTCCACGCCCATCTTAGCCGCCACCTCGCCCATGTGCAGCAGGTACGACGGCGTTGCGGCAATGACCGTCACGTCGAGGTCTCGCACCAGGTCGATCTGGCGCTCGGTGTTCCCGGTGGATGCCGGAACGACCGCCGCTCCGACCTTCTCCGCGCCGTAGTGCAACCCCAGGCCGCCGGAGAAGAGACCGTAGGTGTAGCAGACCTGCAGAACGTCGTCCGTGCCCACGCCGGCCGAGACGAGCCCCCGGGCCACCGATTCCGACCAGTTCTCGATGTCGTTCTGGGTGTAGCCGACGATGGTCGGCTTACCAGTGGTCCCGGACGAGGCGTGATATCTCACCACCTCTCTGGGGCTGGCCAGGAACAGCTTGTCCGGATATCCGTCCCGCAGGTCCTTCTTGGTCATGAACGGGAGCTTCCGAACGTCATCCAGCTCCTGGATGTCCTCCGGGGTTACCCCCGCCTCCTTCATCTTCTGTCGATAGAACGGAGAGAAGGTGTACAGCTTGTATACCAGCATCTTCAGCTGCTTGAGCTGCAAGGCCTTCAGCTCCGGGACCGGCATGACCTCTACAGGGTTCCAGTATGACATATGTTGCACCTCAGCCAGTTGCCGCTTCCATCAGTGGAACGTAACGTTGTCCAGGAGTCTTAGGCCTCCGGCCAACAGAGAACTGATGCCCTGTTCGATTTCCTCCACGCGGACGATCAGTACGGCGTATGGAGGGTTGCGGTAACCGTATCCGTACTCGATGTTGATGTCCTTCATCTGGTCCGTCAGGTCGAACAATCCGCCGGGAGTGTCCTGCATCTGGATGGCCAGAACCTCGGTGAACTTGACCACGAAGCCGTCCTTGATCAGGAGGTCCCTGGCGATATCTGGTCTGTCAACCAGCACGCGGATGACACCGTAACCGGCGCCCTCGGCGATGCTGAAGCCCAGGATGTTGATCTTGCCTTCCTTGAGCACCTTGGCCACCGCGCCCAGGCGGTTCGGTCGGTTCTCCGAGAAGATGGAGAGCTGCTTAATCCGGTACTTGTCGTTCTCGCTCATCAGTATTCCCTCCTGTCCACCACCCGCTTGGCCTTGCCCTCGAAACGGGGCAGGGTGCCAGGCTGCACCAGCTCCACGTTGGCCGAGACGTTCAGAACGTTCTTCAGCCGGTTGGAGATGCGCTCGCGCAGGGCGTTCAGCTCGATGATGTTGTCCGTGAATGCCTCAGGTTTTAGCTCGGCCCGAACCAGCATGGTGTCCAGGTGGCCCTTGCGGTCCACCACCAGCTGGAACTCGTTGCCGACCTCCGAATGCTGCATCAACGAGTGCTCCACCTGCGAGGGGAACACATTGATGCCGCGAATAATAATCATATCGTCCACGCGCCCCTGGATGCGCGTGATGCGCGGGTGCGCCCGGCCACAAGGGCAGGGCTCCTCCATTATCGAGGTGATGTCGCCCATGCGGTAGCGCATCATCGGGAACGCCTCCTTCTGCAGCATGGTGACCACCATCTCTCCTTTCTGACCTGGTTCCAGCGGCTCGCCCGTTTCGGGGTCGACTATCTCCAGATATGCCAGGTCCCCCCAGAAGTGGATCCCGTCCTGCTCGGCGCATTCCATGAACAGCGGTCCGGAGAGTTCGCTGGCACCAAAGCAGTTGAAGCCGCGTACGCCCATCTTCTCGTAGATGCGGTCGCGCATGCGGTCGCTCCACGGTTCTCCGCCTAAAAGTCCGTAACGCAGCTTGGTGTCCTTATGGATGTCGATGCCCTTCTTTTCGGCCACCTCTCCAAGGTACATCAGGTAGGAAGGCGTGGCGGCCATGGCCGTGACGCCGAGATCGCAGATAAGCTCGAGCTGTCTGTCGGTGTTCCCGGTCGACGCCGGGATGACCGTCGCTCCCATCTTCTCAGTGGCGTAGTGGAACCCCAGACCTCCGGAGAAAAGACCGTAGGTGTTGGCCACCTGGATAACGTCGTTCTTTCCCAACCCGAACGATGTCATCGCCCTGGCCAGAGATTCCGACCAGTTCTCCAGGTCGTTCTTGGTGTAACCGACGATGGTCGCTTTCCCCGTAGTTCCCGAGGAGGCGTGATAGCGCAACAGGTCTCCGCGATCGCGCATCATCAGCTTGTTCGGGTAGCCGTCACGGAGGTCCTTCTTGGTCATGAAGGGAAGCTTGCGAACGTCCTTAAGCGTCCTAATGTCGTCCGGTGCGACCCCCGCCGTCCTCATCCGCTCGCGGTAGAACGGAGAGAACTCCCACATGCGGCGGGTCTGTATCTTCAACAGCTTCAGCTGGAGCGCGTCCAGCTGGGCCTTGGGCAATTTCTCGATATGGGGGTTCCAAACGTCCAAGCACCTTCCTCCGAGGACACGGGCAGGGCGGCGCCCCGCGCGGTCAGGCGTGTACGGTGATAACACGCATCATATTTATGCTCTCCAAGGTCTGCTTCACCCTCAGAAGACCCGTTCGAAGAGATCTATCAAGGGCTTCTGTGTCGAATCGGCCAGCTTCCATCCCGGTCCTTCCAGAACCATAGTGCCCACATCATGCTGGCCATCAGGCCGCCAAGCATGTCCATGTAGCAGTCCCCCAGCGTATCGCTCAACGAATATTGCATTCGTGTGCTGGCCAGCACATCCCCGGCGAACTCGGCGATCTCCCAGATCGTACCGATGAAGATGGAGAAGACCACGATCATCATCGGATAGGCCCAGCGGGGCACCTTGATCTTGACGGAGTGCAGGTCGAACAGGTAGAGGGCCAGCGCGGCGATCGTTCCCACCATGGCGGAGGACACCAAGTGGGTGAGATCGTCCCACCACCAGGTGCTGTCGTACAGTCCGACCAGCAGACCGAACGTGTGCAAGCCCACCGCGAGCGACGCCCAGATCTGCATGGACAGGGGCATCCTGAACAACCCCGCCTTCTCCAGCAGGAACGGGAGGGTCATTATTAGCGCCCCCATCACCGCCCCGTTGCCAGGGTAGCTCCGGCCTTCGGAATAGGCCAGGGCGCCCATGAGCACGATCGCGATCTCGGAGGCCAGGAACACCACCGATGTTCCTTTCATGACCTTCATCTGTCCTCCTCCGGCGATACCACCAGGAGGCCGGTGTAGTCCATCCTCCGCATGTCCCTCTTGAACAGTAGCCCGGAGATCACCCCTCCGGTCAGGGTCCCGATGAGGGACCACATGAGCTCGTCATTGGACGCTTCGATACCGACCAAGACGGAATACGACGTCTCCAGGAGGATGAAGAAGGAGGCCAATGAAATGGATGTCATGGTGGCGAACCCCAGTATGAATCGGTAGTTCATGTGGAACCCCGTCCTCTTGACCAGGTTGAGGATCAGGAACAGGCATAGCAGCAGCGAGGCCATCATGGTGATCAGGGTGCTGATCGATCTCAGGAGCACACCTTCCCCGAGATCGAACAGGTTCAAGGCCACGTATACCGTGAACGGGAAAACCATGAACAAGGTCAAGGGACGTTGCAGCTCCGGCTCCTCCGGCTGATCGAAAAGGGGGTAGCGGCCCAGAATGGCCGCCACCATGCCCATCTCCAGGATGAGCCAGTATGCATCGAAGTTCCTCAAGCTGACCACCAGGGCCGCGGCGATGCTCAGATAGAACCAACCCCGGAAACCTGTCCTCCACATGTTATCTCAGCATCTCCGTGTCAGTATCGATCGCCCGACCTGGTCAATAGGTCCTTCGGGGGAACCTGCCCTCCAGATGCAGGTCCTTGAGCTCGATGTAGCTCTGAGCGCTCCTCTCCGCCCTCTCCTTGATGGTAAGGTCGTTATGCCGCACGACCTTTCCCGGAAGACCCATCACCACCGATCGAGGCGGTATCTCCATCATTCCGGTGACCAGGGCGCTCGCCCCGACTATGCACTCGTCGCCGATGATCGCCCCGTCAAGTATGGTGGAGTTGATGCCTATGATGCATCTATCGCCGATCTTGGCGCCGTTTATGACCGCCCCGTGCCCGATGGTGACGAATTTACCTATGACGGTTGGAAAATCATGGCTGGTGTGCACGACCGCACCTTCCTGGACGTTGGTCCCTGCCCCGATCCTTATGGAGTTGGCGTCACCTCGCAGAACGGCCGTCGGCCAGATCGAGACCGCGTCATCCAGCTCAACATCGCCGATGATCACGGCCGCCGGGTCAACGAAGACCTTGCGCTCAGGCATATTGAACGATATGAAAATTATAGAAAAAATAGGTTGGCCTCAAGGCTGCGCCGGCTTAGCGGCGGGGCGCCGGGCGGTGACCCTCTTGGGGAAGTACTTCAGGAGTACGACATCCCCGATGGCCTGGATCCAGCGGAAGGGAACGTTGACCGCTTTGGAGTCCTCCACCAGCAGGGGGTTGGACTCGTTTATGAAGAGCCCATCGACCTTGCGGGTATCCACATCGATGACCAAGTTGTTCACGTTTCCCAGGAACACTCCGTTGGGCGTGTAGACCTGCATCCCTATGAGCTCAGAAGCCTCCTCTAACATCGGCACTCCCTTTGTCAGATATCGCCATCCCCTATTAAAAAGATTATCAGCGTGAAATCCTGGCTTCGCGCATTTGTGCGTCGGTCCCGCGGCTTCCCATTATTACCGCCTAAGGGGAAATTTCGCCTTCCAGGAAGGATTGTGATAAAGATTATATACGGTGGAACTTCAATACGGTTTTGTAATCACAATGCACAACCGATTGAGCGGGGTCTTCTGATGGCCGAGGACGAGCTTACCGAGATCAGAAGACGCAAGTTAGAGGCATTGATGGGTCAGAGCGAACAAAAAGGAGTGAAGAAATTGTCTGGAGTAACCGAGGTCAAGGATAGCACTTTCGAGGAGTTCATTAATAGCGCACCGTTGGTGATCGTAGACTGCTGGGCCCCGTGGTGCGGTCCCTGCCGCATGCTTGCGCCTATCGTAGAGCAGCTCTCCGAGGAGTTCGAGGGCAAGATAAAGTTCGGCAAGATGAACACCGACGAGAACGAGAACACTCCAATGAAGTTCAACATCACCGCCATCCCTACCATGCTGGTGTTCAAGAACGGCGCCCAGCTGGACCGCATCGTCGGCGCTGGAAACAAGGACTTCATGAGGCAGAAGTTCTCCAAGTACCTCTGAGGGGGCACTGCAAACCTTTTTCTCCAAACCGTTTAATCATATAATTTTGTTAAAGCTGGGATTTCGATGGATTTCGACGTTGCTGTAATCGGAGCGGGGCCGGCCGGTCTTCAGGCCGCCCTGCACGCCGCGCGCAAGAAGGTCAAGGTATGCGTTCTTGGAAAGGTTCAGAACAGCGCCTTGCTGAAAGCGGAGATCGAGAACTATTTCGGTACGGAACCTCGGGCCGGCAAGGAGATGCTCGAGATAACCGCCAAGGCGGCAGCAGGTTTCGGAGCGGTCCTATTGGAAGAGGACCTCCTGAACATCGAGATGGAAGGAGGCGCTTTCAAGCTGAAGACCGAATCTCTAAAGGAGATCATGGCCAAGGCCGTGATCCTCGCTCCCGGGATATCCCGCAAGAAGCTGAACGTGGAAGGGGAGAAGGAATACCACGGTCTGGGGGTGTCGTACTGCGCCACCTGCGACTGCAACTTCTTCAAGAAGAAGACGGTGGCCATACTCGGCGATGCCAGCATGGCCGCCTCCGCCGCTCTGCTGCTTCGTGAGTACGCATCAAAGGTCTACTGGGTGGCCAAGGAGTTCAAGGCCTCCCCGGAACTGATGCAAAAGGTGAAGGCAACCGACATCGAGAAGGTGCAGGCCTGGCCGACCAAGATACACGGTGACCAGGTGGTGCGCGGAATGATGCTGGACGACGGTCGCGACCTGACGCTCGACGGTGTGTTCATCGAGCTGGGCGCGAAGGGCGTGGCCGATCTGGCCATGGAGGTCAACATCTTCCCGGACGAGAACGGATACATCGCGGTTGACCGCCATTGCGCCACGGACACCCCTGGCGTCTTCGCCTGCGGCGATGTTACCGGTCTGCCATGGCAGCTGGCCAAGGCGGTCGGGGAAGGATGCGTGGCCGGACTTTCCGCCGCCAGCTACGTCCGGAAGGAAAAGGAGTGATATCATGAGCATGGTGGAGGAGCTGGTCTCCGGAATTCTCCGAAGCGAGGAAGGCTTTCGCGAGGCGCTTCGGAAGATACTCGAGGAGGAGCTGAAGATATCCGTCCCTGAGTTCTGTGAGAAGACCGGCCTCTCTCCCAGTACGATCTATAAGATACTGCAGGAGCAGCGAGAGCCTAACCTGCGCACCGTTCGCGCGGCCATCAAGGGCGTCCGGAAGATGGACGCCAATCCTGGCGGGGAGTTCATCGCCGTCATCGCCTCCCGTCCGGTCCTCAACAAGATCGAGGAGAGGATGATGAAGGTCGGCGACAGGAACGTGCGGGTGAAGGAATATCCCGCCAGCACCATGGAGGACGCCATAATCGCCGCCGTGAAGGCGGAGAGGGACGGAGCGTTGGCGTTGGTCTGCGCTCCGATCGTGGCCCCGACCGTGGAGCAAATAGTCAGAATACCGGTGTCCGTGGTGGTCCCGAAGGACAGCATGGTGCGGGCTATAGAGATAGCCGCCTCCAAGGTGCTGTGATCACTCTTCGATCTTGACCATGCTCTCCAGTTGGGCCAATATCTGTT
>Ga0209099_1002969_pt1 | contig 14256 bp, 15 predicted proteins | sample AD_JPNHW2_MetaG_FD_184430 | JGI IMG/M metagenome (GOLD analysis project Ga0209099, IMG submission 184430) | Active sludge microbial communities of municipal wastewater-treating anaerobic digesters from Japan - AD_JPNHW2_MetaG (SPAdes) (version 2) | ecosystem: Engineered > Bioreactor > Anaerobic...
CAGCTCTGGCAGGGAACTGCTCTTGATAGTCTGGGCAACACCTTGACGACCCTCGCCTAGGGCCTCAAAGATTGGCGAGCCCTCACCGATTTGAATCATGTTCATCTTGCGCAGCTCGATGGGGTCCATATGGAGCTTGGCTGCAAGGTCATCAATCGTTGTTTCCAGCGCAGCGTATCCCTGGGTTGCACCGTAGCCACGATAGGCTCCAGCAACAGGAAGGCTGGTATACACTGCATCTCCAAAGAACCGGACATCTTTCGCCTTGTTGTACAAGGGCAGCGTCTTGCTGCCTGTGTTGGACATGACCGTCAAGCTGTGACTGCCGTAGGCGCCGGTATTACTGAGCACGTACATCTTCAGCGCCTTGAAGTGTCCAGCGGCATCAGACCCAATGCTCATGTCAATCTTCATCGGATGCCGCGTCCGGGACGCGATGAACTCTTCTTTGCGCGTCAGTTCGATTTCGCAGGGAAGCCCTGTGCGTAAAGCAGCATACGCGACCAGATCATCAAGCAGTATCTCCTGCTTCGCTCCAAATCCGCCACCGATGCGTGGTTTGATGACGCGCAACCTGCTCATGGAAATCCCCAGAATCCGACTCACGATCCGCCGTACATGCCACGGTACCTGCGTGCTCGTAACAATCGTAATCTTGCCCGTGTCGTCCATATAGGCAAGCGAGGTGTGCGTTTCCATAGGCACGTGCTGCGCATACTGTGTCTCGAACGTTTCACTGATCACAACGTCCGAGGCCGCCAGTGCCGCGTCGACGTCGCCAACAGCGACGTCGACATGAGCCGCCACATTGTGTGCGGGGTCATAGGCTCCCTTTGGATTCTCAGGATGGACGAGCGGAGCCCCCGGTTTCATCGCATCTGACGCGTCAAGTACAGCCGGTTCTTCCTGGTACGTTACCTTGATGAGATGGAGAGCCTTCTCTGCTGCTTCCACAGTTTCGGCGAACACTGCAGCAACGCGGTCCCCCACAAAGCGAACACGTTCGGTAAACATCTGATTGTCATATGGCGAAGGTTCGGGCCACCCTTGTCCCGCCGTGGTGTAGAAGGTCCTCGGGGTGTTCGCGAAGGTCAGAACCAGGTGCACGCCGGACACTTCCTCAGCAGAACGGGTATCTATGGACGTAATGGTGCCATGTGCTATGGGGCTTCCTAGAATCTTCCCATGAAGCCTGTGAGGAAACTCCCTGGCGGCGATGTCGTCGGTATAGACCGGTGCTCCACTCACAAGGGAGTACCCGTCAACCTTGTCGACAGATGTTCCAACAACATGGGTGGAGGGAAGCCCATCCGCTGTGTGATTGAACCCCTTCACATGGTCGCTCACCTGTGTGCCTCCTTCCGAAGCTGTTCAGCAGCGTCAAGAACGGCCTCAACCTGCTGCTCGTAGCCAGTGCAGCGGCAGTAGTTGGCATCCATCGCCAGGCGTACCTCGTCTTCTGTCGGTTCGGGGTTTTCATCCAGCAGGGCCTTGGCGGAAACGATGGCTCCAGGGATACAGTACCCGCACTGCGCGGCTCCGTTTTCAACAAACGCTTTCTGCAGAGGGTGCGGATGGGTTCCATCTCCAATTCCGCGGACGGTTGTCACCGAATGTCCATCGACGCGAGCTGCGAGCGTAAGGCACGACGCCACAGGACGACCATCCACCAGCACGGTGCACGCACCGCAATCACCAGCATGGCACGACCCCTTGACTTCGAGGTAGCCGGCTCCGCGGAGAGCATCCAGCAGCACGTCACCGGGGTCGACGTCCATCGCACACTGTGTCCCGTTTATCGTCATAGAGATTTTCATTGCGCATCTCCTGTCATCCAGTCGCCAAGGTTGATAATCGCCGCACGCACGAGATCACGCCGATACTCTGCCGTCGCGCGGTGGTCCGTTTCCACCTCTACTGCCTGCACTGCGCTTCTCGCCAGACCTTCGAACAGATCTTGTGAACTACCTCCGTTCGTCAACTCCTGTCCCAACTGTGGATACAGCGCGGCATGACCGGGACGCCCTGCAAACACGATGTTCGCCTTGTTGATGACGCCTCCCGCAGCGTCAATCAATGCTGAACAGTGAAGCAGCGAGACGTCCTGCTGCGTACGGGTGAATCGCCACATGAATCCTTTTGCATTCGCGTTGCCCGATGGCAGCACAACCCCCTCAATCACGGCCCCGGTGCGCTTCGCATTGATATAGGAGACAAGTGGTGCCCGGTGCTGGGCACCGTCGAAGAAGCGCACCTCGGCATCGAGGGCGATGAGATGAGGCACAAGGTCATTCCAGGGTTGGTTGCGGCCAATAGAGCCACCCACGGTAATCATGTTGCGCAGATTGTTCTGGGCAATACGGCCGCTCCACAGCGCAAGCGAACCACCTGCATAGTGCTTCAGCACAGTGCTCCTGCTTATGGCCGCCAGTGTCACCTGTGAACCAACTTCAATACCGTCATCAACCTCCAGGATTTCCCCAAGACCGCATTGCGAAAGATCGATGAGAGTGCTGATTTCCGGATTGCGGCGCAGGACCAGTTCCACCCCGCCACCAACGTAGGCTGCTGATGATCCGAGGCGCCGGGCCGTTGCCACAGCGTCCTCGACAGATCCAGCACGATAGTACTCCACAATTCTGCCCATGGGACCTCCCGAAGTCACTCTAGTGTAACCAACGCTATCATACAGTCCGGCCAGTCACAATGCAACTGTGCGATTGTCGGAAGGTTTCTCCGCAGCATTTGGCTCCCGGGATTCGTGCGCATCCAGCCTGGTAACAGCTGTGCAGCATAGATGACGGTGCCGCGCAGGACTAGTCAGCCCCCGAAGCCGCCTCGATCTGAAGCCGCTCCTCCTGTTCGCGCCGCCTCGCCCGCTGAATGCAGAACGCCAGCTTGAGGAACTCCTGGGAAATGTCTACTGGAATAACCGGCATCTTCTGGGGGACCTTGATGTTCACTGGTGCAAAGTTGACGATTCCTTGCACTCCAGCGTCGCACAGCAGTCCAGCAACAGTCTGCGCACTTGATGCCGGTACGGCAATGACGCCTATCTCGACGCGCTCTCGTCGAATCACTGCCTTCGCGTCGTCGATGTGATAAACGGGCACGTGGCCTATGTGCGTCCCGATCTTGTGGGCGTCTGAGTCAAAGGCGGCAGCATAGCGGAATCCCCACCGCTGGGTCATCCTGCTGGATAGGAGTGCCGTGCCGAGCGAACCAGCGCCCACCATGCAACACACCCAGCGTTCCCCGTCCGCGCGGAAGATCCCCTCCACCTCTTCACGCAGACGGCCAACGTCATAGCCACTGCCGCGTTTGCCAAAGCGGCCGAACAGGGCCAGGTCTTGTCGCACCTGTTCGGGGGTCACACCCGCCATCTGGGCCAGTTCGCGTGACGACACATCAGTTACACGTTGCTGCTCCAGCGATGCGAGACAGCCCAGATACGCCGCCATGCGTGATACCGTAGGCATGGGTATGTCGCTTCCAACACTGTACCTTTTCACGCCTTGCCTCCTGCTTCATGTTGACGACATGCTGCCATCGCCGTGCGAGGCCCCCACCGCCAGGCCAGCCTCCTGTTCCTTCAGGAAGTGCAGCAGGAGCTGCTGCACTCGCGGGTCCGACAGTTCACCTGAAGGAAACACTTCCTCCAGGTCTTCCGTCGTCAGGGAATATGCCATTCTACCCGCTCGCCGGGAAATGTGCCACCGCACGGGGCTGCCACACGTCAGTAATGCAAACAAGGCACCCGCAATGTCACCTGTCGGGATACAGTCGATGTGGTCACTGTGGAAGACTGCCGACACCGTTGTCCCTGCGCCAGGGTCGCTCTGCAGCTCGACCGTCCCCCCTGTCAACTCTGCGTTCTGACGCAGCAGCGGCAGCCCCAGGCCAAACCTGCGAATCGTGTGTGGCCTGGTTGTGACAAATGGGTCAAACACATGCTTCTGCAGATCATCATCCATGCCATGCCCGTTGTCGCGAACCGTAAACGTAAACACGCGTGCGTCTGGGTCAGATGCTATGTCTAGCCAGACATCAGAAGCTCCGGCGGCAATGCTGTTTGAAGCAATATCCAGGATGTGGTCGGCGATTGTTCTCACAGGAAGCGTACACGCCGCCCACCTTCATGCCTGAGAGCAAGAAGAACCTCTGGCACCGAGATGGATTCAATCTCAAGCGCGCAATGCGGCGGTCCGATCATATCCAGCGCGTGGGAATCGCTGCTGCTGATAAACTGCGCTCCATCCGGCAGCTGCCTCGCCACTGCAGCTGCATCTGCAGGCCGCGCAACTTCATACGTAGGAAACTGCATTCCCTCTGTTACAACTCCCAACTGATACAGCAGACCGTTGCGCCGTTCCACATGACTCGGAACAGCTACACCCCCAAACTGCGCGACAAGGTCCTGCAGCTGTCCAAGACTCAACAGGCTTGCCATCGATAGCAGAAAAGGGAAGTGCCCCACGAAGTCATCGTATTCAGTGCATACCAGTTGATAGCCAAAGAGCTCGGGATTGTTGAGCACACGGGGATATGCCGCAAACAGAGCCCGGCTGAATCTCCAAAGGGGCACAACTGATTCGAAGTAGCAGAGGACATGAACCTCCTCCGAAGTCGTGACTTCCATCCCTGGAACCAGAAGAATCCCGTGCCTGCTGAACACGCGCTCGAATACACCAACGTTACATGCCGCATTGTGATCCGTGAGCGCAGCAATGGAGATTCCTGCCCGCCTGAGGCGCGGCCAGACCTCGCCTGGCAGCATAGTGATGTCAGCACATGGTGATAGGCATGAATGTACATGCAGGTCGCAGGCCACCTGCTGCATGCGCTACCTCAGGCCAAGCGCGTACAGTTTGCCCGACACCGTGTATGCAGAGTCCCTCGACGACAGAATGGTCAAGTTCTCTTTGACAGCGTGCTCTACTGCGTCAGGCTCACACTTGCGGCCCTCACAGATGACGACGACAGCAGCCCCAACCATTGCGGCAACGGCAACAATGTTGACGTGTGTCTGGATAGTGGCCCACGCAGTCCCGGGAACAGCTTTGGCAATCACCTCAGACAAGAGGTCACACGTATATCCCGACATGACCTCCCGCTGCGAGTTTCCCTCGACAATAACCTCGGCCCCAAGCGCCTGAATGACCTCCTGTACCGTCATGCCGCCTCCTATTCCTTGTCAACGAGAAAGATCATTTCCACCTTGGTCGGCTTGTCCTTCCCGGAGATGATCACCAGGTGATCTGAAAACCTGCGGATATTCGGCAGGCCCATTCCCGCTCCGAACCCCAACTCCCGAATCGCGTCAGTTGCCGTGGACCAACCCTCCTGCATCGCGAGGTCGATATTCTCGATTCCGGGTCCCTCATCCTCGACACGGACAATGATCTCGTTGTCCCTTGCGATCGCCCGAAGGGATCCCTTGCCAGCGGCATGGATGCAAACGTTGACTTCAGCTTCATAGGCACAGACGCTCGCGCGACGTACGACTGATTCGGCATATCCCTTGCTCTGAAGAAACGCCTTCAAGCGGGCAGACCCTTCTCCAGCATTCGTGAGTCCGCTTGAGCGAATGTCGTACGCAAAGTCCGAGCTGTTCTCGAACTCCTTCGAAAGATCCGCAAAACTGCCTAGCGTGAGCGTGCGCCGCTGGTCATGGACATAGACAGAATAGAAGCTGCGAATGATCGCAGACAGGACGTCTGTGTCGGTAATCATGCCTACGAGTCTGCCATCCTCGCCTACCACGGGAAACCGGCCAAACTTGTAGCGCTCGAAGTACGACAGCACGGTCTCGAATGAGTCATGAGCTTGCAGGGAGACCACGTCACGGGTCATGACAGAATCAACCGAATCTGCCAGGCGTCCATCTGCAAGCGCCTCAATGATCTTGGAAACGGAAATGAGACCGACAAGATGGAACTCCTCGTCGACAATGGGAACACCGGATATGGAGTTCTCTCGCATGACAGCCCTTGCCTGGGCTACCCGGTCCTGTGGATGCAGAGCGTACAGCTTTGTCGACATGATGCTCGACGCGTCCAGGTTGCTGAAGAGCCCGAGATAGCGCAGAGCTTCTACGCTCTGTTCAAGCGACATTGTCAGCCTGGCAGCCCATGTCCGTAGAGTTTTCCTGAGGCAACATACATGATGTCACGCGTTGCGAGCAGGCATATGCCGGACGCTCGCGCCAACTCGACGACGTCGCGTGGAACTTCCTTGCCTCGTGCCACAAGAATCGCCGGAAGCCCAAGAACCTGGGCAGTGCGCACTATCTGGGTGGTCGTCAACCCTGTGATCAGCAGTGTGTCAGGATGTGTCATGGCAAGCACGTCGCTCATGAGGTCAGAAGCAAATGCATGATTCACTTCCAACAGGGAGAGGTTCTCACCAACAAGACACGTGGCCTCCGTGATTGCAAGAACTTCGCTCAGCTTCAACTGTGTCGCTCCTCTCAACTAGACCGCTTCTTCTGGTGACGGTTCCGGGACATGTGACTCGGCGAGGGCAGTTTCGAACTCAGTGCGGAAGTTCCGCACTGCAGACTCAAACGCAAGCGGGACCGCCTGACCGAGGCCACAGAAGGACGTGTCATTCAGTAGAGCCAGGAGTCTTCCGAGACGCTCCAGAGTGTCAGGGGCTGCCGTCCGGTTCACAAGACTGTCCATCATCCACTTCACCTGAAGAGTACCTTCACGACATGGCGTACACTTTCCGCAAGACTCATGCCAGAAGAAGTGCGCAACCTCTGCCAGGAATGGAAGGAGCGGGACATCCTGAGACGCAACGAGCACAACCCCCGACCCAATGGAGATGTTGTACGCCTTCATTGAGGCAAAGTCGAGCGGAATGTCCAGATACTTGTCGGAGACGACCGTGCCGGCACTGCCACCGGTCTGAATGAACCCGATACGTTTGCCCCCCTTGACTCCACCGCCGAAGTCATAGATGAGCTCTCGCAATGTCACCCCAAGGGGAGCCTCAACGATTCCCCGGTTCACGACGTCGCCCGAGAGCGAAAACACCTTTGTGCCAGTGCTCCCCGCTGTGCCAAACGACTTGAACCACTCGCTCCCATTGAGCAGGATTGGCGGAATATTCGCGAATGTCTCAACGTTGTTCACAACCGTGGGCTTTCCGAAGAGACCGACCTGCGGCGGAAACGGCGGCTTGTTGCGTGGAGTTCCGCGCTTGTTCTCAATGGACTCCAGCAACGCAAACTCCTCGCCACAAACGTAGGCTCCGCCTCCCCGGTAAACTTCTACGTCGAACGAAAAGCCTGTGCCCAGGATATCATCGCCCAGCAGCCCGTACTCATGCGCATCCTTAATGGCCTTCTTGAGCCGTGCGATTGACAGAACGTACTCGCCGCGAATATACACAATGCCAATGTGCGCCCCCGTGGCATAGCCGGCAATCGTCATCGCCTCTACGATGCTGTGGGGGTCTCCTTCCAGTATCAGACGATCCTTGAAGGTGCCAGGTTCTCCCTCATCGGCATTGCATACGATGTACTTTTCTGCCGACGGCTCCTTGGCGACCATGCTCCACTTCAGGCCAGTGGGGAAGCCTGCCCCGCCTCGCCCCTGCAGCTTGCTGTCAGTGACGATCTGGATGACTTCCTCCGGCTTCATCGCCAACGATTTTGCAAGAGCCTCGTACCCATCACGGGCAATGTACTCATCAATGCTCTCCGGGTCGATGAGTCCAGCATTGCGAAGGACTATCTTCTGCTGGCCCCTGCCGGTTTCCTTTTCCACGAGGCGCTTGGTCGACAGGTTCTTATCAATGACAAGCCGCGAGACAATGCGACCTTTCAACAAATGCTCGGTGACGATCTCCTCGACATCCTGCGGCGTGACATTACCGTAGTACACGTCATCGGGGAATACGGCAAGCACAACTCCGCTGTCATAGATTCCCAGCGCGCCGGTTTCAACGACCGAGACCTGGCCTGCAAGGTTGAACCGGGCTATGGTCTCTTCCAGAACGTGCTTGACTTCGAGAGCGCCCTGAAGGACAGAACTTGAGTCAACCGGCACAAGAATCTGCGTTGAGAAAAGCTTCATTGACGGCCTCCATTGCGCTTCACCTCAAGAATCCGCGGCAAGTCCTCAGGTGTCAGGTTGCCGAATGCGTCTTCATCGATCATGATTGCAGGAGATACTCCACAGATGCCAAGACAGCTGGAACCTTCAAGAGTAAACTCCCCGTCGGGCGTCGTCTCCCCCATGTCGACTCCAAGGAGTTGTTTGAGTGCACCCAGCACTGCTGGAGCTCCCGAAACGTGGCAGGGACCACTGGTACACACGCGAATGACGTGCCTGCCACGCGGCACCGTCGACAACATCGTATAAAAGGTCACAAAGCCGTTAAGTTGTGCAGGAGATGTATCGACCAGCCTCGCCACCTCCGCAAGAACCTGGCTCGGAAGCGAGTTACCATAACGATGTTCCAACTCGAACAGGATGTCCATGTAGGAAATCCTGCCATGATGCTCCACACGATTGGCTTCGACTAGTGTCTGCAGGAACAGTTTGTCTGCATCTGCAAGCGGTTCGCTGGTTCCCGCAGGGCGCGCTTCACTGCTCAACTCCATGGTTTCCTCCCTGATCGTCTTGGTCTGGAGCACTGCGGCTCCTCGCGCACATCCGACCGGGCCTCGTCAACAACAACCAAGAAGCCCCGTCGCTTCAAACACGTGCTGCCATTGCTGCTGAAAGACTTCCACATCGCGCACGATCTTCCATCAGACATTTCAAGAACGATCGTCTCCACAGGCCTGTACCGTTTTGTCCGCTACTCGCAGCTCCGGTCGCAGTATTCAGTGTGAAGCAGGTGATGAGCCTTTTCGCTGTTCGGTTCTCCCAGGAACTCCTTGTAGATCTCAACTATCTCAGGATTCTCGTGGGACTTGCGTATTGGCTTGCCAGCATCCTCACGATATATCGCTTCGGCACGGCGCTGTTTGACGTCGGGATGGTCAGAAATGGGCTGACCTCCTCCGCCGAGACAGCCTCCGGGGCAGCACATGATCTCAATGAACTGGTACGGCGACTCACCCTTCTGCACTTGTTCCATGAGCACCCGGGCATTCCCCAGCCCATTGGCAACCGCGACCCTCAGGATCGTGCCATCAATGTTGACTTCAGCACTCTTGATTCCGGCCAGCCCGCGGACATCCTCGAACTCCAGTTTCTCGAGCGTCTTGTTTGTCAGCACCTCGTACCCCGTTCGTAGAGCAGCCTCCATGACGCCGCCCGTAGCCCCAAAGATAACTGCTGCGCCAGACGATTCGCCAAGCGGTTTGTCAAATTGCTCATCCGGAAGGTTTGCAAAGTCCATGCCACTTTCCCGAATCATCTGGGCTGCTTCCCTCGTAGTGAGCACATAGTCCACATCGTTGAAGGCTTCCTCATCGCGCAATCCCATTTTTTCCTGCCAGTAATGGAACGCCGTCTTCATCTCCGGACGCTCTTTCTCGAACTTCTTGGCAGTGCAGGGCATGATAGAGACAACCACAACGTTTCTGGGATCGATGCCCATCTTCTCGGCCCAATAGGTCTTCGTTACAGTACCAAACATCTGCTGGGGAGACTTGCACGAGGATACGTGGTCCAGCACATGCGGGAAGAACGTTTCTGCGAACTTGATCCAACCAGGAGAACACGAGGTTATCAGAGGCAGTGTTCCACCGTTCTTGAGCCGTCCAATAAGCTCGTACCCTTCTTCCATGATGGTCAGGTCGGCAGAAAAGTCAGTATCGAACACCTCATCGAATCCAAGCCCTCGCAACGCGGCTACCATCTTTCCTGTGGCCTGTGTTCCGTCGGGCATGCCAAACTCCTCTCCGATTGCCACACGCACAGCGGGTGCTGTCTCGACGACCACAACCTTGTCAGGATTTCCCAGTGCTTTCCATACCTGAGGAATCTCGCTCCGCTCGGTAATCGCCCCAGTAGGGCAAACCAGAAGACATTGGCCGCAGTTGACACACTCGACGTTTCCAAGGCCCTCGTCAAGAAAGGTCGATACCATGCTGTTCGAACCCCGTCCCACTATGTCAATTGCATAGACAGACTGTACCTTGGCGCACACATTGACGCAGCGCCTGCAGAGTACGCACTTGTTGGGGTCGCGTATGAGCGACAACGACGTTTCGTCAAATGGCAGCCATTCACTCCGCGTGCGAGGGAACTCCACCTCCCGTACTCCGACCTCCGCGGCCAGTTCACGCAGACGGCAGATCTGGTTTTTCTCGCAGGTGAAACAGTCGGTCGGGTGATTCGCAAGAAGCAGCTCTACGTTAAGTTTCCGCGCCTCCCGCACCCGAGCGGTGTTGGTCCATACTTCCATGCCATCAGTGACCTTGACGACGCAGGCACGCTGCAGGTTCTTGGCCCCCTTGACCTCCACGACGCAGATTGCACACGCACCTTCCTCACTGATCCCTTCCAGGTAGCACAGGGTAGGAATATCGATGTTGGCATACTCCTGGGCAGCCTTTAGAATGGTAATGCCTTCCGGCACTTCATACGCCCTTCCGTTGATCCGTACGTTCAGCATTCTCGTCTCCATGGCGTTCCTCCGGTTCGATTACTCTTTCTGAATCGCACCAAAACGACAAACCTCATAGCATGTACCACACTTGCTGCATTTGCTCTGGTCTATGATGTGAGCCTTCTTGACCTCGCCGGAAATCGCATGCGACGGGCACTGCCGCGCGCACGCTGTACAGCCAACGCACTTGTCCGCAATGACGGAATACGTCAGGAGATGCTTGCAGACGTGCGACGGACACTTCTTGTCGTAGATGTGGGCCCGATATTCGTCCTCGTAGAAGCGAAGCGTGGACAGCACAGGGTTGGGTGCAGACTGGCCGAGCCCACACAGTGACGTGTCGCGAACGACTTCCGCGAGTCGACCTAACTGCTCAATGTCGCCGTCGCGTCCCTTGCCCTCGCAGATCCTCTCCATCGTATGGTACATCTGACGTGTTCCCTCGCGGCACGGCGTGCACTTCCCGCACGACTCGTCCACCGTGAATCCCAGATAGAACTTCGCCACATCGACCATACAGCTGTCTTCATCGAGAATGATCAGCCCGCCAGACCCCATGATGGTCCCCAGCTCTTTCACCGTATCGAAATCGATCGGCATATCCAGGTAGTCTGCCGTGATGACTCCTCCTGATGGACCGCCCGTCTGTGCTGCCTTGAACTCCTTACCGCCTGGAATACCGCCACCGATATCGAACACCAGCTCCCGCAGTGTTGTCCCCATCGGCACTTCAACGAGTCCGGTGTTCTTGACGTTTCCTGCCAGTGCGAACACCTTTGTTCCTGGACTCTTGGATGACCCAACGCTGCGGAACCACTCTGCCCCTCTGGTGATAATCTGCGGGATGTTTGCGTAGGTTTCAACGTTGTTGATGAGGGTCGGCTGGTTCCACAGTCCTGCCTGCGCCGGAAACGGGGGCTTGACGCTCGGCGTCCCTCTCTTGCCCTCAATAGACCTTAGCAGCGCCGTCTCCTCGCCGCACACAAATGCCCCTGCACCAATCCGGATCTCAATATCGAAGCTGAACTCACTGCCAAGAATATTCTCTCCCAGGAAACCGTACTCGCGGGCTTTGCGAAGCGCCCAGTCAAACCGTTCAATCGCCAGAGGGTACTCCGCCCTGACGTACATGTAGCCTTTCTGGGCTCCAACAGCGTAGCCGGCAATGGTCATGGCTTCAATCACCGAGTGCGGATCGCCTTCGAGCACGCTCCGGTCCATGAAGGCTCCGGGATCCCCTTCATCGCCGTTGCAGACAACGTACTTTGGAGTCCCTCTTGCATTGCGCGTCGCCTTCCACTTGATTCCAGTAGGAAAGCCGGCGCCTCCGCGCCCCCGCAGGCCTGATTCCGTGACAACGTCGATAATGCCCTCGGGAGTCATGCCCAGGGCAGTCGCCAGGGCAAAATACCCGTCCCTTGCGATGTACTCCTCGATAGACAATGGGTCGATGACACCGCAGTTTCTGAGAACGCGCTTCACCTGACGTGTATAGAAGGGGATTTCTGCCCCGCTCTGTACCTTCTCCTGCGTCTCAGGCTCCGTGTACAGCAGACTCTCCACCACGCGCCCCTTGACCAGATGTTCGCTGACGATCAGGTGTGCTGTCTCTGGAGTGACTTTCTGGTAGAAGGTTCCTTCTGGGTAGACAACGACAATGGGGCCAAGGTCACACGCCCCCATACAACCGGTTTCGATGACCTGCACCTCGTCTTGAATAGAATGCGCATGCAGCTCCTCGATCAACGCATCCTTGACACTCTTTTCGCCGCTCGTGATACAAGCTCCACCTGCACAGATGAGTAGTTCGTTTCGTATCATAGCCTGTCCCCTTGCCCCCGGGAGGGTCAGATATTCTCGCGCCTGATGACCAGGTCTGCTACGACCTTGCCAGCCCCCACATGTTCCCGGATGATTCTGCGCGCGTTTGCATCGTCCACATCGCCATAGACAACCGCTGGCTGGTCTTTCATCGACACTTCGACTGTCGGCTCTCTGTCACACAACCCCATGCAGCCTGACTGCACTACCTTGACATCGTGAATCCCCTGTTTGTCCAGTTCATCAATGATTGAAAGGAGGGTATCCTTGGCGCCGGCTGCGATACCGCATGTACCCATCGCCACGACGATCTTTCCCCTTTCCTTGGCCTGCCGCAGGTCCATCTCTTTGAGGGTTTCTTCCTTGATGCGCTTCAACTCTTCCAGCGACTTCATTCTTTCCTCCCGCTTGTCTGAGGTTACACGTACTTGTTCAGCAACGCAGACACCTTCTCCGGAGTCGAACGTCCGTATGTATCCTTGTCGATGACGACAACAGGCGCAAGCCCGCAAGCACCAACACAGCGCACGAGGTCAAGGCTGAATCTTCCGTCCTTGGTGGTTTCGCCTGCTTTGATGCCAAGAGTCTTCATGACCTTCTCATAGACAGCATTGCCTCCCCGGACATAGCATGCTGTCCCCAGGCAGACACTGATGGTATGCCGTCCCTTCGGAACACGCGAGAAGAAGTGATAAAAGGTAACGACGCCAAACACCGTCGAGCGGGGCACTGACAGTCTGTGCGCCACGAATTCGAGCACCTCGTCCGGAAGGTACCCGAAGATTTCCTGCGCACGGTGCAGCACATTGATGAGGCTGCCTTCAGTGCTTTCCAGGCTGGAAATGTAGGCGTCCAGCTCGTTGAACTGCTTCCGGAGCTCAGGATTCTCCTGCAGATGTTCCTCTAGGTTCGTCTTCATGCGCGTTCCTCCTATAGACATGTTTCACGTCTGGCCAGCATGCACTCTGCCATAACCAGATCTTGAGGGGTGTTAACATTGAAGAAGGATGCCAGCTCATAGTCAAACTCTTGAACAAACGCTCGGTTTACGACGCCTACCTTTAGTTGTGGGCACTCGAACAAGCCACGCGCGGAGCGTTGACCCGTGGCAAGAAGTCCACCCGCGATCTCAGCGGCTCTCTTTGAATAGATGGCGAACAGAGGCTCGGCCAGTCCTTCGATCGATGGGTACAGGATATCCAGGCCTGCGCTGACAGCCCGCCGTTCCATGACTTGCGCAAGCGTCGGCGACCCACAAGGCATGTCAGCGCCCATTATCAGGTTCAATGCGCTGTCAGAGGCACGAAGTCCAGACCAGATTCCCCCAAGAGGACCCTCGTCTGGTACGGCATCGCAGACAACACGAACACAAGGGCGCGCAAGACTGGCCACGTTGTCGCCGCTTCCGACAACAATGACGTCCTCGCATACGGGCGCCATCCGGTCAAGCACATGATCATACAGGGACTTCCCCGCAAGTATCATCTCATACTTGCGGCTGTTTCCCATCCGCGTTCCTCGTCCCCCAGCCAGAATGATGAGGTTCATGAGTTTCTGCCCCTGCTCAGGGTCCAATGTTTCATCTGACACAAATGGAAACGTTCGCTAGTGTGTGTCACCGGATGCAGACTGCTCCCTTGAGCGCAGATACGACACCCAATATAGGAACGCAACGAAGAACACGCCCCCGGTCAGGTTGCCAAGCGTGACGGGTATCAGATTGTGTACCCACAAACCACCCCACCATGTCAGCTTTTCAAGGCCCGGTATCGGTCCAGCGGCCTGAACAACAGCTGGAACACCCTTGAGCAGCAGCCCCATAGGAATGAAGAACATGTTGGCAACACTGTGTTCAAAGCC
>Ga0209099_1002972_pt1 | contig 14249 bp, 12 predicted proteins | sample AD_JPNHW2_MetaG_FD_184430 | JGI IMG/M metagenome (GOLD analysis project Ga0209099, IMG submission 184430) | Active sludge microbial communities of municipal wastewater-treating anaerobic digesters from Japan - AD_JPNHW2_MetaG (SPAdes) (version 2) | ecosystem: Engineered > Bioreactor > Anaerobic...
TCCGGATCCCGGTCTTCTCAAGCATCTTCTGGACAACCCCCAGCTGGAGTTCGACAACGTTCTGGATCTCATCGCGGGTGAGCGGCCGGAACATGATGATCTCGTCGATCCGGTTGAGGAATTCGGGACGGATGGTCTTTTTTAAGAGTTCGAATACCTCCTGCTTTGTCCGGTCGAACACCTCGTCACGGTTCTTGTCGGTGACATGCTCCAGGTTCTCCTGGATGAGGTGAGACCCGATATTCGAGGTCATGATGACGATGGTATTCTTGAAATCCACCGTCCGGCCCTTGTTGTCGGTCAGGCGGCCGTCGTCAAGGACCTGCAGCAGGATGTTGAAGACATCAGAGTGGGCTTTCTCGATCTCGTCCAGCAATACCACGGAATAGGGTCTTCTCCGGACCGCTTCGGTCAGCTGCCCGCTCTCTTCATAGCCCACATAGCCCGGGGGCGCCCCGACCATCCGCGAGACGGTATGCCGCTCCTGGTACTCCGACATATCGATCCGGACCATACTGTTCTCGTTGTTGAAGAGAATCTCCGCCAGGGCCTTTGCCAGTTCCGTCTTTCCTACGCCGGTCGTCCCCAGGAAGATGAACGACCCGATGGGGCGTTTGGGGTCCTGCAGCCCGGCGCGGCTCCTCCGGATTGCATCGGAGACTGCCCCGATCGCCTCATCCTGGCCCACCACGCGTTTGTGGAGTTCGGCCTCGAGACCCAGCAGTTTCTGTTTCTCGCTCTGCAGCATCCGGGAGACGGGAATGCCGGTCCAGCGCGAGACCACCTCGGCAATCTCCTCGGCATCCACCTCCTCATTCACCATCGCAGAGTCCTTCTGCAGCACGGTCAGTCTTCCTTTGAGGTCCTCGATGGTCTTCTCGGCGGTCGGGATACGGCCATACCGGATCTCTGCCACCTTCCCGAGGTCTCCTTTCCGTTCCGCACGCTCGGCCTCGAACTTCAGCTCCTCGATCTCGGCTTTACGCGCCTGGATCTGGTCAACAAGATCTTTCTCCGACTGCCACTTGGCCGTCAGGCGGTTTCGTTCCTCGACCAGGTTCCCGATCTCTTCATTGAGGCCTTTGAGTTTTGCCTGGTCTTTCTCACGCTTGATGGCTTCGCGTTCGATCTCGAGCTGGCGGATCTTGCGTTCAATGATCTCAAGTTCTTCCGGTTTCGAGTTGATCTCAAGCCGGAGTTTTGATGCCGCCTCATCGATTAAGTCGATTGCCTTGTCGGGAAGGAAGCGGTCCGCGATATATCGCTGTGACAGTTCAACCGCGGCAATGATCGCCTCGTCCTTGATCCGCACATGGTGATGGGTCTCGTACTTCTCCTTGATGCCCCGGAGGATGGAGATGGCGTCCAGCGTATCCGGTTCATTGACCGTCACCGGCTGGAACCGCCGCTCGAGCGCCTTGTCCTTCTCGAAATATTTCTGGTATTCCTTGAGGGTCGTAGCACCGATGACATGCAGTTCTCCGCGTGACAGTGCGGGCTTGAGGATATTGGCGGCGTCCAGTGCCCCCTCGCTGGCACCGGCCCCGACCAGGGTGTGGATCTCGTCAATGAAGAGGATGATCTCGCCTTCAGCGCCGATCACTTCCTTGATCACGCTCTTTAACCGTTCCTCGAACTCTCCCTTGAACTTGGCCCCGGCAATCAGGGCTCCCATATCCAGGGAGAAGATTTGCTTGGCCTTCAGGTTCTCTGGTACATCCCCGTCAATGATCCGGTGAGCGAGACCTTCGGCAATGGCGGTCTTTCCCACCCCCGGTTCCCCGATGAGGATCGGGTTGTTCTTGGTTCTCCGGGACAGGATCTGCAATACCCTGCGGATCTCTTCGTCACGGCCGATCACCGGATCGAGTTTCCCGGTGCGGGCGAGATCATTGAGGTTCCGGGCAAACCGGTTCAGGGCATCATAGGTCTCTTCCGCGTCCTGACTGTTCACGGTCGAGCCTTTCCGCAACTGGCTGATGGCAGTTCTCAGGTCTTTTTCTGTAACGCCGTTCTCCTTCAGCAACCGGGAGGTGCTATTATTCACCGAAAGAATTCCCATGAGAAGATGCTCGATTGGGACAAAATCATCCTTGAACTCTTGGGAAAATGCGGTGGCTTTTAGCAGGGCTTTTGTGACATCATTGGAGAGGAACTGTTCTCCTCCGCTTACCTTGGGGTACGATTCGATGATCCCGTCAAGTGACTGAGTGAAGCCATCAAGGTTAACATTCAGTTTCTTCAGGAGAAACGAAATGACACCCGTGTCGTCCATAAGCATCCCCTTGAGTAAATGCGAATTCTCGATAGCCTGGTTCTGTTTTGCCGTGGCAATTTCCATTGCTTTCTGAACGGCTTTCTGTGAGGGGAGAGTAAATTTGTCTAAATCGAAATTCATGATCCTGGTTTCCGGTCTTTGGGTGTTCGAAATTCGATGCTCTCATTTCGTTATGGCGTTGCTTTCTGTCAAATAGTTTGGGAATGTGACAGGCCATCCGGCCGGGAACCGGAGAAGCGTCATCAGGAACAACGCAATCAACGGTGAGAAATTGTGAACTATTGATGGTGGGTTTTTTTAAAAAAAGCATTCCGGATTCCGCCGGCATTTTTTTTTCGTGCCGGATTGATCTTTCACGTTCCAGCGCAGACAAGCAAGCCCCGGACGCACGCACCGGGGAAAGTGAGCAGGGGCGTGCATGCGGGGAGCCTGTGTGCGGGTAACTTCATGGAGGAGGGAGTGGCTGCACATCAAGCCAGAGACGTGCGTTCACCCTTGTATCCAGAGTCAGAGAGCCGGGCAGATATATTCAAACCATGGTCCGGGTTGTAGCATACAACCGCGAGGTTCAACCAATACCGCCGGACGTTCAGTCATCCACCTGCCGGCTCATGCAGTATCCCTGCCCGCATTTCTCGTAAAACTGCTGGTGACAGTTTTCGGCCGGCCAGAACTCAGGTGCCGGAAGGATCTCTGTCACAACCGGGCGATTGCGCAGCAATCCTGATGCAGCGAGCCGGTCCCGCGATGCACAGGCTGCGACCCGCTGAACCTCGCTGTGATAGAAGATCACCGGCCGGTATTGCGGACCGGCATAATCCCCCTGCCTGTCAATCCTGGTTGGATCGTGGAGCGTCCAGAAGAGATCGAGCAGCTGATCGTAGGACACGATCGCGGGATCGAAGACGAGCCCTGCCGCTTCCACATGGCCGGTGGTTCCGCTCTGTACCTGCTCGTACGTGGGTTCGGGCACAGAACCCCCGGTATACCCGGTCACCGTCTCGAGAACGCCATCGATACGGCGGAACGCGGCTTCAAGATCCCAGAAGCAGCCTGCGGCAAAGGTTGCTCTCTCGAATGTAACAGGATCGCTCATCCATCTCATATAGGGGCCGGGACGGTTTGGGTGTTACGCTCCGCGAGCTGACCGGATCGTTTGGCACCACAATACTTGCTGAAGAAAAGCACCTGAACCTGAAAAAAGAAAAAATCCCTGGGGGTTATTCCTTTGCAACCCTCTTTCGCGCCATCTGCACGTCCTGCACCGTTACGAGGCCGTACTCCACCATCTCTTCGATCTCCGGCACCACCGCCATGATCCGCTCGCGGCTATCCACCACATCGATCACGAGAGGCAGGTCGAGCGAGAGATGTAACATGTCAAGAGTCTTGATCCGGTGCTCGTGACCGAATCCCGCTATTGCCCGGTGCACCGTGCAACCGGGAAATCCTTTCTTCAAGAAATAGCCCATCAGGTACCGGTAGCCCGGCAGGTCGTGGATACGGGCGGTCTCGGCAATATAAATCCGTAACAGTACACCATCTTCCATACCAGATCATCCCGTAAGGGCAGAACAGATCACAAGCGCAGCGATCACGCCAAGGATACTGCCTGCCACGTTGGTGAGGATGTTGAGCGCCATCGTATATGAATCCTGATCCTCCAGCATCCGGAACGTCTCGTACGAGAAGGTCGAGAAGGTGGTAAAGCCGCCCATGCCCCCGAGGCCCGCGAAATACAAAATATCGTCCGGCTGGTGCGAGAAGACGATGAGCCCCATGAGGAAACTGCCGAGCACATTCACGAGAAGCGTCCCGGCCGGCAAACCCCGTACGGAGGGGATCCGCGAGCACGCGTACCGCAGAACGGAGCCAGCCGCCCCACCCGCACCCACCAGCAGTACCGGGTCCATCACGCACCCCGGTGGATACGGTACACGATCGTGCGGCCGGCAAGAACCGCAATCAGTCCCAGCACCAGCGTGACCGCGAGATAGAGGGCGGCTGTCACGGGCGGCTCCTGCACCGCGATCAGGGCAATCCCTGAGAACGTGGTGAACGCTCCCAAAAACCCGACCCCGCAGAGCATGCGGGAGCGGCAACCAAACCGCCCGATCGATGTCTCGTACATGAAGAGCCCGAGCAGGAACGAGCCGAGCGTGTTGACGAGAAGTGTGCCGGAGAGGGACGTACCGATCCCGTTGATCCAGAAGTGCAGCACCGAACCAGAAAATCCGCCCACCGCGATCAAAAGCAGGGCAATGAGTTCTTCTTTCGCGTGAGCCTGCGTGGTCATGGGTGCCAGCCTGTCCGGTACCTGTTGGCGTACAATCCAGATAATGCCTGAGGGTCTGGATTCACGCGGGTGCCCACAACTTACAGCGTAAACGCGGCCATCTGCCGGGCGGTGATGAGCCAGTGGAGTTCGCCCTTGCAACCGGCCTCAAACGAAAAATTGCGGATCTTTGCCACCGCTCCCTTGGTCATCACGATACCGGCGTCTTCATTTCCCGCCACCATACGGCTTGCGAGCGCGGAGAGGAGGGGTTCATGGCCCACGAGCAGGAGGCTCGCGGTATCCGGGTACCGCCCGATCGCGTGGCAGACGGTATCGGGGTTCCCGCCCGGCACCAGCACCTCCCACGACTCCACCGTCTTTTGCCCCAGCACCGCAGCAACGATCCCCGCAGTCTCCTGCGCCCGGGCCAGCGGGCTTGCAGCAATGAGATCGAACGAGAGTTCCTGGCTTTTCATCCAGCGGGCAGCAGCGCGGATCTCCTCGTGGCCTCTCTTTGTCAGCCGCCTTGCTGCATCCGACCCGCCCGGCCCATAATCCTCTGCCTTCCCGTGCCGCATCAGGTAGATATCCACACAAGGACTGATCTTCGGATCAGGATAAACATTGTGAAAAAAAGTATGAAAACGCGGGGGGGGTTCCGACCGCCCTCGGTCACTGCCCGCCGTTCTTCTTTCGCTGCACCACAACGAGCAGCCCGACCGCAACAAGCGCAAGGATGCCGGTAAACCCGGGCAGCGGTTTAGTCTTCGAAAGCCCCGTGACAAACTCGGAGGTGGTCCCCCCCGAAATCTCGGTGGTGGTCTCGAGGTCCTGATGCCCGTCCAGGATGATCTTGATGGTGTGGGTGCCGGGCGAGAGACCAGGGATGGTTGAGGGCGTGATCCCCTTCATCTTGCCATCGATATAGACGAGCGCCCCGGGCGGGGTCGTGGTCACCGAGAGCGACCCGGTACCGGCCTGCATGGTGGGCTGGGAGGTACTGGTGACCCGGTCCATGGTTGTGACAGTACCGGCGGGGGTTATGTACGTGGTGACCGTTGCAGATTTGCCGGACAGGACCGCATTCACCTGCGGGGCGTCAGCCATCACCGTGACGGCCCGGGTGTAATCCTCGTACCCGTCCAGGCGCAGCAGCACGGTATGGTACCCATTTGCAATTGAGGTCAGGGTCACCGGCGAAATGCCCCGGATCGTATTGTCAAGGTAGACATTTGCACCCGTAGGTTCCGATGTGATCACGATGCTTCCATAGGCCGGTGTTGGTGTGGGCGTGGGCAGGCCGACAAGATGCGTGGTCTCGACAACCGATGAAGTGATCACGGTGTTCCGGGCATTCAGTTCCTGGATCTTCATAAGCGTGATATTTCCTCCCGCTACAGCGGTTGTGGGGACCTGACCTTTGAGATCCATTGTAACAACCACCGAGTCCTGTTCAGGGTAAGAGAGTTCGTACCCCCCGATGGTGAGGATCCTGACCCGGTCGCTCGGCCGGGTATTTTTTATCTCGTTGACGATGATCGAGTAGGTCCAGACCGGATCGTCAAGACCTGTCACGAACTGCAGGTCATTATAGGTGGAGAAGGCCGTACCGTCGGCCGCATAGATCGTGCACGAGACATTCACCGGGTCACCGGGATTCATGATCTCGGGATTCACCGATAGTGACGATACGCTAAACGCCATGGTGCCCGGCACGAGAAGGAGCAGTGCCACGAACACGCCAAACCACAAGAGACGAGATTGCACAGGATAACACCCTTGATAACGTGAATCGCTCGTAGTATAATTACCTTGTTGGATGATCTGATCCATATAATCTCCCTGCGGCTAAAGCTTCCCGGTGCCAGTAGGTAACCGGCTGTAAATGACGGTGGTAAAAAAGATCTATTCGAAGAGCCGATAGTTCGGCGCCTCGTCCGTGATCATGATATTGTGCGGGTGGCTCTCGGCCATACCGGCATTCGTGATCCTGACAAACCTGGCCTTGGTGTGCATATCACCGATCGTCTTTGCACCCGAGTAGCCCATCGCGGACTTGAGCCCGCCCACGAGCTGGTAGATGATCTCGCCCACGTGACCCACGTACGGGGTGACGCCTTCCACGCCCTCGGGCACGAACTTTGTACTGCCAATGCCCTTCTTCTGGAAGTACCGGTCGCTCGACTGGCCGCTCTCCATCACACCCAGCGATCCCATGCCCCGGTACTGCTTGTAGCGCCGGCCCTTCATGGTGATCACCTTGCCGGGCGACTCATCCGTGCCGGCAAACATGCTGCCCATCATCACCGTGTCGGCACCGGCAGCAATCGCTTTTGCCACATCACCGCTGTACCGGATGCCGCCGTCTGAGATGACCGGAACATCGGCTGCATATGCCACCTCCGCCACCTGTGAGACGGCAGTGACCTGCGGGACGCCCGTGCCCGCCACAATCCGGGTGGTACAGATCGAGCCCGGCCCGATCCCGACCTTGATGCCGTCAACCCCGGCATTCACGAGGGCTTCGGCGGCTTCCCTGGTTGCGATGTTCCCGGCCACCACATCGGCTTTGACGCTTCCCTTGATCTCTTTTACCGCAGCCACGACCTTCATGTTGTGGGCATGGGCACAGTCAACAACGAGCGCATCGACACCGTGCTGGTCTAAAAGTTCCGCCCGGGCAAAGTCGAATGGTCCGACTGCTGCTGCTACCCGGAGGTTACCCCGGGCATCGCGGCTTGCTAGGGGATACTGGCGCTTCTCAAGGATGTCCTGCATCGTGATGATGCCGATCAGGTTTCCCTTCGCATTGACCACCGGGAGGCGCTCGACTTTGTTTGTGTACATGATCTCAAGCGCTTTTTCCGACGTGATGTCCTCACCGGCAACGATCGGCTTTTTGGTCATGATGGTGGTGATCTTCTCGTCCCCGCGTTTCTGCACAATGGCCCGCACGTCGCGCCGGCTCACGATACCGATGATCTTGCCCTTGCCGATGACCGGGACACCACCGATACTGTACTGCTGCATCAGGCGTTCTGCGTCCGAGACCGTGGCGGTATCCTCGACGAAGAGCACGTTGTGCTCGATGAGCTCCTCGGCCTGCTTCACGGCAATGATCTCCTGGAGCTCGTGTTCAGGCGTCATGTTCCGGTGGATGACACCAATGCCTCCGCCACGGGCAAGCGTGATTGCCATCGTTGCTTCGGTCACGGTGTCCATGGCGGCCGAGACGAGCGGGATATTGACCCGGATATTCTTCGAGAACCGCGAGCGCGTGTCGACCTCGGAGGGTTCAACCCAGGATTCCAGCGGCTCCAACAAAACATCATCAAAGGTTAAGGAGAGGGGTACTTCGAGTTTTTCCAGATACATACGATCACCTGATCATCGCGAGTGCTTTTGTGATCAATTCTTCCCGGACCACCGCATTCCGGTCGCCGCCGCAGACCATACCCCGGACACCGATGATTGCCGGGTTGATGCGCTTTAAGGCATCAATGTCTTCAAACTTCAGGGCGCCGGCAAGGGCGGTCTTCAAACCAAGGCGGGTGTTCTCTTTTGTGAACGAGGCGAGCATCTTCTCGTCCATGAAGGCAAACGTGCTCTGCCGGTCCTTGATGCCGGTATCCACCATCGCGTAGTCGGCCCCGCATTCCGCGGCAATCGGCGCCATATCGAAGGGTGAGATGGCGTGCATGCGTTCGAAATCAGAGTAGGATGCGATGACGACAAACTTCTCCGGGAACTCCTGCTTCACAGCCCGGACCACGGCACCGATCAGTTCGCGGGCCTCGTTCTTTCCTTCAAAGGCAAGCCCGATCTTGATGTAGTCAGCTCCGGCATGGGCAGCGCCGAACGCGGTGAGGGCAGCCCCGCCCGGTTTGAAGTCGAAATCTCCGATGGCTGCGCTCACGGGTTTTTTCACGTACTCCTTGATCTCACGGATGACCCAGGGAAAGTTGGCGCCAAGCGAGCCTTCGGACGGCTTCTTGACGTCAATGATGTCAGCGGCAGTGGAGTTTTTCGCCTCAGTGATGGAGCTGGGGCTGACCAACAATTGCATAAAGTTTAATGATCTTTTATCCTAATAGTGGTTTGCTTCGTCTATGAAACTGATTCTGGCAATGGATTTGAAGAATAATCTGGTCGTGCACGGGAGATCCGGGCAACGCGCGGGCTACAAGCCGCTGGACTGGGGCTGCTCCCCGACGGCAGAACCGCTGGGGTTTATCCGGGCGATACGGCCCAAATTTATTTACATTGCGGATCTTGACCGCATCGAACGGACCGGTTCGCATGACACGATGGTCCGGCAGTGCGCACGGGAAGTCGATGCCTGCTACGTTGACCGGGGATGCCGGTCGCCGGGCGATCAGCTCGAAGGCTATCACATAAAAAATATAGTCGGCACGGAGACCGGGGGCAACGATCTCGCACAGTACCCGGGCGGTCTCTTGAGCCTCGATATCAAAGACGGCCGGGTCATCCCGTCCGGTCGCGACCCGGTGGACGTGCTCCGACAGGCCAATGGCTGGACGTTTGAGGGATGCATCATCCTCAACATCACGGCCGTGGGAACGGAGTCGGGGATCGACCGGCAGCAACTCGATGCAATGCGGGCGGCCTATCACCGGAAGTTATACTATGGCGGGGGGGTCTCAACCATCGCAGATCTCATAGCGATCAGGGATGCCGGGTTTGACGGTGCGATCATCGCAACCGCCCTGCACCACGGGATCATCCCCCTGGATTGGATCAGGAGGGGACGCCTGTGTTAGTCACCCTGGAAGGTATTGACGGGAGCGGGAAGAGCACGCTGCATGCAGCGCTCAACCCTCTGCTTGCGGATCTCGACCCGATCTTCACCCGGGAGCCCGGGGCTACGTGGGTGGGCGAGTCGGTCCGCCGGGCGGTGAAAGAGCAGATCGATCCGGTGACGGAAGCGACTTTGTTTGTTGCGGATCACGCGGCCCATCTTGCAACGGTTGTCCGCCCGGCGCTCAACGAGGGACGGCTCGTGATCTCCGACAGGTACAGCGACAGCCGGTACGCGTACCAGTCCGTAACATTGCAGGGCATTGTGCCGGAGCCGGAGCAATGGCTGCGGGCCATGCACAATGGCTGGACGATCATCCCTGACCGGACATTCCTCTGCGTGCTGCCCGTTGACGATGCCCTGACCCGGCTCAAGCCGGATGCCCAGCGCGAGCACTTCGAGAAGCGCGAGATCTTAGAGAAAGTCCAGAACAATTATCTTGCCTATGCCCGGAATGAACCGGCCCGATTCGTGATCGTTGATGCGATGCTTCCACCGGAGACGGTTGCGAAGTTCGTGGCGGATGCGATCAGGCAGGATCTGTTATCTGGAAAAACGAAGAGAAGGAGATAATTCCGACTCGATTCTGATTGAAAACTCAATAAATTTTTTTTTATTCCTTCTTCGCAATCGTCACGATCACATCGCCAATCGTGAGCACATCCACCTTCGCCCCTTCCTCCATGTAGGAGTATTTGGGCGTGAAGACATTCTCCGGCAGGGCGACTTCGGTACCACCGAGTGTGATTGTCTTGGGCGGATTGGCAAGTTCTGCCGGTGAGAGCGCCTTTACCGCATCCATGAATGCCTGCGCATCCTTGCGGAAGGTCTTGCCCACAATCGAGCGGTTGAAGTCGATATCCGAGATCACGCGGTCGAGGTGGGCGGCATCGGTCCGCCAGTGTACATCCGCGTTGAGCGTGCGTCCGGTATCGCCTTCATCAGTGACCGTGTGCGGGGCATAGATCGTGACCTTGCCGAGCGGGGCATTGAGGGCCATGCCATTGTCGTGCTTGTACTTCCGCACCTCTGCAACCACCTGCACGAGCAGGTTGCCTTCCGTGCGGGCCGCTGCATCGTCGTACGTGAAGGAGACCCACGGCTGCTTGTGCACGCTCTGGCCCGGGTTGAAGTAGGAGTAACACTCCTCGGCAAAGTAGGGGGTGAACGGCGCGAGCATCCGGCAGAGGGCGTCGAACGCGGTGTGGAGGACGAGACATGCGCTGGCGCGGGAGGCATCCTGCTGGTAGAGCCGGCCCTTGACGAGCTCGATATAGTTGTCGGCGAGCACATCCCACGCAAACTCGCGGATCGCCTTGAGCGCATCGTCGAACTCATAGGATTCGAGCGCAGCGCTGACCGCCTCGACCGTGTCCGAGAGCCGGACCAGCAGCCAGCGGTCGGCGAGCGCCGTGACGGGGGTATCCTTCTCAAACCCGCCCTTCTCCAGCTGGATGAGGGCGAACTTGGTGATGTTCCACATCTTGGTCTGGAACCGGGACGCGGAGACCACGTCGTTCCAGTTGAACATGATGTCGGAGCCGGTGGCAGCGCCCATGGCACCCCACTGCCGGAGGGCATCGGCGCCGTACTTCTCGAGGATCTCTTCCGGGACGATGATGTTGCCCCGGCTCTTGCTCATCTTGAACCCGTCCTCGCCCAGCACCATGCCGTTGACGAGGATCTCTTCCCAGGGCTTCCCGCCCGTGAGCGCCACGGCCCGGAGGATCGTGTAGAACGCCCAGGTCCGGATGATGTCGTGGCCCTGCGGCCGGATCTGCGCCGGGAAGAACGGGGGTTTCCCGCTCCCGTCCCAGCCGGTCACGTTCAGGACCGAGATGGACGAGTCCATCCAGGTATCGAGCACATCCACTTCGCCGTCAAACTCGGTGCCCCCGCATTTTTTGCACGGGTGCTTCGGTTTCACGAGCGTGGGATCGACCGGGAGATCCGCCTCATCCGGAAACGCCATCTCGCCGCACTTCTTACAGAACCAGACGGGAATCGGCGTTGCAAAGATCCGCTGCCGGGAGATGCACCAGTCCCACTCCATCTGCTCCACCCAGTTCTCCATCCGCCGGAGCATGTGTTCGGGGTGCCACACGACCTGGTGGGCCGCCTTCTGGATCTCGTCCGGCTTGATCTTGACAAACCACTGCCGCTCGGAGAGGATCTCGATCGGCGTCTTGCAGCGCCAGCAGGTGCCCACCCGCTGGGCAAGGTTCTCCTGCTTGTGGAGGATCTTCTGCTCCTTCATGTCGGCAAGGATTGCAGTCCGACAGTCCGTGGTGGTGAGGCCTTTGTACTTGCCGGCGATTGCCGTCATCTTACCCTGACGGTCGATGGCTTTCCTCAGGGCAAGGTTGTACTGTTTCCACCAGTGAACATCCTGCTTGTCACCGAAGGTACAGATCATCACCGCGCCGGAACCAAAGGCCGGGTCCACGGCCTCGTCCTCGATGACCGGGACATCGTGGCCGAAGAGCGGCACCTTCATGGTCTTGCCTTTGAGTTTGTTGTAGCGCTCGTCCGTGGGGTGGACGGCAACGGCAACGCAGGCCGCAAGGAGCTCGGGCCGGGTGGTTGCGATCTCCACGCCATCGAAGTCGAAGTAGTTTAAGAGGGTCTCGCGGTCCTCGTACGTGACCTCCGCAAACGCGATCGCCGTCTCGCACCGGGTGCAGTAGTTGACCGGGTGCTCGCTCTGGTAGATATACCCCGCCTGCTGCATCCGCAAAAACGAGAGCTGCGTCTTGCTGTAGTACTTCGGGGTCATCGTGATGTATTCGTTCGACCAGTCCGTGGAGAACGCCATCTTGCGGAGCGTGATGCGCATTGCGGCAATGTTCTTCTCGGTGAGCTCGCGGCACATCGTCCGGAACTCTTCCCGTGAGACATCGTTCTTGGTGATGTGGTTGAGCTCCTCCACCTTCACTTCGGTGGGAAGGCCGTGGCAGTCCCACCCTTGAGGGAACATCACGTTGAACCCTTTCATGCGCTTGTAACGGGCAAAAAAATCGATATAGCACCAGTTCAGGGCATTGCCGATATGGAAGTTTCCGGTCGGGTAGGGCGGGGGGGTATCGATGACGAACTGGGGTTTCTTCGAGGTCACATCAAAATAGTGATCCTCGTCGCGCCAGGTCTTTCTCCAGCGCTCCTCGACTTCAGCGAAATCGTAGTTTTTGGGCAGCTGATCTGATGACACCATTCGGGAGAAGGTTGCACGTTGAATAAAATATAGTGATCGTATCGGCCGGGTGTACCATAATAAAACTCTTTTTGCTTGAAGACAAATGACGTACCAGATGCAGCGGCAGCGGGGCCTTGGATTTGCAGCAGCACTGGTCGGCAGCGTGACCCTGGTCGGGCCCTACCTCCAGCCCGCGTGGCTGATGGCCCTGGTAGTCATACTCTATGCCCTGATCCTCTGGCGCTTCTTCGCTACCAAATATCTCACCTACACCTTCTGTGTTCTCGCCGCGCTCTATGCCGTCGGCCTCCTGCCGTTCTTTGTCTTTGCCACCACGATGGCGATGCTCGTTCTTGGCGAACTCGTCTTCAAGGGGGCCTACGATGACCTGAACACTTACCTCTATTATATCATCTCGACTGCATGGGCGGGTGTGCTGGTGATGACCTACCTCCACATGACGGCGATCCTGACCATACTCTTTGGGATCATCGCTGCGGTGCTCTTGAAAGTGATCCTCCTGAAGTACGAGGATTCACTGGTGATCGAGGGCGTTGGCATTGCTATGACGATGCTGTTGATCCAGGAGCTGAATTACCAGGCTGACCTCCAGATCGTGGTGGTGGCCATCATCTTTGCGTTCGCGTTTGCCTATTTTGCCTACCGGTCAAAGACCGCCAACCTCTCGGGCCTCATCTCCATAGCTCTCGTCGGAATCATCCTTCTGGTATTCTCAACGCCCCGCTGGCTTCTGGTCATGATCGCGTTCTTTATCCTGGGATCGACTGCCACGAAGTACAAGTTTGAGTACAAGAAGCGGATCGGTGTCGAGCAGGGCCAGAGCGGGGCCCGGGGGTACAAGAATGTCTTTGCCAACGGGATTGCAGCCACTGCTGCTGCGGTCCTCTTTGGGGTCTTCCAGGAGCCGGTCTATATCGTGATGTATGTCGGGTGCGTTGCCACTGCCGCGGCCGACACGCTGGCAAGCGAGATCGGGGTGACGGGCGGGGTTCCCCGGCTCATCACCACCTTAAAACAGGTTCCCATCGGGACGAACGGCGGCGTGACACTGACGGGCCAGAGCGTGGCGTTCTGTAGCGGCCTGGTGATATCAGTTGTTGCGTTCCTGCTGGGCATGATCACTCTCCCCATGGTGCTCATCTGTACGCTGGCCGCTTTTGTGGGCACCAACATCGACAGTTTTATCGGGGCAACGCTGGAGAACCGGGGATTCCTCGGCAATGCAGGCACAAACCTTGTTGCAACGGTCGGCGGCGGTCTGGTCGCGGTTGCACTCTTCGTGCTCCTTGGGCTGTAGATGCGGTACGCGTGAAAAAAAAGATTATTGAGAGAATTATGGGGATGCCGGTGGGATCACCGGCCCTTATTACTGATGTTCATTTGATCGTTTTTGGATCCTGCAAGGATCTGCGGTGGGGATCAGTATTTGTACCAGCGGCCCTTGCTGTCGTATTCACCGGTCGTCTGCTGGATCGAAACCGGGGTGCTGGTACGGTTACCACTGCTGACGGTACCGCTGCTGCCGGTCAACGTACGGAAGAAGCAGGCCTTGTAACTTGCGAGTAGGGGGACGAGCACCAGGCCGGCAAGGAAGAGTATGGCTGCCGAGACCCAGATGCCGTTTGTGCCGATCATGGCCAGCAGCTGGTCGGCCGTGATG
>Ga0209099_1002974_pt1 | contig 14239 bp, 7 predicted proteins | sample AD_JPNHW2_MetaG_FD_184430 | JGI IMG/M metagenome (GOLD analysis project Ga0209099, IMG submission 184430) | Active sludge microbial communities of municipal wastewater-treating anaerobic digesters from Japan - AD_JPNHW2_MetaG (SPAdes) (version 2) | ecosystem: Engineered > Bioreactor > Anaerobic >...
CGCCGGGTGGATGTGGTATTCAGATTTACATTGTAGGCCACCAGAAAATCACGTGCACCGATGGCAACAGCTCCGGCCTGCGCATGAAAGGCAGCCGGTCCGAAATCGGGCTTCCAATGCGGGTCGGAAAGTTTTTTCTGCAGACCTTCATATTCTCCGGAACGACAATTGGCCAGGTTTCTTCTTTCTTCGCAGAAACAGGCGTTTTCGTAACAATACACAGGGATGCCCAACTCGTTGCCTACCTTTTCGGCCAGCTTTCGGGCGTACGCCACAGTTTCTTCCATCGTGATGCCGGCGATCGGTACAAAAGGACATACATCGGTCGCGCCAAAGCGGGGGTGCTCGCCTTTATGCTTGCGCATATCAATGATCTCCGAAGCTTTTTTAATTCCCCAGAAAGCGGCTTCCACCACATCTTCGGGGGCTCCGGCAATAGTTACTACGGTGCGGTTGGTGGCCTTTCCGGGATCCACATCGAGAAGTTTTACCCCCGGCACGGATTCCATCACATCAGTTATCTGTTTAATGATGTTCATATCGTTCCCCTCGCTGAAGTTGGGAACACATTCAATAAGTTGTTTCATAGCAATTTTGAATTTTACAAGCCGTAAAATTAGCAATTAACCTGAGTCCGGGATAAATAAATCATTGAAATTTTGTCAAAATGCTAATTATTAATTTGTTAATATTTGCCGTAGGCAATTAATATCAATAGAAAACAAAAATTTGTAGAATATTTTGTCCGTAGGACATATACATTATTAAAACGTTAATCTCCTAACGGAGAATAAATGTCTTTTATATTTCTTTTCTATTGATATTTAACTCCTAACGGAGTAAAATCACAATATTCTTATCCCGAACTCAGGTCAATTAATAACGACCGCCTGATGATTTATTTCACATTCAGTTCGATGATAGCTTTCGGGGATTTCATTTCTTCTGGCATGTTGCGAAAATCCGTAATCTTAAAAGCCACAGAGCCCTCAGGCAGCTCTTTGGTGTCGAGGTAGCCTTTTAGCACATCCTGCCGTTTCTGTATGAGCTGGGCAAACTTTCCTTCTACCTTTTCGCTACCAACAAGTTGCATACACCGGCTAAGCAGGTTTCCCTGGTCTTCACCTTCGATACCTATGAATAACAAGAAGGCAGGGTCGGCATCCGCCACTTTCGAGGCGGCAATTCGTATGGCCTCAGGATCAGTGCCGGGCTGAAAAGTCTTTGAAACAAACAGTTGTTTGGCTTCCTGAATGGCTATCATGCCTTTTTCTTTTTCGGGATCGGTAGTTTGAACGAAGGTATAGCTCAATTCTGACTTTTTTGTAATGATTTCCGCAATTTTATCGAGCTTGCCGCGTTGATTTTCCGTAAGGCTATCCTGCAGGTATTCAAAAGGTATCTGCTTAATACTCTCGGGATTGGTACCAAAGAGTCTGCCTATGGCCTCAAAAGGTTCGGAAATGGCTTTCAGCAAAAACTCCTCGAGGGTTTTCCAGATAATCTTGCGCAATTTGAAAGAAGGGTCGGAAGGTTTTCCGGAGACCGGCAGGTCAATTTTGATATTGCCTTCGCGGTCTTTGATAATATATAAAGCCAGCGCCACGGGCAGTTTATAGGCCGAGGTGTCTTTGGTTTTTTTGCCGAACTCCAGTTGTGCCAGTTTCAGGTTGTTCAGGTTGTCGAGCAGGTTAGGCGTCATTTTCAGGGTAACATCATAATTGAAAGTTCCTTTGGTGATTGGCCGTGCAAGAAAATATTCGGAATAGGGTGAAAAACTTACCAGGTCAAGTTTAGAGATAGTACCTTTAAAAACAATGTTCGACGTGGTGATCATGTCAATGTTGCCTGTTCCTTTGAAAGTCGCGGGGCCATTAAGGTTCATCGAAAAATCCACGGGGATGGTAGTAGCCTGGTCGCTAAACCCTGTCAGTGAGACGTTCAGGTTTTTGATATCAAAATTAAAAGGCCGGTTCAGTGTCAGGTCAGCGAAGTCGATGTTGCCTCCCCTGATGACGAGGCTGTCGATGGAATAGTGCGTTACGGTCGTATCGGCGGTGGTGTCGGAGGAGGCTACCGTGTCGTTGAGGATGGGGGCCAGTATCCGCTGGATGTTGGTGTTGCCTCTTTCGAGCACCGCTACAATATTGGGTTCATCGAGCACCACCTTGTCGATACAGAAGTTTGATTTGGCGATATCCAGCGAATCCATACGCACATAAATATCTTTGAAAGAACAAAATGGCTTATTAGTAAGCTCTGTGACGGCCAGATTTTTTATACCGGCTTCACCGGTAACCATGATATTGAGAATGTTTTTGAGTTCTCCGTTCACTTTCAGGTCGGTATATAACTGGCCGCTGGTGATATTAGCATCGAGGAAGGGCCTGGCATACCCTGCAAAGGGAGTAATATCTATGTTGTTTGTTTTCAGCGAGACAGTATATTTTCCGGCGGCCTGATTCAGGGAGCCATCCAGGGCTACTTCGCCAGCTTCGCCTAAAAGAAATTCCACCCCCAGGTCAGCCTGTTTGCTGTTCCAGGAAATCTCAGGAACTTTCACCCCGAGGTTTTTCAACTCGGTTTTGGTATCCATGGTTTTGTCTTCATAGCAAATGTACCCGCCGCTGATGCTGAGGTTTTTTACCAGGTATTTCAGGGTGTCGCTGCTTTCTTCTTCAGGGATGGTGTCCACAGCCGTGGTATCCCCCGGAGAAAGAAAATCGTTAAAATTAAAAACGCTGTCGGCATACATAATGGAAACCCATGGTTTATCTAAACGTATTTCGGAAAAGGCAATTTCCTTATGGAGCAGGTTCCAGGGGTCGAAATTCACGAATAACTCATGAAATTTGACGAAGGTGTCTTTTTTGTTCACTTCATACATGGTAAAATCCTCAACCTTCACAGTCCACTTGAAATAATTGATGTGCAGACCGGCTATGTCTACTTTGCGGCCGATAAGGTCTTCGCTGTTTTTGACCACATACCATTTTACGATGCTCGAGAGAAAAAACAACAATAAAAAAATCAGCAGTGCGATGCTGCCAAGTACGATGTACCTCTTTTTAATTCTGAATTTGCGTTTCATAGCTGAACATTTAATAATTTAAAGCAAAATCAACGGCTGCACAGGAATGTATATAAGTAGAATCAAAAACCGGGATATCCGTATGCTCCTGCTTAATTAGCAGGGGAATTTCGGTACAGCCGAGAATAACGCCCTGTGCGCCTTTTTTTTCAAGACTCTTCATGATGCTGATCATCCTTTCACGGGACTCATCCCTGACAACTCCGTTAAACAATTCATTAAAGATAGTGGCCTGAATTAAGTCGCGGTCTTCGGTTTCGGGTATAACAATTTCCACACCGTTTTTGCGGCAAGGTTCCTTATAAAAATCCATTTCCATAGTTTGACGGGTGGCTAACAAACCCAGCTTGCAGAACCCTTTCCGTTTGATTTCCTTGATGGTCTCATCCACGATGTGGATCAGCGGGATGTTGACTCCGGCCATGATGAGGTCGGCGATCATATGCATGGTATTGGCACATATAAGCAAACAGTCAGCGCCTGCCTTTTCAATGGCCATCGCAGCCTTGTTCATCAGCGCGCCAACTTCATCGTATTTTTTGGAGTTTACCAATACTTCCACCTCATGAAAGTTCACCGAATACATCACAATTTTTGCTGTATTCCTGTTGCCGGCTTTTTTCAGCATTTCCTGGTTGATGATGCGGTAGTAATCGAGGGTTGATTCCCAGGTGGTACCGCCGAGAAGTCCAATAGTTTTCATTTTTGAACCTTTCCGTTGATGATCACTGTTTCCACCTTGTTGCTTCCGTATGCATAAGGCATATATGCTACTGATGGTATCGGTTTCGTGATAAAGACATTGGCTTTTTTGCCGACGGCGATGCTTCCCAGTTCATCGGAAACGCCCATGGCATAGGCACCATTGATGGTAACCGCGCTGATGGCTTCTTCGGGCAGCATTTTATATTTGACACAGCCCATAGAAAGTATCAGTTGCATATTTCCGGAGGGAGAAGAACCGGGGTTGAAATCGCTGGCCAGGGCAAGTGGCAGCCCGGCATTGATCATTTTACGCGCCGGAGCATAAGGCATGCCCAGGAAAAAAGCCGCACCGGGAAGCAAGGTGGGCATGGTTTCAGTATTCAGCAGCGAATTAATTTCGTCATCTCCCGTATATTCCAGATGGTCCACAGAAAGCGCATTATATTTTACCCCAACCTGAATTCCACCGGAGAAATCAAGCTCGTTGGCATGTATCTTAGGCCGTAAGCCATGTTTCATCCCAGCCATCAGCATACGTTCGGTTTCTTCCACGGTAAAAAAGCCGCGGTCGCAAAATACATCTATGTAGTCGGCAAGTTCTTCCGAGGCGACCAAAGGTATCATTTCGTTTATGATCAAATCAACATATTCGCCTTGTTTTCCTTTATATTCAAGCGGGACAGCATGTGCTCCCAGAAAAGTGGCGCTGATGGTCAGCGGAGAAAGTTTTTTCAGTTTTTTTATCACCCGCAGCATTTTGAGTTCGTCAGCAGTGGTCAGTCCGTAACCGCTTTTTATCTCAACAGCGCCCGTACCAAGCATTTTAATTTCTTCAAGACGCGGCAAGGCCTGCCTGATCAATTCTTCCTCTGATGTTTTGTGAAGTTTTTTTGCCGAGTTAAGTATGCCGCCTCCCCGCTTGGCGATTTCTTCATAAGACAAGCCTTTTATTTTATCAATATATTCAATTTCGCGGCTGCCGGCATATACCAGATGGGTGTGTGAATCGCAAAAACACGGAAAAACCATACGGTCGCTGGCATCCAGCACTATATTCCTGTTACCGGGGATGCCCGGGGTAGTATCAAAATTTTTCATCTGCCCAAACTCCAGGATAGTTCCTTTGTCAATAATCAGAAAGGCATCTTTTATGGATTTCAATTCCGACATCTTTTTCCCGGAAACTTTCAATACAACTTTTTCAGGATTAGTTTCCACCTGAACCAATTCTTTAATGTTTTTTATTACCAGCATTATCCTTAAATTTTTATAAGTCAACAATTAAAAAAAACAGATAAATGCAAAAAAAACTGCTATAAACAGATTTGTTAGTTAATTATTTGTTAAAGAACAAGCAAGCGTTTTTTGCACTTCTGTACCTGCAAAATTATTATTATTTTTGTTAAAATTTAATAGAAGAATGAAACGTATATTTATTATTATCTCTGCACTGCTTATTGTCAGTGCCACCGAAGCAAAAAAAGTTGACCTGCCCCTGGCGACAAAAACTGGAATTGCTTATTATTACGAACATGCCGGCCAATTTACTGAAATTAATTTAAAAAACATGACGGTGAGCGATGTCTTTACAGAATGGGATGGTAATGTTCCTTTGTATTACATAATAAATTTTTCGCCCAAAGGCTTTGTGATAGTTTCTGCCGATGATAACATTAGTCCTGTGATAGGCTATTCTTATGAATCCACTCTTAATCCTGCAAAAATGCCCGTCAACCTTTCATGCTTTATGTCGGAGGTTCGGAAGGAAATAAAAACTGCGCTGGCCGAGAACATTAAAGCGGACGAAAACATTAGTAATTTGTGGGAGTATTATAGCACGGCTGAAAACCTCAGCGTTAAAAAAAGCAAGGCCGTAGCTCCTCTTTTGCCCAGCAACTGGAACCAGGATAAATATTACAATCTGTTTTGTCCGATAGCCGAAGGTGGCCCCGATGGCAGGGCTTATGCAGGATGCGTGGCTACCGCCATGTCGCAGGTTATGTATTATTACCGGTATCCGCTTACCGGACAGGGCACTCATGGAGGAATAAATTTTGGCACTACAACCTATGAATGGGATAATATGCTCGATGAACTCAGCAATTACAACGAACCCGTTGCAAAGCTTATGTATCACTGCGGTAAAGCCGTTGATATGAGTTATGCCGCCGACGGCTCGGGAGCTCAAACTTATGACGCTCCGGACGCCCTGGTAGATTATTTCAAATACGATGGTGCTTGTACTTATTCTAATAAATCTGGATATACGGCTTCAGGATGGACTAGTCTGCTAAAAGCCAACATCGATGCCAAACATCCAATGATATATTCCGGCTCGGGAGATTACTGGTCAGGTGGACATGCCTGGAACTGCGACGGATACGATGCCAGTGATAATTTTCACATGAACTGGGGATGGGGCGGCTACTCAAACGGGTACTTTGCCGTCAGCAACCTGGTTGCCGGTGGCAGCACTTTCAACAGCAATCAGGCTGTGGTCCGAAATATTTACCCTCCGGCAGCAAGTTATCCATACAACTGTGCAGGCACCAAATCAATAACCGGAACTACAGGTACTGTGGAAGACGGCAGCGGGTTTAATGATTATGCGAACAACAAAGATTGCCTGTGGCTTATTGATCCGGCAGAGACGGTTTCAAAAATCATCCTGACTTTCACCGCATTCAGCACACAGGCTACCAGCGATGTGGTCACCGTTTATGACGGCAGCACCACCGCTGCACCGGTATTAGGCACCTTCTCGGGTAGCACCTTGCCCGCTACTGTAACCTCTACCGGGCCTCAGATGCTGATTCGCTTTCAGACCAATGCCAGCACTACCAACACGGGATGGAGAGCCAATTACCGTTGCACGTTTCCTACTTATTGCACAGGAATAACCAATTTAACCGCTGCCATGGGAACGGTGAACGACGGCAGCGCTGCGGAAAACTATACCTACAACCACCTTTGCCGTTGGCTGATTGCGCCCACCAACGCCTCCTCGATAACCCTGACATTCACCGCTTTTAATCTTGCCACCAATGATAATGTTAAGATTTACGATCAGAATAGCAACACCCTGTTAGACGATTATACCGGAACAAGTCTGCCGGGTGTGAAAACATACAATACCAGCAAGGTTCTTGTCCTTTTTAAATCCGATGGCTACCTTAATGCACAGGGGTTCAGCTTCAATTACACCTCATCCAGCCAGGTTGGTCTGGATGACAATAGCGGCACTAGCCTCATGAACATCTTTCCGAACCCTGCTAATACCTCCTTGAATGTTCAGTTTACTCTTGACGACCCGCAGGATGTCAGCATTGAACTGTGTACAATTACCGGGATAGTTGTTTTCAACGAACAACTCAAGCATTTCTCTGGAGAATATATCAAAACCATCAATACTTCCAACCTCAGCCAGGGTTTGTATCTGCTAAAGATTGCCGGCGACAGCTTATCTGCATGCAAAAAAGTTATTATTGAACAATAACCCATTTATGCAAAAAAAAATTGTGGTTCTCATCTGCTGCATTCTGATTCAGAGTGTTGCCTTTTCAAAAAAAGTCAGTCAGCAGCAGGCCATACTCGCCGGAAAAAACTTTTATTATGAAAGGTTAAGCCGCATAACAAACATTGATTATAAAACACTTGAAACAGAAAGTGTCCTTTCCAGAACTGTTGACGACCACCTACTTTATTATACTATTACTTTTAAAAACAAAGGGTTTATAGTAGTTTCCGGAGACGATATTTTCCGGCCCGTACTGTGTTATGTCTTCGACAGTCGTTTCGACGGGTTGAACCTGCCTCCGGCCTTTGTGAGGTGGATGGAAGATTATGAAAACCAGATGCTTTATGTATTACATAACCAGCCGGATGCAAAATCACCGGTAGCTGACGAATGGAACCGGCTGCTCACCTCCCCTCCGGAACAGTTAATCACGAGCAAAGATACGCCCGCCATTGGGCCCCTGCTGAAAACCACCTGGAACCAGGACAAATATTATAACAATTTTTGCCCCCCCGCCGCCGGAGGCCCCGACGGCCGGGCATTCGCAGGTTGTGTGCCTACAGCCATGGGACAGATTATGAATTATTACCGGCATCCGCAAACAGGAACAGGCTCTTATGTGTACAACGACACCGTAGGCCCTTTTGTTTATGATTCGCTGGAAGCCGATTTTGGCAATACGGTGTATCGCTGGGACCTGATGCCGCTGGCTGTTACCGAACGTCAGAACGATTCTGCCGTCGCCCAGTTGCTGTACCATCTCGGGGTGTCGGTTGACCTGAACTACGATCCCAACGGTAGCGGCATGCACAATCACAAAGCAGCTTATGCCCTGCGCACCTATTTTAGCTATGCTCCCGATTGTGAATATATTTTCAGGGATACCGCCACGCATACCAACTGGAAACAACTGATATTGGACCACCTGAACGCAAAAAAACCATTATATTATGCCGGATGGGCCGATACCATAAATGTTTCGGGGCATGCCTTTGTTTGCGACGGCTATCAGGACACCAGTTACTTTCATTTCAACTGGGGCTGGGGCGGCTCTGCCGACGGCTATTTCCTCCTTGACCTGCTTAATCCGGGAGGTTCGGATTTTACATTAGATCACGAACTTATCATCAACTTTTATCCCGATACTGCATCAGCCTATTACACCCCTTGTAACGGCACTACCACGCTGACCAAAACTAAAGGCACTTTCACTGACGGAAGCGGCCCCCTGGTTAATTATCAGGACAACGCCGACTGCCTCTGGATAATTGAACCTGCCGACTCCATTGCCAACATCAAGCTGAACTTTCTGGAATTTAACACTGAACAGGATTCCGACATCGTCATAGTATATAGCGGCAACAACACTTCCGGGCCTGTGCTGGGGACTTTTTCAGGAACCTCTCTGCCCTCGCAGATTACTACCACAGCAAAAGCACTGTGTGTTCGTTTTATTTCAAACAACAGCCTTACTTCCTCCGGCTTTCTGGCCTCATACTCCTGCACGCTACCGGTATATTGCACCGTTGCTATTGTTGACTTCACCGCCGCTTCAGGAAACTTTGAGGATGGCAGCGGCACCTACCTGTATCACCCCAACCAGTTTTGCCGCTGGCGCATAAAACCTGCCGGCGCCACAGCTATTACTTTGCATTTCAACGCCTTTGACCTTGCACCCGGTGATTATGTCAGGGTAACTGACCTGTCAGACAACACCTTACTTGCCGAGCTATACGGCACTTCTATTCCGGATGATGTTATTTGTAATTCAGGGCAAATGCTGGTTCAGTTCAAAACTTTTGACAGCATAATGGCACAGGGTTTTTCGGCCACCTACTACAACTCCAGCAGCCTGAACGAAATAGCGCAAACAGAATTTACGATCGCTCCTAACCCTGCAAAGGACCAGCTGACCATCACCTTCCAAGACACCCGGCAACAAGACTATTCCCTGAAAATTTTCTCGGTAGAAGGCAGGATGATTTTTGAAAAAACCTTACGCTTGTCGCCCGGCCAACGCAATCATGACATTGACGTATCTTCTCTCCTGCCCGGATTTTACCTGTTATACATCGCATCGTGCAACCAAAACTGTACAAAAAAAATCATTATTGAATAACCTTTTCACATGAAGAAACTTTACTTATGCATATCCCTGCTGGCCTATTTATTGGCAAACACCGCAGTAACTTTTGCCGAGAAAATCGATGCAAAAACTGCACAAAAGCTTGCCACCAATTTTTATTACGAAAAGTGTCTGTGGTCAGGATATGATATAAAACAACCGCAAAACCTCACGCTGAGCCTCACGCGAACCATAAACAGCCAGGAAATTTACTTTATTTTTTCTTCAGAAAAAGGCTATATTATCGTAGCGGCAGAAGATGATGCCTATCCGGTATTAGCCTATTCTTTTGAGGGGCCCTATACGGGCAAAAATATATCTCCGGAATTCAGCTTTTGGATGAGTACTTATGAAGAACAGATAATTCATATCCGCAAAAACAAAATCAAAGCCGACAACAAAATTTCTGCCGCATGGAATTATTACCTCTCGGATTTTATACCCGATGAACAGTTGAAAAACAACACCAAATCGGTAGCCCCCCTGCTCATGTCCACCTGGGATCAGGGAACCTATTACAATTTTTTATGTCCTGCCGATGGTGCCGGGGCAGGCGGGCATGTGTATGCCGGTTGCGTAGCTACAGCTATGGCGCAGGTATTGTATTATTACCGTTATCCGTCACAGGGCACTGGTTCGCATGGATATTATTCAGACTATGGTTATCTGTCAGCCAATTTTGGGACGACTACCTACCAGTGGAATGAGATGCAAAACAATATCAGCGGAAAATTCAATTACAGCATGGCGCTCATACAGCTTCACTGCGGCATTGCCGTCGATATGAACTACAGCCCGGACGGTTCAGGGGCCAGCATGTACGACGCCGCCGAAGCCATGAAGACCTATTTTGGATATTCCTCTTCTACTCAATTGTTTCATAAAGATGATTACACCGAAACCCAGTGGAATCAGATGCTTATTGACGACCTGGACAACAAAATGCCCATACAATATGCCGGCTATGGCGAAAGCGGACATGCCTTTGTGTGCGACGGGTATCAGGGAACCGACTTTTTTCACTTCAACTGGGGATGGAGCGGGTATTACAACGGCTATTTTTATCTTAACAACCTCAACCCAAGCTCCACATTCAGCAACTGGCAGCAGGCAATCCTGAACTCCTATCCGGCTACAGCTTTTCCGCAGCAATGTAATAATACAACGCTGATTCAGAGCACCTACGGCACCATCGAAGACGGCAGCAGTCCTGCTGAAAACTATCAGGACAATAAAGACTGCCTTTGGCTGATTGCGCCAACAGACCCGGTAGACTACATCAGGATTTCGTTCGAAAGGATAAACACAGAAGCAGGCCACGATCTTATCACTATCTATGATGGAGAAACCACCAATGACCCGGTATTGGGCGTTTATTCAGGCAATACCATACCGGCGGAGATCTATTCCACCAGCAACAAAGTTTTGATTCGTTTTTCCACCAACAGTTCGCTGGTGGCTGATGGCTGGCTGCTGACATTCAACGGCAAAACCACCAACTTTTGCACAGGGGTAACAGAAGTAACAGCTCCTTCGGGAGTAATCTCCGACGGTAGCAACACATTTAACTATAATAACAGTACGCTCTGCCACTGGCGTATCAGCCCTCCAGACGCAGGCTCCATTACCATTACATTCAACAGTATTGACCTTGCACCGGATAATGATTTCATTAAAATCTATGATGACATCAGCGACACGGAAATCATGACGTTGCATTCAGGAGATTTTCCTCAGACCTTTACCGCTTACACCGGAAAAATACTGTTGCTTTTTTTCACCAGCGTCATGAATAATGCCGGAGGATGGGAATTGTCCTACACCTCCGCCCCTCTTTCGGTAAGTGAAAACTCCGAAGCTTTTGTCAGCATAGCACCCAACCCTGCCTCGGATTACGTATCCTTACAAGCCTTACTGCCTCAGGCAACTTCGGTGAGCCTCACGATCAGCAATAACCTGGGCAGCGTTGTTCTTTCAAGAAAATTATCATCAGCCAATGGGCACTTCGACGAAAAATTGGATGTGAGTAATCTATCGCAGGGAATATATTTCCTGAAATTATCTTCTGAAAAATTTCAACACACCCAGAAACTTCTCATCCACTAAACCCGTCTGTCTGTTTGTTAATAATCGTGTTGATTTTTCAAGGTCAGCACAAGCAGGATTTGCCACTTTATTCTTACTTTTGTATTTATGAGCAATACATTCGGAGAACTGTTCAGGGTTAGTATTTTTGGCGATTCGCACGGGCCTTCCATGGGCGGCATTATTGATGGCTGTCCGCCGGGTATTGCCATCGACGAAAAGAAAATACTTGAAGACCTTCAACGCCGGAAAAGCGGCACTACCAGCTTTGCCTCGGCACGCAAAGAGCCGGATACGTTCACATTGCTTTCGGGCGTCAGCCAGGGAAAAAGCACCGGCGGGCCAATAGGTTTTATCATTCCCAATGCAGATAACAAGGCATCCGATTACCAAGGCCTGGATAATATCTTCAGACCTTCGCACGCCGACTTTACGTATTATGCCAAATATGGCACCATGGAAAGCGCCGGAAAACTCCATGCTTCTGGTAGAATATTTGTTCCCGTAGTGCTAGCTGGCGCTATTGCAAAGCAGATATTAGCGTTGCATGGTATCACGATTTTTGCATTTGTCAGGCAGATTGGCAGTGTTAACACCTCATTTGGCTATAAAGACATCGACCCGGAAACAATAGAACAGAGTCCTGTACGTTGTCCTGATAAGAAAGCAAGCAAAGAAATGCTCCTCCTGCTTGAAAAGCTAAAAAAACTTGGCGACAGCGCCGGCGGTATGATCACCGGTGTTGTCAAGGGATGCCCTCCCGGCCTCGGCGACCCTGTGTTCGGCAAACTCCAGGCAAAACTTGCCCAGGCCATGTTTTCGATAAACGCCGTCAAAGGTTTTGAATACGGCAGCGGCTTTGCCGCTGCAGGCATGAAAGGCAGCGAACACAACGACCTTTTTGTTGTGAAAAATAACCGCTTGCGCACCGCCACCAACAACTCAGGCGGCATTCAGGGCGGGATAAGCAACGGAGAAGACATCTATTTCTCCGTGGCTTTTAAGCCCGTACCAGGGATAAAAATAAAGCAAAAAACGGTTAACCGCCAGGCGCAAACGGTGGAATTCTCTACCGGCGGAAGGCATGATGTATGTTTTGTTCCGCGCGCTGTCCCTGTGGTTGAAGCCATGACCGCCCTGGTGGTTACCGATAGTTTTTTTAAGCAACAGGTTTATGCCGAAAAACAATAAAAATACCCTGCTCTTGCTTATTTTGCTGAACCTGGGAATGTTTTCTTCTGCTCAGGACGAAAACCCGTGTACAGAACTGGCTAACAAAAAAGCCAAAAAGGTGTACAACGAAGCCTATGAAAATTTCAGAAACCGCCGTTTTGTTGACGCCTCCGCCCAGTTTAAAGAAGTGCTGGAGTACGAACCACAATGCGGGCAATGTTACTTTTTTCTGGGCATGATTAACTTCAAAAAAGCCGATTACAACCTGACTGCAGCACAGAATTATTTTGAAAAATCAGTGGAAATCTGCCCTGACTTTGATGTTTATGTTTATTATTATCTTGGACAAATATATTATGGCGCAGAAAAATGGGAACAAGCCGAAAAAGCTCTGAAAAAGTTCCTCCAGGACCCCGAAAAGATAGAAAATGATGCAGAACTTAACGATGCATCGGCCATGTACAAATGGGCGGTGTTCTATAATAAGGCCTACAACAACCCGGTGCCTTTTAATCCCAGATATATCAAGGGCGTGTCTTCGGCCTCAGATGAGTACATACCCTCTATTTCGCCCGACGGAGAATATATGTTTTACGTACGGGTGATTGAACTGCCGCCCAACAAGAACGACCTGGTACCCAAACCAGTATATAAAGAAAAGTTTTATTACAGCGAAAAGAAAAACGGACAATACGACAATGGCAAAGAAATGCCCTACCCTTTCAATGTGAATGACTATGAGGGCGGCGCCACCCTAACCATAGACAATAGCGAACTCTACTACTCCGTGCGCAAATACAAAGGCTCCTACTTCAATGGCGACATCTATTATTCCAAAAAAGACGAATCCGGCACCTGGGGCGAGATAGAGCCTGTAGAAAACATTAATAACCCCGACACCTGGGAAAGCATGCCAAGCATTTCGTCGGACGGCAAAACGCTATATTTTGTAAGCGACAGGCCCGGAGGTATCGGCGGCCTCGACCTTTACCGTTCGGTTAAAGGAGAAGATGGCGTCTGGAAAAAACCCGAAAACCTGGGGCCACAGATCAACACCAAAAACAATGAAAAAACACCTTTTCTGCATACCGACAGCCAGACCTTGTATTTTTCATCAGATTCGCCCGACCTTATGGGACTCGGGGGTTTTGACATCTACTACTCGCGTATTCAGGCCGACGGTAGTTGGAAAAAGCCTGCGAACCTCGGGTATCCAATAAACTCCGATGCCGATGACGCCGGTTTTTTCGTAAGCCTCGACGGGAAAACAGCATTTTTCTCTTCTACCAAGCTGGTGGGCGTAGGTGGCTGGGATGTTTATGAGTTTGACCTCTACGCGGACGCCCGTCCCGAAGAAATGAAACTGGTGAAGGGCGACGTAAAGGATGAAACCACAGAACAGCCTCTCACCGCGCGCTTAGAGATAAAAAATGTGGAAACCAAAAAAATCACCAAGATACCGGTGGATTCGCTCACGGGAAAATATGTGATAGCCATTAATACCCGCGACAACTTTGTGCTGACCGTAAAAAAAGACGACTAC
>Ga0209099_1002975_pt1 | contig 14238 bp, 11 predicted proteins | sample AD_JPNHW2_MetaG_FD_184430 | JGI IMG/M metagenome (GOLD analysis project Ga0209099, IMG submission 184430) | Active sludge microbial communities of municipal wastewater-treating anaerobic digesters from Japan - AD_JPNHW2_MetaG (SPAdes) (version 2) | ecosystem: Engineered > Bioreactor > Anaerobic...
CCCTACCTCACCGACGAAGAGATGCTCGCCGGATGGGATTATTCGAAGCTTGACTACTACAAGGACCCGCGCTTCCTGAAGGAGATGCTCTACTATCCTCCGATCCAGGCCAGGTTCGGCGTCAAGTTCACCTTCTAAGAAGAAACAAGCGGCCCAGCGCCGTTGCTATAGCCCGCCCGGGTCTCCCGGGCGGGCTTTTTTTGTCACCTATCTCCGGAGCAAAGAGAGAGCCCCCCTCCTCCCCTTCGGTCCCGTCCTTTCCCGTAACCTTGCTGTAGAAGAGGGGGTGGTTCGCCCTCCTCTCAAGAGAGGAAGCTGAGAGAGTGCCCTCTTCCTCCCCAGAGATGGAACCGCCTGGAGGCCGAGAGGTACACAAAGGAGTTGGGGGAACTAGGCGGTGAGAGCCTTCTCTATGGGGAGAGGAGGTCTTGTGGGAGGAGTGCCTCTGGGAGGTGGTCTGAGCAGGGAAGAGGGGAGAAGACCCTATCGGGAGAGGGGCTTTGGACGAAGAGAAGGGTACAAGAAGAAGTTTTGAAGAGGCTGAGGGGAGATGTTCTCTCTCCGGTAGGGCGAAAAAAAAGCCCCGACTCCCTTGAGGGAAGTCGGGGCTTCAGGCTTTCTATCTTGTCAGCGAAGGTTGAGAGTATCGGAGACGGCTTTGTCACTTTCCCGGGAAAGCGAGCTGGAGCTTCCTTCGGTTTCGATGGCGCTCTCGTTGCCGCTCTCGTCTACGCAGGTAACGTAGTAGTCGTAGAGGTCTTCGGCTTCGGAGGCCGCCGTGTCTTCATAGGTGGTAACCGAGGGAGCGACTTCGGCGAGTTTGGTGTAACCGTCGAGGCCCTGGGTCTTCAGCTTGCGGTAAATCACGTACTTGGAGAGGACCACTTCGTTTTCCACGTTGTAGGCGTTGTTCTTCCAGCTGACCGTGTTCAGGTAGGTCTTGGAAAAGAGCGAGGCGTCGGTGATGTGGGTGTGGGTGACGTTGGTCGCAGAGCTGACAACGATCAGCTTGTCCGGGTAGAAGGAGACGATGAGCTTCGAGGGCTCAACGGTGGTGTACCAGGCCAGGTAGATACCGTTCTGGTTAGAGATGAAGTCCCAGGGCCATTCGGCGGCTTGGGCGGTCAGGACGATGGGGCGGCCGCTGTTGAGCCATTGGCCGTCCTGCCAGACGAGCATCTTGTAGGCGCCGTCTCCGTCACGGTAGGCGTAGTAGATCTTGTCGCCGTGTCCGACAGCCTTGGAGTGGAAGTAGTACCAGGGGCTGATGGGGGCGGCGGCGATTCGCTTGAGTCCCTTGGCGTCGTATTTGATCGTGTTGTCGACCTTTTCGAGGGCCTGGTAGTAGTAACCGGCCTGTTGGGACCAGGCGAAGGCCATGAACCCTTTGTTCTTCACCATGGCCATAGTGGGGAGGAAGTGCCAACCGCTGTACTCCCAGGTCAACTCGTCTTTGAAGACTCTGTTGTAATTGCTGTCCATCATGGCGAGGGTCACAACCAGCTCCCAGTTGTCGGAACCGGGAGGGTTCTCCCTGTCCTCTTTCCAGGTGACGTAGAGGGTGCCGTTCTCGTCGAAATAGGCGTAGGGGTTGGTGTCGGAGAAGGGGTTGGAAGAGATCTTCACATCCCTGTTCTCGCTCATGACCTTGATGTAGATCTCCTTGTTGATGCCGAACTGCCAGCACCAGCAGAGGATCATCTCGTCGGTCTTGGGGTTCACCCGGATGTGGGGGTCTTCCACGGTGCCAGCCACGATTCGGCTCGGGGTCGTCCAGCTCTCCGAGGCGGGGTCGAAGACGGAGTAGTAGACTCCGGTCGCACCGGACATGACGTTCCAAACGGCATGGAACTTCCCGTCCCTGGTGGCGACGATGCTGGACCACTGGACGTAGGGGTTTGCCTGGATGGTCCCGGGGCCCTTGGTGGTTCCGTTCTTCTTCTTGTAGTAGTACATCATTCCGGCGGAACCGTTCCGATAGATGACCATCATGTTCCCTTGACGGTTCACGGCGACAGCCGGAGCTTTGTCGTTGGTTTGGTTGATCTTGGGAACTTCGATCTGGGTGACCTCCTGGGCGGAAACAACGACCAGAGAGGCGACCAGAAGGGACAACAGAAAACAGAGAGATCTCTTCATCCGATTCACACCTCTTTCTTGAGTTTGGTTGGAGAAAAGAGTATACAGAACACCCCTTGACAAGTCAAGGGAGAGGGGGATCGGCTCTAATCCAGCCCCAGGAGGAGGGCGTCCCCGATCTTCTTCACCCGTTTCAGGGGTGGAACCATGCCAAAGCGCTCCCTCTCCCGGGCGCCCCAGAAGAGGTGGGTCACCCCCAGGCGTCGAAGCGCCGACCGGCTTTCGGGAAGGGAGGCGAGGAGACTCTCGAGAACTTGGATACGGCCATGGTACTCCTCCTTGGGGATTTGAAAGATGGCCCCGTGCATCCTGTCGCCGACGTAGAGCCGTCGGCCTCCGAAGGAGGCACTCTCGGAGAGGACCTCCTCTCGCAGGGGGGGGAAGGTCTGGATAACGCTCTCCTTGGGGGTGTTCTTCCTGATCCATTTCCAGAGTGCGGCTTCATCCTTGGGGACGAGAAGGGTGAAACGGCGGTTGGAGGTGTCCGAGGAGTTTCGTAGGTCGATGGCTGTGGTAAGGGCGCCGGGGAGGAGGAAGAGAAGGAGAAGAAGGAAGGTCCAAGGGTGTTGGGAAAGTCTTTGGCAGAGGGGAAGGGAGAGGAAGAGGAGGGCGACCGCCAGGACGAGACCGGCCTTCAACGAGATGTCCGATTCGAAACCGACGATCCGCAGTGTCAGCAGGGGGAGGAGAGAACAGAGGACCAGGAACCTCAGGAAGGGGGCCTCCTTCTCCCCTTTCAGGAAGAGGCCGATCAACCCCACCAGGAGCGGGCCGAAGTTGAGGAGAAGGAGCCGGGCGGCCTGGCCGGGGGTGAGGGGGGAGAAGAGGAGGGGAGAACCCTGGGGGTTCACCATCTTCAGGACGGACGCCAAGACCAGGGAGAGAACGGAGGGAACGAAGAGGAGTGCCCAGTTCCGGAGGACACTCCTCCAGGTGAGTCGCTTCTGAATGAGCCCTCGGAGCGAGACGAAGAGGAACTGGACCGCCGCCGTCAGGAGGAGGAAGCCGCCGACAAAGAAGCTCGAAAGGAGGGAGAGGGCCAGGACAAGGGAGAGGGCGCGGGGGTTTCGCTTCGGTGATCCCTCCCAATGGAGGTAGAGGAGGAGGAAGAGGAGGCTGAGGAGGTGCTGGGGGGTGAAGAGGAGGGAGCGGTAGAGGGTGTCGACCTGGGGCAGGCCGTAGAGCCAGCGGGTCAGACCGTCAATGTTAAGGTTCCGGGAACCTTCCCAGAAGAGAGCCCATCGGAGGTTGCTCCTGATCAGATGGAGAAAGCCCTCCCAGGAGCAGAGGAAGGGGGCCGTGGCGAGGGCCAGGGCCCAGGGGAGGGGGAGGCGTTTTCGCAGATGGAGGAAGAGAAGGTTGAGGGCCAGGAAGTTCACAAGGAAAGACCAGGCGAAGAGACTCTTCTCCGGTGAGCCGCAGAGCCGGGAGACGGCCGTGGGGAAGAGGTAGGGCAACCAGTAGTAGTGGAGGGGCTTGCCGAGAAAATAGGGGTTCCCAGGGGGGAGAGAGTCCCGGGAGAGGGTCTCGACGACGGCGTAGTGTTTCAGGTAGTCCGAGCTGAAGTAGGCCCTGTAGAGGTTCCCCTCGGGAGTGGATTGGCCGATGCGGGAGAAGGGGAGCCAGGTGAGAAGCAAGAGGAGGAGGAAGAGGAGTATGAGGCTTGGTGAGAAGCGGGGGTGAGCAGGTTGGGGGGAGGTTGTCTTCAGGATGACCCCCAGAAGGGTACAGAGCAGAAGAACCGCTGTGACCATGAGGGGGGCTCTAGGAAAGAGGAGGGAACAGAAGGCCCAGAGAAGGGGAAAGAGACCGAGGGCCAAGAGGGTCGAGACGACGGAACGGGTCCAGGGATCCCTCTCCCCGGGTAGGAACCTATGAACAAGGTAGGCCGATGGCAGGAGCCAGAGAAGGGTCGCCGCGGTGGCCGGGAAACCGGAAAAGATGAGGAGCCCCAAGGTGAGAAGGCCGTAGAAGACAGGATTAGGGAAAGAGAAGACTCTCATGAACCCTCCGGAGAACCTATTGAGCAATGATACCCTTGTAAAAGATCCCCCGTCAACGGGGAGGGTAAACTTCGGCCCTCTTTTCCCGTATAATAGGCTTTAAAAGAAATTCAATAGGAGAAAGGGATGAAAAAATTGATTGGAGCCGTACTCTGTACTCTGTTTCCTGTCATTCTTTTCGCCGGTGCCTCCGCCGACTTTTCGCATCTGAAGGGTCGGGTATCGGAGTTCACCCTGAAGAATGGCCTGAAGTTTATCCTTCTCGAGGACCACTCGGTCCCGGTGGCCTCTTTCTTTACCTACGTCAACGTAGGCGCCAGCGATGAGAGCGAAACCATTCATGGAATCTCCCACGTCATGGAGCACCTCGCCTTCAAGGGAACCTCGGAGGTGGGAACCACCGACTACAAGGGGGAGAAAAAAGTTCTGGACCGCATGGAGAGCGTCCACCAACAGATACTCGGTGAGAGAGACAAGCTCTTCCCGGATCAGAAGAGGGTCGAGACCCTCCAGAAAGAGCTGCAGGATCTGGAAGCGCAGGCAGCCAAGTTCGTCGTTCCCAACGAGCTGGACACGGTTCTGAAGAGGAACGGCGCCGTAGGCCTCAACGCCGGAACCTCTCAGGACTACACGATGTACTTCTACAGCCTCCCTTCCAACAAGTTGGAGCTCTGGGCCTCCCTCGAAGCCGCCCGCTTCGTCGATCCCGTCTTCAGAGAATTTTACAAAGAGATCGAGGTCATCAAGGAAGAGCGGCGGATGAGAACCGAGAACAGCCCTATCGGGAAACTCTTGGAGGAGGTTGAATCCGTTTCCTTCAAGGACCACCCCTACAAGTCTAGCGTCGTGGGCCCTATGAGCAACCTGAACCACATCTCCGTTGCCGATGTCAGAGCCTACCACAGGCGCAACTATACCGCCAGGAACATGGTCATCGGCGTCACCGGGGATGTCACGAAGGAGCAACTCCAGAGAGTCGCGGAGAAGTACTTCTCCGGTATCCGTGAGGGGATGAGGAACAACCCCGTTGTGGCGACGGAGACCCCCCAGACGGGGACCAAAGAGGTGACCCTCTTCGAGGAGAGCCAGCCCTGGCTCATCATGGGCTACCATTGCCCCGCCTCTTCCCACCGGGATTACCTGAAGTTTGAACTTCTCAACTACATCCTGACCAACGGCAGAAGCTCCCGGCTCTACAAGAAGCTGGTGATCGACGAGAAGTCCGCCCTGGCGGTCGCCTCCTTCGTCGGTTACCCCGGAAGCAAGTACCCCGGCCTCTACCTGATTCTCACCATTCCCGGAGGCGGCAAGACCAACGCCGACATGGAGAAGGTCATCTTTGAAGAGATTGAAAAGCTCGTGAAAGAGCCGGTCTCCGCAGAAGAGCTCCTTTCCGCCAAGAACAGGCTGAAACAGGAGAAGATCAACACCTTGAGCAACAACAGCGGACTCCTCATGGAGCTTCTCAGCTCCGAGGTTCTCCAGGGCTCCTGGAGCAAGACTTTCGACACTCTTGAAGAGCTTGAGAAGATCACCTCCGAAGATATTCAGACTCTGGTCAAAGGCTATCTGGTGAAGGGAAACCTCACCATAGGCCGTATCGAGAAAAAAGAGGAGGTGACGAAATGAAGAAGACCGTCCTGCTGTTGATCGCCCTCTGCCTTGTCTGCACTCCGTTGATCTTCTCGAAAGAGAAGGGGAGGAGCTTCGAGAAGATCAAGTTCCCCCCCCTGAACAAACTGAACCTTCCTGAACCGGTCCAGGCCGATCTTCCCAACGGAATCCGCCTTCGGACCATTCTGAACGATAAGCTTCCCCTGGTGAACATGACGATTCTCGTCAAGGGGGGGAAGGCCTACGAGAGCGTCGGCGAGACAGGCTTGGCCGACACGACCGCCGAACTCATGAGAATCGGAGGGACCAAGGGGATGAAGCCCGCGGAGCTGGACCTCCTGCTGGACTCCAAGGCGATCGACATCTCCATCTATGCGGACACCGATTTCTACGTTGTCAACGTGAACTGCCTCAAGGAGAACCTGGAAGAGGCGGTTTCTCTGCTTTCCAAGATCATCAGGGAACCCGCTTTCGACGCCGGAAAGCTCGAAGAGGTCAAGACTAAGATGGCCGGCGGTATCGCCCGTCGCAACGACGATCCGGCGACCATCATGCAGAGAGAGTTTGCGAGGCTGATCTATGGGCCCGAATCCCCCTTCGCGGCGGTTCAGGAGTACGCTCACCTGGACAAGATCACTCCGGAGAGGGTCGAAGCGGCCTACAAGGGAAGCTTCGCCCCGGACAACCTTCTCTGGGGAGCTGTCGGCGCCCTGCAGATGCCGGAACTCAAGGCTTTGGTGGAAAAGTACTTTGGGGACTGGACGGGGAAGGCCTCTCTCCCCTCCTACCCGGAGGCCAAGGAGCAAACCGCCGACTTTAAGGTGGCCTTCTCCGAAAAGTCTGAGATGAACCAGACCTACCTCGCCGTCGGGCACCTGGGGGCGCTGGAAAACCTCGAGGATAAAGCCAAAGTCATGGTCTTCAACAACATCTTCAGCCAGGGGATGGACTCCAGGCTCTTCAACAAGGTGCGCACGAAGATGGGCCTCACCTACGGTGTAGGGGGAGGGATCAACCGAGAGCCTCTCCATCGGGGTCTGAGCTACTATTGGACCTTTACAAAGACCCAGAGCACTCTGAAGGCGATCAAGGCCATCTTCGAAGAGATCGAACTCGTCCGCAAGGAGCCTGTCACGGCCAAAGAGCTAGCCGACGCCAAGGCCTTCCTGTTGGATTCCTTTATCTTCCGTTATGACTCCCCTGAGAAGATCCTTCAGCGGAGGTTGAACGCGGAGTTTTACAGCACCCCCTTGGATGCGGACAAGAAGCTCCAAGAGGATGTGGAGAAGGTGACCATCGAAGACGTCAAGGCCGTGGCCGAAAAGTATCTCGACCCCGCCAAGATGGTGGTCTATATCGTCGGGAAAGAGGCGGACCTCGACGGGAAACTCGAAGAGCTGGGCGCGGTCAAGAAGATCGACTTGACGATTCCCCCTCCGGCCCTCCAGGAGAAGATCCCCCAGGCTACACCGGAGACCCTCAAGCAGGGCAAAGATGTGGTGAAACGCTCTGCCGAGAAGGCTTACAAGGGGTACAAGACCCTCAAGAGCACGCTGACCGCCGTCTCGACAACGCTGGTTCTGCCCCAGGGGGAGTTCTCGATCTCCCAGGAGACGACCCAGCTCTACCCGGACAAGAGCTACACCGCCGCGACCATGCCCTTCGGCAAGGTTGAGACGATCATCAACGGCGAGAAAGGGATCACCAAGGCCATGGGACAGGTTCAGCCCCTTCCGGCCGAACAGATCAAGGATCAGCGTTTCAGCGATGACTACAACGTCTTCCGCAGCCTCGATCTCTACTCTTTCCAGTACCTCAAGAGCGAGAAGGTCGGGGAGAGGGAGTGTGACGTGGTCTACGCCACCAGGGAGAAGGGCTGGATGAAGCTCTTCTTCGATAAGACCACAGGGTACATCCTGGCCCGGGAGAGTCAAGAGAGCTTCATGGGTCAGACCGAGATCGCCCGTTGGGAGTTTGACGACTACAAGGTTGTCGAGGGAATCCCCGTGGCCTATACTTCCCGGATGTTGATCAAGGGGAAGAGGGTTGTCGACGGAAAGGTGACCAAGTTTGTGGTCAACCCCAAGGTTCAGGAGACTCTTTTTCAGGTTTCAGAGAAGAAATAAGCCGTGTTTTTCGGTAGTGGGCGTCCCTGGAGACGGGGACGCCCATTTTTAAAGCTTTTTAGGGTGGGGGAAGAGGGGATGGAGAGGCAGAAAGAGCGCCTATGGCCCCTTCTCGTTATCGCCCTGGTCTCCCTCTACGGGGTTCTGGATTTCTTCTCTTTCGGGGTGAAGATGAGCGGGAACCCCGGGTTCCCCTTGGACGATTCTTGGATTTTCTGGGGGTACGCGAAGACCTTCGTCTCCTCCTCGTCCCTTTCCATCAACTCCCTGACGCCACCAGCCGCAGGGGCGACCTCCTTGGGCTTTTTTTTCCTCCTCTCCCTCATGATCAAGCTCGGCGCGTCGAACCCCTTCCTGACCATGCTTTCGCTCAACGCTATTTTTCTGGTCCTCTCTGGTTGCCTCCTCTACCTCCTTGCCCGAGAGACGGGGGGAAACAGGGTTCTCTCCCTCTTGGTCGCTCTCCTCTTCGTCACCGACGGAAGAGTCTTGGCCGTGGCCAATTCGGGAATGGAGACAACCCTTTTTCTCTGGACTCTACTTCTGTCGCTCTACTTTCTCAAGAGGGGGAAGATCGCTCTTTTTTCCGCCTCCCTGGGGGTCGGTTTCTGGATCAGGCCGGAGGCGGTCTTCTTGCTCCTGCCGGCTCTCCTTCTCTACCGAGAGGTCCGTAAGCCTCTCAAAATTCTGCCCTTCCTCCTCCTCTGCGCCGCGAATCTTTTCTCCCTCAAGCTCCTCTCCGGCTCCTTCCTCGCCAACACAGGAGCGGCGAAGTTCGCCTTTTACGGGTATGTCGGAAGGGGGGAGTTCCTTTTCGAACTTCTGAAATACCTTCTCTTCACGGCGTTTCCCTTCTTGTTGGTCGGATTTCTGGGGGCCCTCCGTTTTCTCAGGAGAAGCCTCCCCTTCTCCGGGGTGCTCCTCCTCTTCGTCCTCCTCTTCGTTCTCTTCTATGCCGTTAAATTGCCGGTTCTTTACCACTACGGCCGTTACCTTCTCCCCCTCATCCCCATCCTTCTCGCCTTCACGGTCTCCCTCTTCCCTCAGGTTTCGCCGAAGCTGAGGTCTTGGCTCCCCCTCCTTCTCCTTGTCTCTCTCCTGGTCGGTCTCTTCGGCTACAAAAGGTATAGAACCCTCTATGCCTATGACTGTTACATATTCTCCTCCCGGCACGTGAAGGCCTCCTACTGGATCTACCACCGTTTGGGGAAGGACGCCGTGGTGGCGGCCCACGATATCGGGGCCTTGGGTTACCTGGGGGAGAGGAGGGTCGTGGACATGGTCGGGCTCATCGATAAAGAGGCGATAGGCCTATCGGACAAGCCCCTGGAGTTGAAGCGCTTCCTCTTGGCCCGGGGGGTGACCCATGTCGCCGTTCTCGACAGCTGGTTCGCCGTTCAAAACGCCCCTCTCCTCTACGAGACGAACCCTGGGGAGAGTCCGAGCATGAGAATCTACCGTATGACTCCAGAGACACTGGTTGTCCGGCGTGACCTGGCTGGTTTGTAAGGGGGGGAGAGCCTACAAGGTTGGGAGGGGTTCCCGACGGTCTTCCAGGATGATCGACCCTTCGAATCTCTCTCCGGCCCTCACACGGGCTCCGGGTAGGAGGATACACCTGTTCAGGAAGGACCCTCCCTCCACCGTACTCCCATCCCAGAGGACCGACCTTTCGATCCGGCACCCCTCCTCAACCTTCGCACCCGGGTCCGCCACAGAGAGGTGGAGGCCGGGACGGAAAAAGCTCTTTGGCGCCCGGCGGGCCGCATGGACATGGTGGTTCAGGTAGCGTAGAGGGTCCGTGAACTCGATCCAGGGTCCGGAACAGGGGGAGCCGAGGATCTTCCCGTGGGCTCGGGGGTTTCTGAAGAGGGTCGGGCCGAGGTCGGAGGGCCCTTCCGGGAGGAAGTCGAAGAGGAGGGGCCTCCAGAAAGAGATTCCCGTGAAGGTGTACCCCCGGAAGGCCCCCTGGGGGTCGAAGAGGATCCTCCCCGTTTCGTCGGTGGAGAGGAGGGAATAGCCCCTACGGGCGTCCACGAGAAGCATCATCATCCAGGCGTTGGAGCGGAGGAAGGTCTCCCAGCTCCGCCTCCAGGGAGTCGTCAGGAGCGAATCCGCGTTGGCCACCACGAAAGCCTCTTCCCCCTGCAGGAAAGGCTGAAAGTTCTTCACCCCCCCGCCGGTTCCCCGGAGAACCTCTTCCCGAACGAAGGTGACCGGTTCCCTTCGGGTCTTGAGAAACTCCTCCACCTTCTCCCCCTGGGTGAAGGTGTTCACGAAGAACTCCTGGACGCCGTTCTTCTTCAAGGAGTCCAGAACCCACTCCAGAAGGGGATGGTTCAGGTAGGGGACCAGGGGCTTCGGGAGCCGATCCGTGAGGGGCCTGAGGCGGTTGCCCCGTCCAGCGGCTAAAACAACGGCTTTCATCGGGAAGGGAAGACCATGTCTCCCTCTCCGCCTCTCTCCCGGAAGAGGGTATGGTAGTTGGAGGTCAGGAAATCTTCGGGGCTCTTCCCCAGGCCTCGGGTGAAACGGAAGATGAACTCCTCGCTGCCTTCAAGCTCGATGAAGAGGGCGAAGGGGGTTCTATCGAGAGAGGCGATCCCTCCGAGGAAGTGAAAATCCTTTCGAAACTTCTGATATCGGAAGACAGGCAGGAGGCCAAGTTCCGCGAGAACACCCAGGAAACCTTCCCCTTCCCCCATCTCGGTCTGCCACTCCTCCAGGGTCTTGAAGCGGGGGTCGGGGGCTCCGGCGGGAGGCTTCTTAAAGGTCAGGAACCACCGTTCTCCACTCTTGCGAAGACGAAAGAGAAGGCCTCGTTCCTTGAGGCGTCCGTCAGGGTAGTCGACGACCCAGTTGTCTTCAAAGGCCCAGTCGCTCTCTTCCAAGGGGTTCAGGCCTCTCAGAAGCTCCAAGGGATTTTCTTTCTCGGTAAACTCGATCTTGACTTCTCGTTCGATCATTGGGTCCGCTCCAGGAGAAAGGGTATAAGCGCGTTCAGGCCCGTTCTGAAGGGTGTGTCCGGGAGGGAGAGGAGCAGGGCCTGGGCCTCTTGGCCGATCCGGTTCGCGTAGAGGAGGCTCTCCTCCAGGCCGAGCCTTCGAACCTCCCTCTGGAGGTGGAGGAGGGCCTTCTCGTCTCCGTTCTGAAAGAAGCCTTCCGCTTGGGCCGTCAGGGAGGGCTCTTTGCGAAGGGCCAGAATCAGGGGGAGAGTGACGGTTCCCTCCCTCAGGTCGTTCATCACCGGTTTTCCGAAAGAACCGCTGTCGGAGGTGATGTCCAGGAGATCGTCCACCAGCTGAAAGAGAATCCCGACCAGGGTCCCCAGCCGTTCCAAGGCCTCCCCTCTCTCCGGGGCGACCTGAGAGAGGTGAGCGGCCATCTGGGCGGCCAGGAGGAAGAGGGAGCCGGTCTTGCGGGTGATGATCTCACCGTACTCTCCGGGTGAGAGCCTCAGGTTCCTGTGGTTACGGATCTCCTGAACCTCACCGAGGAGCATCTCCTCTCCCCTCTGGTTCAGGAGCTCCAGAAGCTTAAGGTCGCCTTTGGAGAGGGCCAGCTTCTGTGTGGCCCACATGAGGAAGTCCCCCAGGAAGACCGCCGTCTGGTTCCCGTAGGAGTTGTTGAAGGAGGCCATTCCTCGCCTCTGGTCGGAGTGGTCGATGATGTCGTCGTGGATCAGGCTGGAGGCGTGAAGAAGCTCCAGGATGAGCCCGTAGTCGGCGAGGTCCGGGCGGGATGCGCCCAGGGAGCCTGAGAGGAGGAAGAAGAAGAGCGGCCTGATCCGTTTTCCCGAGGCGAGGAAGCTCTCTTCGAAGTAAGAGCTGAGCTCGGTGTTCTTCAGGATTCCCTGGAGCTCCTTCTCCATCGCCGAGAGGAGAGAGGCGACCGGGGCCTCCGCTTCCCTGGGGATGGAGGAGCCCTTCATGGACGCCCCTCCCGGTACCGTGCGGGACCCTCCAGGTAGAAGTCTCCGCCATGGAGGTCGTTGATGACCGTCAGCGGAAAGTCCCGGACCTTGAAGAGATAAACCGCTTCGGGGCCGAGTTCGGGGAAGGCCACCACCTCCATGGAGAGGATCGAGAGGGAGAGCAGGGCTGCTCCTCCCCCGAGGGCGGCCATGTAGAGGCACTGGTGGAGAAGTTGAACCTCCTTGACCCGGGGGGACCGGGGCCCTTTCCCGATGGTCGCCTTGACCCCCAGGGAGTAGAGGAGGGGGGCGTAGGGGTCCATCCTCCCCGAGGTTGTCGGGCCCACCGATCCCACATGGCGGTGGGGGGGCTTCGGTGTGGGGCCGGCGTAGAAGAGGACCGCTCCCTTCAGGGGAAAGGGGAGGGGAAGTCCCTGGTCAAGGGCCTCCTGAATCCGCTTATGGGCGAGGTCGCGGGCGGTGTAGATGTCGCCGGTGAGCAGGACCTGATCGCCGGCGCGTAGGGGCGCCATCTCCTCATCTTTCAGAGGGGTTGTGAGCCTGTAGGGAAGGATCAAAATTCCACCCCCTTGCGGGCCTGGAGGCCCTCGGTGTAGTAGTGTTTGACCTCCCTCATCTCCGTGACGAGATCCGCCTCTTCGATGAAGGAATCCGGAGCGTAGCGGCCAGTTACGACGAGTTCCACGTTGGGTGGTCTTCTCTTCAACAGCTCCAGAATCTCCGCTTCCGGGAGGAGGCGAAAGTGGACGGAGACGTTGAGCTCATCCAGGACGACTAAGTCGAACTCTCCGGAGAAAAGGGCCTCCCGGGAACGGTCAAGCCCCCTTCGGGCGGCTTCGATCTGTTGGGGTGGAAGCGGGTCGGCGGGATGACAGAATTCGGGGAGGCCGAAGCTTTCGACGACCACTCTTCCCGGGAAGTTCCGCAGGGCCTCGATCTCGCTGTAACCCCCGGCTTTCAGGAATTGGCCGAAAAAGACACGCCATCCCGCTCCGAGGGCCCGAAGGGAGAGCCCTAAGGCGGCGGTGGTCTTCCCCTTTCCGTTCCCCGTATAGATCTGTAAACGTCTCTGTTCTTGAGGGGGCGTCGACACTCTACTCTCTCTTATGGCCACATTCCGGACAAAACTTGCTCCCCTGGGGGATCTTCTTCTTGCAGGAGGGGCATTTCTCGTCCCCGTAGACTTTGGCTCCGCATGCCGGACAGAACTTGACGTTGCCGGAGAGGGGCTCGCCGCAACCGGGGCAGGTGGCACGCAGGGATTCACGCCAGTGTTCCGTGGCAAGGTGCTTGTCCTCCTCAGCCATGGCCGCGTGTGCCCAGACCTCCTCCACCGAACGGGAGGATTGGGCCGCGGCCATCTCGACGCCTAAATCGGGAGCACACTCTTTGCAGAGACCCTTCTTGGTGTTCCAACAATGGGCGCGGCACACCCAAGTCGAACAACGGGGGCATTGAACGAAGTTGGGTTTTAGCTCCTGAAGGGCCTCCTTGTAGGCCGAGTCTCGAGCCTTCTTCCAAGCAGCGGATCCGATCCTTTCGCTCAGATCGGCGGCGTTTCCGAAAAGTCCTCCGAAGAGGCTGTTGGCCGCGTCCAGGACTCCCGAGACTCGGCCGGCCATGTACCCCTTGAATTCGGTCCGGAAGCCGGCTCCGCAACGGCCGCATTGGGCTTCGAATTGAAACCCGTCGCCTGTGCTCAGATCGTTGATGGTGTCGATGGATTCCATGGTTCCCCTCTCTCTTCTCAGAAATGGCTTTTATTATAGCACATCCTTCCCGGGGGTCGAAGGGGCCCCCTCTTGCCCACGTTGACCTCACCACGGCCCTGGGCTACAATGGTCTCTCTTGGAGATCGTCGGCGGTTGAACCTGGAGGAGAGGAGAAGAATGGACAAGAGAGACGGAGGGAACGGCCCTTTCAGGGGAGAGGAGTCTACCTCTCTTTGGGGAGAGGTCCCTCGAGAGTTTTCCGAACTTCTTCCCACCTCTCTGGCCGGGAGGCTCCTGAACGGGAAGGTGATCCCCTGGTCCGGACCCTGGGAGAGGGTTCTCTCTCCCCTTCTCTTCCAAGAGAGGGGGGAGGTGGAGGTGGGACGCTACCCCTTGTTGGGGGAGAGAGAGGCGGCCGAAGCGCTGGCCTCCTCGGTCGCCGCCTTCGAAGGGGGAAGGGGGGAGTGGCCCCGGACACCACCCCGGGAGAGGGCCGAAAGGGTGGAGCACTTCCTCCGCCGAATGCGGGAGAAGAGGGAGACTCTTGCCCGCCTCCTCTCTTGGGAGATCGCCAAGCCCTACGGGGACGCTCTCAAAGAGGTCGACCGGACCTTTGCGTATATGGACAATACCCTCGAAGAGTTCAGACGGATGCAGAGGGAGGCCCGATTTCCCAGGGAGGGAGAGGGAATCGTCGGGCGTATCCTTCC
>Ga0209099_1002977_pt1 | contig 14235 bp, 9 predicted proteins | sample AD_JPNHW2_MetaG_FD_184430 | JGI IMG/M metagenome (GOLD analysis project Ga0209099, IMG submission 184430) | Active sludge microbial communities of municipal wastewater-treating anaerobic digesters from Japan - AD_JPNHW2_MetaG (SPAdes) (version 2) | ecosystem: Engineered > Bioreactor > Anaerobic >...
GATGAATCAGTTCACCTTCCCTGTCAGGGTCGGCACCGAGTATTATTTCAGTGGCATTCCTTAACGCCTTTTCAATTTCCACAAAAACTTTCGGATTTGTGACAGTGTGCTTGAAATTTTGAGGAATGAAAGGAAGAAAATTAAGAATTTCTTTCCAGAAAGGCTTCTTCCCCGCCTCGAACTTATCAGCCAGATATGACTCAAGATCGGCAAGTGACTCAATGTGACCTACACTTGTCACGACCTTTACCTCACTGCCTAAAGCCGCCTCCATCTTCCGTTTCATCGAAGGCTTTTCAACGATCATAACTTTCATGGAATCCTCTAATCTAAATTAGAATTTGTTAGTCCAATATACAAAAACATTTTTAAGTTGTCAATTTAGTTTAGTTTTGTTCTACATAAATCAATAGATATATACCGGCACATCGCTATCAGATACTGAATCAGCATCACTTGTTTCACCCGGCAGATACTCGTCAAAAGGACATATTTCGGGATTTTCCTTGCAGTAGCACTCCATGTCCCGAATCATTATTCCTGAACTGAAATTCTGCCATGCCATCCATTTTCCTTCAAACATTGCATCGCCCTGATAATATGTCAGAAATCCATCCTTGTTTTTTATTACAGGTTTTGAACAATACTGTTTCTTTGTTTTGAGGTTATAAAAACACATTTTTCCTTCGTTGCCGCCGTTGGGTGCAAATCCTTCACCGTATAACAGCATGTCTCCAGTCAAATATGATGTGCTGAATCCAACATGTGTCTCTTCGGTCTTTTCAGGAATTACCACCTCGTATGACAGCTTTCCGTCATCTCCAAGTGTAACAATGTACATTATGTTGTGTCCGTAATCGGTGAATGCTCCTCTTTTTGCATTTTCTGTATCCATTATTGCATAAACTCCGGATTCTCCACTTCTATTCACTTTTATGCAGTCTGAGGTGGATTTCGGACTCTTTGACAGATCACACCAAAAAACTTCCTGCTCCCATGTCCCGAAAATCAGTGTGTCTCCCTGAACCTGTCCCCAGCTTAATGATTCATTCAACTGCTGCCACTTCCATTCACCTATCTTTGCATAACGGTAGCCGGATGTTTCGCTCTTATCCAGAGGCCCGAAGCTTGCCGCTACCCATTTTTCGTTCATCGTTGCGTAACTTGGCGCAGTCGACGGTTTATCATAAGCAACTTGATATTTACCATTGCTGTAATAATACCAGTAATTTGAAATTCCAGGTTGTACATCATCAACATTTTTAATTTTGTTGAAATCGAATGTGGTTGTAAAAACAGATCCTTTATAATAGGAATGTCCTAGAGATGCCGGACCGAAAACCTTGTAGGACTTATTGTTCAGATCATATTCAAATGCTCTGTACTGACTAATGACCATATAATCGGGTTTCCACGCACTCATAATAAACCCAAGATTCCCATCTGAAATATTTGACCAGTGCCTTCTGCCCGATCCTCCTGTCCAAGCCTGTCCATCTAAAAGTGGTTGCGGATCTATATCACATTTGCTGACATTTGATTCCCAATATACAGGTTCAATCCCTTTTATTTCACAAGGGTATCCGCAACAGTCATACTTGGAATAAAGTCCGCATTTCTTTTCATTTTCAAAACGCCACAAATTCGATATACAGGAAGGATCTTTTTTCATCAGTTCACTGTTTTCAAGATCGCAAGGACGGCAGAAATACATTTTTCTGTTTTTATCATAATAAGGAAAGTCAACTTTGTCAGGATCAGGACAGTAGCTATTGTCAGAGTCTGAGTCCGGTTGTTCGTTTTCTGCAATATCATCATTTGAACCTGCATCGAAATCATGTGAATCAGGCGAATTCTGCGAATCATGGTCAAAATCAGGCAAATCATCCGAATCATGATTCTGACTGTTCCCGTTGCATGCCGTGCATGACCAGAAAAGCAGCAAAAGCAATGTTATCAGAATATTACGCATATTTACCATCCGTCCGTCTCACAGTTCTCCTCATTGTATCCACTGCATGTCGAATTGCAATATGCCGAGCCGTTTACATAAGAAGAACTTAATGCCGTGCATGCTACTGAATTTCCATCACAAATTTCTCCTGATTCAATGATTCCGTTTCCACAAACAGGTGCTGAAAACTCTCCTGTAGCCTGCATGATTTCAATGTTTCCGTTACTGACTTTGAAAAGTTTTCCTTTTTTCACAAAAACATCTTTCACTGACGGAGATCCTGAAATATTCTGAACTGTGACCGAAGCTCCGTTTTTCACGAGGTGTTTTAGGCTGTTCCCGCATTTCATAAGTGATCCGCCGGAATAACTCATCATTGCAGCATTACTGCATGAGTAATATTTGGAAGCTGTCTTAACCGGATTATCCCTGTTTTCCAGATTATACACTTTTATTCCGCCCCAGTCATAAAGATACAGATTCTTAGAACTGCCTAAAGCCATATCACTTATATCACCACTGGTTGAAACACTTTTTATTACAGTTGGTATTTCAGGATTTTGAATAGAAACAACCTTTATTCCCTGTCCATCACCCGCATAAATTCTGCCGTTGAAATAAATAAGTCTGGCTGTATCACCGTAAGTGGAGCGGTGATATTTCTTTAAAAGTTTTCCATCATTTTCTATCTTAAAAACATCAATCCCGTTTCCCGATGCCGCATAAAGATAGTCATTAATTATAAGGATGTCTTTTACTGGTCCGTAGAGTGAATGCCTTTCAACTACAGTAGGGCTGGTAATGTTTTCAATATTTATTACAGCTATGCCAGTTTCGCTCCCGGCATAGATTGTGTTGTTTTCGCCCTCGATAGTTCTGATGTTTTCCGGAAGATCTATCAATCCATAATTTTGAAGTGACGAATTGCAGTTATTTTCTTGTAAAAATCCATCTGAAATCGTCACGGTTGTTCCATCCACAATGGAATCGAAACAGTGCGTTTCAAAACTTTCATTCGCTGCTGTCACTATATCTGTTTTGTAATTCATCTTTTCAATATCAAAATGTATTCTTGTGCTCTCAACAGTAGCAGATTCAATATCTGTATAGGTTATTTCGTTTCCGTTGAACAGCACAACTCCCCTTTTCATCGATTCAACATTTTCGACATCCATTCCAACCCAACCGGTTGATTTTTCGAGGTCTATTGATTCTATTTTATTAACAGAGTTCCTGTTAATATCAACTCCGCCAATCGCAAAAATTTTTGATCCGTCATTTTCATAGGTTGCAGTCAATCTGGCAACAGGTTTATTTTGAAGCGGAATCTCTTCAAATTTAAACGGCAGATTGCCATTATCATCATTTATTAATGCAAAAATAGAAACCGTTGCGCCATTATTTCCAACAACATAAAGATTTTCATTAACAATCATAGGAAAAGCTGTTGAAACTCCTGCGGGAAGCTGTGCAATTGTTTCAATTTCAAAAAACCCATGCGATTCTGCTGATCGAGAAGCATAATAAAGATATGGAGAAAATGCACCGTTGTTTTTACCGCCGACAAGAATAAAACTGTCTTCGAGCATAATAACAGAGCTTCCCTCCAAGCCAAGCGGGTAATTTAACAAACTGCTTACGGTTTCCCATTCTCCCGATCCATTAATCAAATATCTTTTTAAAACTGATTCACTTCCGGTATCTTCAATTGCCCATACAAGCGAGTTATCTGTTGAAAACACCTGTGAGATTCTGCCATCAGGCTCACTGATTCTATCTTTAGAAGCATAGTCATCGCCATATCTCCAAATATCAATGATTCCGGGACGGATTCTGTCAAAAAGACATTTATAGCAAAGGTATTTGTCAAATCTTTCAGGCAGTTCAAAAGTATCAGGAACCGTGGGAATATTTCTTTCTGTGTAATAATAAGAAATCTTACTGCTGTTTTTACTCATTCTCCATGATCTGTTGTAAACCTGTTTATGACGGAAAAATCTCGGATCTACAAACTTTTTTGTTTCACCGGCGACAAAATATTTTGTAATATACTCAAAACGGCAAAGCTCATCACAGCCATCTCTTCTTAAGGAATTACCGTCATCACACTGTTCGGCACCTTCTATTATTCCGTTTCCACAGCAATTTACTACATTTCCGTTTTGACATCTTGAATTTGTAATAACCCACTCAACAATTCCGGTGGATAGAGTGTAATGAAAAGGCACAGCGGCAGTTTCCCCCTGAGGAGGATTTATAAAAGGAATACATAAATCTTCTCTGGTATAAAAATCGGAACATATATCCGATTTCCAGTTCCAGAAAAACTCCTGCTTTTTATCGTCATTATATTGAATGGTGTATGTTTTATCCTTATTTCTCAAGTTCGAATTACAATCAGGATTTTCTCGTAGACAGAACATTTCATAGTTTTCTGAAACATAATTTAATTTGCGATTCTGAGTTAATTCATTCCATGCCTGTTTGTTTCTCAAGGGATTTATAGGATAAGGATCGGCACCGTGGCTGTATCCGAAGTCCCTTCCGCCCTGTGCGGGCGGTCTGTTTACATTTTCACCGTCCGTCACTGTGCAGTACCCGGCATCCCCCCAATATTGAAGATTTGGCTGATCCACAGCACAGTAAAAATTCTGAAAGTATGCCTGATCCGATTGATTATTGCTGTTTCCTGATCTGTTGGGTCTTGTAAGCCATGTATTAAGTTGTACATAACTGTTTTTATATGTTTTTCCAAATAACAGCATCAAACTGTCCGGATTTTCTGACTCTGAAATTGTTTTTTCAACTGATACAAATATTCCGTTATATGCCTCACCATTATCACACGCATCACCGATTCCATTCATATCATGATCAGGCTGCCATGATGGCGGCATGTGTGTCCAGCCGGAAGTTTTATACAATTCAGGATGAGCTTGAATAAGTCCGTTTCTTTTTGAACTGTTGCAAATATTTAAAACACCATTATTTGAACAAAGATAATCGGTTGCCGACGAAACCATTGAAAAAAATTCCTGTGCAGAATCAAAAAATTCCAGAGGATTATAAGTTTCCGGGCAATTGTCGTTCTTGTCAACCACTCCGTCCTTATCTGAATCATCACAGGCATCGCCGACTCCATTGCTATTCCAATCTTCCTGCCCTTGGTTTGCAACAATTGAACAGTTGTCATTTTTGTTTTTTACACCGTCTCTGTCATAATCGCCTTCCGAATCCTGACAGACCAGGCCTATACCATCATGATCAGGATCTTCCTGAAGCGGATTAAAATGTTTTGGACAATTGTCTTTGTAAAACGGAATCCCATCCTGATCATCGCAATCATAAGGCATGGTTCTATCACCGCAATAACCATTTGGATAAACATCAATATATATTCCTGAGAAACCATTTTCGTAAAGATATTCAAAAGATACCCATGCCAGATTGGGTCCCCAGCCTAAATTGAGACCCACGATCTCTCTTTTTCTATATTCTGATTCAGGGTTGTTTAGTCCATTTAAATCAATGTCCGTAATATTATAGCCGACTATTACAAAAGAATGTCCTCCTTCTCCCTGCCCTGACCAATTGGCAAGAAGTGGTAAACCATAATCAATTTGTTCTTTGACTGTTTTCATTAATTCACTTGAGAGTTCTATATCCATGTACGAGGAATCACTTGAATATTTAAAATTTTTAATCATTTCGTCTACACGAAATGATGCTACTGATTCATCAATTCCGTAATACATGTTTACAAGAACACCGTTGTGAAAAACTATCTTGGCCGTCTGCTTAACTGATTCTGGAATATTCGCTTCATTTGGTAAAGTATAGGGGCTGTCATAAGAATCTTCCATTAAATCCCACCTATACTGAGTATTGTAATCTGCATAGTAGGTCTCAGCTTCATTTCCATTGTAAAAATCAATGCTTCCGCTCCCTATTCCATTTTCAGGCCACTCCCAGTATTTCATAAGAATTGATTGCGCTACCGCAGTGCATCCTGCAAAAGTTCGTTGTCCCTCTGGATCATTCCCATAATAGATCGGAGTGTATAAATTGTACGGAAGGGACTGATGCCATGATGCAGTCTCCAATGATCTCCGTGTTGTATTGTTTGTTTCAGACTTTAAATATGAAAAATAAGGATTCTGCCCATTTAAGAACGAATTCCAAAGAATAATGTTTCTTCCTTCCAAAACTTTGTTTTTAATTTTCCCTTCCATTTCCGACAAAACACTTTCAATGCCGGGAAGCGAACTGTGGTATCCAAGCTTTACCATTGTTGCTGCATTTTCTTTAATAATTTTCTCAAGAAAAACCGGCGGTAAAGAATCAGGATAAGTACCACTAAATTGAACCAATTGCACAGGAGTAAGCTCATCAACAGATGGAACCAGAATAAAACCCTCTGGATCAAGATTAATTACAAAACCGACAGTTTCATTAGCATAATAAATTTCTTCAACATTATAAACACTGAAACCTACTGCGCTTTGCTCGCTAAGATCCGCAACTGAATCAAGAATCATATCTGCTGAAAACTCAATCTCAGATTTTGTTAAACTCCGTGCATTAAGATTTGAAATACTTAAAAAAAAGCAAACCATTAAAAAAACATAAATCGTTCCCTTCTTCATCTCCCTTCTCCGTCAAAAATTCGTAAAACTGTCCAGCATAAAACTCTTGAAATATCGTGAATTTACCATGAAAACAAGTTTCCTGTGATTTTTTATTCATTTTTATGTTTCTGCCAACTTAGATTCATGTTGTATTAAATTTTCGACAGGGTGTCAAGAAAAGATTTATATAAACCTCGAAACTGCAATGTGTACTGCCGATTCGGTGCGGAGTATTCTTGTGCCAAGCGTTACCGGTTCAAATCCGGCTTTTAGGAATTGTTCCGTTTCGTACTTGGTGAATCCTCTTTCGGGACCTATTGCTATCACATTTTCGATACCGATTTCTATGTTTCTCAGACAGTTTGCCGCAACTGGTGAGCCAATGAATCCTTTGGAATTACTGTGAATTAACTGCGATAACACATCATTTGAATACGGCCCGAACCTTTTGATCAGGTTTATCTGGGGAGGAACCGTGTCCATGCTCTGTTCAAGGCCTTTGACAATGCATTCCTCAAGCCCTGACGGCGTGAAAATGTCATTTGCCCAGTAACCTTTGTCACCGTAATATGTCTGGATTATATCAATTCTAGTTACGCCGTAAGTTGTGAGATCGGCAATGAGTCGTGACAATACTTTCGGACGGCACAGTCCGATGATAACGGTGAGCGGGATTTTTGGTTCCGGAAGTTCCGAAAAACTGGTTTCCAAAACTGCTTTATTTTCATCAATTTTTACAATTTTTGCTGTCCCTTTTTTTCCGTTGAAAAGTCCTGCTTTGATGACACTTCCCTCTTTTGCATCGAGAATTTCAAGCAGGTGAGTCACCCTTTTCCCGCTTATCACCGCCTCGTTTTCCGACATTAATTCACTTTTAAATATTATGAGCAGATTCATAGAATTAAAATTTACTCACTTTTTGCGGGGTTGGCGGCAGCTTCAGCCTCTTCCTGTTTTTTCCTCATTTCGTAATATTCCTCTTTCGGCATGAGGTCACCGTCACATTTTTTATCAATGAAAAGTATGCCGTCAAGATGATCAATTTCATGTTGAAAAATGACTGCCGTGAATCCGGTGATCTGCTCTTTCACGGTCTCAATTTTTCCATCATTAAGTTTATCATATTCAATTTTTATATCATGAACTCTATTCACTTTTCCAAATCCTGCTGGAACTGAAAGACACCCTTCCCATCCTTCGATCATTTCACCTGATTTCTCAGTAATTACAGGGTTGTAGTAATATTCAAACGGTTTTTCCTCTTTATCCAGCCTCTGAACTATTACCAGTCTCCTGTTCACACCAACCTGCGGAGCGGCAATTCCCACACCTTTCTCTTCGATCAGACTTGCCAGCATCTTGCGTTCAAGAACATCATATACAGCCGAATTCACTAAAGCTTTTCTTGATATAGCTCTAAGGACAGCGTTATCATTTTCGGAATCGTTCTTGAAAACTCTCATTTTTTCAGAGGAATTGATGAACTCTATCTCCGCTTTTGTCAGAGTGCCGTTATCTGTATGAACTGCTTTCCGGGTCGATGCGCAACTGATAAAAAACAGAAATAGTGCAATGATTACAATTCTTTGCTTCATTATCATTCTCCGGTTCTATTGCATGATTCTTTATGTCCGAGCGAACATGCCCTGTCGTAAAAGAATTTTGATCTTATCGGATCTTTCTTTCCGTCTTCACCTTTTTCAAAAATAAAGCCGAGGTATGCGCATCCGCCGACTTCATTTACTTCACAGGCATCCATCAGCAGAGGAATTGACTTCACTACATCTGTTTTCACACCGTGCTTTCCTGAATATACAATGCTTCCGGCCTTGAAACACCACCCCTTTTCACCGAGATGACACGCCTTTTCACCAAAATAGAGCGCAGATTCACCCTGCTTTGCTTCAAATGCGTCATCGGCAAGTTCTGTGCAGGCTTTTTTAACCGATTGCAGACATGCCTTTTTCTTCATATCCCTTGCATCGGAGGCGTTTGTAAACGAATATAGATAACAGGATGCACCGTTTCCGGAATTGCATGAATTCTTCCATTTTTCAGTTGTTTTATCATTTTCAAAAAGTATAGCTTTCACAGTTGCTTTCTTTTCAGCCGGAGATATCCCGGCAATGAGCTGATCTGTTACTTTTCTTCCTGCAAAAGCGCCGTAAGTCTCAAAATACTGACCAAAACTTTCTGCGATTTTTTCACCGGGAAGAGCCGTCATCAGGATCAGCTGTTCAAGTTTTTTGAGATCGGCATCATGAGCCAAAGATGTGTTCTTTTGCGCAGTTTCCATATTTTTGTAAAAATCCATCCGCTCTTTCGCAAGTGTCTTAAATGGGTTTTCTCCGCCATAATTATATAGTGAAGTCCATGAATTAACTGCTTTTTCAGAAAAAAGTCTTCCTTTCTTCTCACTATTGAAAGCTTCGTTGTAAAGTTTAAGAAGTTCTACATTCAGTTTGCTGAAAACACCATTTTTTTCAACGGCTGGATATTCAGGATAATTTACAACCGGAATATAAATTCCTGCTGAACTGATATAATCTTTTTTCAACTGTTCGAAGTCATTTCCAGTAGCAAATATTGTCTGAAGAGTACTGTTTTCCATTAAATCGTGTCTTGTTGTCACAACTGTTACTGAATCACCGTTGCAACTCACCGATGTTTCTGCAAAGAACGCGAACTTGGAATTCCCGGACTGCAAATTTTCAACTGATTCTCTTGAAAGTATCCATCCGTTTGCACTGGCTGTGTGTTTGAAAAGTGCGGTCATAACATCTTTATCTGTGCTGCACTGTGAAGAGATACTCATTTTCCATGCTGTTACATTTGCCGCCTGCACTTTTATCTTTTCCATTTCGGCATTGCTCACTGCGATCTTGACAAAACAGTCATTGACCACCGATCCGCCTTCATATCTGGGCTCATTGAAATAATCGTTGAAATATTCCTTTAAAGTTATCTGCGCCCCTTTTTCAGTCGAAACGGCTGTTACCATCTCAGCTTCTTCGCCGGTCATCATCTCTTCATAGCTTTTTGAAAGTGACTTGAGTTCAACTTTTACATACTTGCTTACTTCATGCAGTGCATCGCGGAGTGCTTTTTCATGACATTCACCAGCATCTTTTTCTCCGCCGGATCTTCCAGTGAAATAATGCGTTCCGTTATCCACAAAATGGATCTTTGAAGCCCAGTCAGGCGCATTTGATGATATTTCCGGTGAGCTTTTATGGGATTCCACCGGTCTTGATATCTGAACGGTTGCCGAAGAACATGACAAAAAAAATGCAACAAGAAAAAATAAGACTGGAAGTAATGCTTTGTTATTCATTTTCCGCTCCGGTATATCAATTCAATTTATTTTCTGTCTTAAAAACACCGTTTTCGATCGAAAAGACTTCCCACATGGTTCCTTTTCCTTCTTTGATGTAGTAATTGTAGATTATCCGGCTGTTGTTGTAGACGGTGACATGAGCTCTCGACTTGCCGAGTGCATCGCTATTTTTCTTTTCACGGTTTGTGTAATCATAGATAAAATATGCATAACTTCCGGCTTCATCAAGTTTCAGCACAGTAATTGTTTCAGGGCCAAACCCGTTGCGCTCATCTTTATCAAGCAGAACCTGATCTTCATAGCTTTTCATATCTCTGTAGCTTATGTGATAGAGATTCTTTTTAATAAAGTGGGCATCCAGATCATCAGGTTTTTTATCCCAGTCGATTATTATGCGGAGTTTTCCGGTGAGCTTAGGCGAAATCGAATAATGATTGGTGAAAACTCCACCCGCCATGACCCTCACTTCTATCTTTGAAGTAATATAACCTTCTCTTTCAAAAACACCGGTAAAAATCTTTTCCATCTCTGAAAAACCTGAAAAAGGAATCGTCACCATGCCGTCAGCATTGGTCGTCCCGTATTCATCCTCAAGAGTGAAACTTGCACCGGGAATTCCCTTTCCGGTAAGCGCATCCTTGAAAAACAGCGTCAGCTTTTCATTCATCTCATCAAAAGAAGCCTTGCTCTTCTCCTTAAGCGCCGATTCCATGTCGGCAGAAATGAACAAAAACGAAAAAATGATCACCAAAATAGAAAGCACTTGTCTTTTTGTCGACATATTCGCCTCCATTCCATAAATTCACAGTTGTCTAAAAACAGAGGTTTATACCATAATTCCGGAAATGATTCAAAAAATATCAGAAATACAATCTGGCACTGAGATAATAGCTGTCCGGATAGCTTCCGAATTCGGAGTTGAGTCCTTTTGATGAGATCCTTCTGCCTGCGTTGATCGTGGCTCCAAGGTCGAGGAAGATGTTCTCTTCTACTGACCACGATATTTTGGGAATTATCATGGCGGATGGATCAGAGCAGTTTAGAAGTATCTGAAGCGACAGTGAAACCAGCGGATGTACCTGCCAGTTTATTCCTGGAGCAAAATAATGTTCACCCAGAAGATAGACTCCGCTGTCTTGATAAGCTGTAGCATTCATTGATGAATTAAGCATATAGTCTCTGCTTTTCAGAGTTCCTGCATAGCTGTAGTGGTATTCTCCGAAAATATACAGATCCCCTGTGAAATAATATTCCGCACCGGCTGAGATTCTGAAAAAATCCTGGTCATGGTCATATTCTTCAAGGAGTTTTGCAAATGTGTATGCACCTTCGAGCCACACTCCGGCCCCTTTTATGTTTGAACTGACACTGAATCCCGCCATCAGGTGAGTTTTATATTCCATTGCAATTATTGCGATTTCTGTCCCTTTTATTTCAAATCTGCCTCGAAGGAACGCTGCACTTTTTTTCCAGTCCGCATATTTGCCGAAAACATATCCGGCATCTATTTCGCTCATTTTGCCGGCAGGAATCTGAACACGGACAGCATCAACTCCTGCTTTCTCTTCTTTGTTGAGATCCTGATATGAAAATGGTGAAAACACATCTGTCGGATTGAAAAATCTTGCAGTTCCGAATGATATTGCCTGTCTTCCCAAGGTCATGTCGGCAAAAGGAAGTCTGATCTGGAATACAAGCCTGTCAAGATTTTCTCCTATCCCTCCATTGTCATATTCTGAAATATTATCAGGCAGGTCGACAAGTCTGTATTTATCAACTGATGGCGAATTGAATGAAAATAGTGTCCTGTTAAGATCGCTGACATTTGGTGAAACAGAATAAGCGGTCTCGATCGTCAGCTGTTCAATTGGAGTTGATATGAGCGAAATCCTTGTAAGATTACTGAAATCAAAATAGGTCTGTTCATCAATTCCCAGAAGACTGTACCCTGCCGGAACATCATAAACCATCATGTTTGAACTGGAGTAACCCCTCAGATCCACCACAGATTCTTCTGCGATCAGAAACGCATTCAGAAACAGTAGAATGAATAAAAAACTACCTTTTTTCATCGCTTTTTATCTTTCCGTCATGAAGCATAACAAGCCTTTTTGATCTTTCCATTATCATTTTATCGTGTGTGGAAAAAATGAAAGTTATCCCTTTGTCTTCATTGAGTTTTCTCATCATGTCAAGAAGAGCTGATCCTGTAACTGAATCAAGATTTGCAGTAGGTTCATCGGCAAGAATGATATCAGGTTCAGAAACAATGGCGCGTGCAACCGCAACCCTCTGCTGCTGACCACCGGAAAGTTGTGACGGCAGTCTGTCAGCACTTCCGGAAAGACCGATAACACCTAATATTTCTTCAACTTTCTGTCTTCTCACTTTTTTATCGACATCCTGAAGAAGCATTACGAATTCAATATTTTCCGCAACTGTAAGCACAGGAATGAGATTATAGCTCTGAAAAATGAATCCGACATGGTCCCGTCTGAAATTCGACAGTTCAGAACCGCTCATTTTACTGATAAGTTTTCCACCGAGCAGAACATCTCCGCCTGAAGGAGTATCAAGTCCGCCGATAATGTTGAGCAGTGTTGTCTTTCCTGATCCTGAAGGTCCTGCGATTGCGGTGAACTCCCCTTTTGTAATTGTCAGGTCGACACCTCTGAGCGCATGAACTTCTATCTCGCCGGTCTTATATGTTCTTGTTACATTTTCAACCTTGATAACATCCATTTCATCCTCCTAAATTTATTTTGTTCCTTTTTTCATTGCAACAGCCGGTTTTATTTTTGCCGCATACCACGCCGGATATATCGAAACTATCATTGTAAATATTATCAAAGAAACCGGAAAAGAAGTGTACTGCTCTACCGTCATCACAGGATAGACAAGCTCGGTCATTGCAACACTCATGAATTCGGTGCCTGTGTAATCTATTCCTACTTTTGAGAAGATCAGATTTAACAGAAGTGCTGAAATTATTCCTAAAATCGTTGACATGACAGCAAGCACAGCAGATTCAGAAACGACAAGAGCACCTGTGTAGAAAGGCTTTGCTCCGATAGCCCTGATAACACCGAACTCGAACATTCTTTCATAAATTGACATGAACAGTGTATTTATTATCACTCCGGCGACAAGCAGAAAAAGAATAAAGCCGACAATATATTTTGAATATGCCGACATCGAAAGCATTGCATCCATTTCAGGCATGAGAAGCATCCAGTTCTCAAATTTGTTTCCGTTATTTGAATACTTTGCCCATATAGGCAGATTTTTATCCCATGTCTTTTTGTGGTCTTTAAAGTTCACTGCGATCTCGTGCACAGCTCCTTCAAGTCCGAGCATTACTCCGGCTCTTTCAATTGGAATGAACGCCATGGACCTGTCAAACTCTCTTGTTCCGAGCTTGAATATTCCTTTCACCCGCATCATCTCCTGAGCCATTTCACCGGTATGTGCCTGAGCAAGAGTTATGACAAGTCTGTCGCCTACCGTTACTTCAAGAATATCCGCGAGTCCCTGGCCGATCATTATCCCTTTTTCGGAACTATCGGAAAGATATTCACCTTCGATCAAAGCTTCATCCATTTTTGAAAGCGCTTTTTCTTTTTGCGGATCTATGCCTGTTATGAGGACTGACTGGACATTTCCTGCGCTTGTTATCATTCCGAGAGTCTTGATCCTCGGCGTGAAACTGCCAACCAGCTCTTCTTTTGAAAGTTCATCCATGATCTTCAAAGGATCGTGTATAATCTTCTCAACTTCCATTGTATTTGTAAACCCGGAATTATGAACCTGCGCCTCGCCCATAAATGTAGAGGTGCCGGACTTCACCATATTCACGATCATCCCTTCCTGAAAGGCATCGACAAATATAAGTGCCGTAAGACCCAGACTTATTGCCAGTGCTGCGACAAGTGATCTTCTTTTATTTCTGAAAATATTGCGTATTGCCATTTTTAATATCATTTGCCCACCCCTAATATGAACGCATCGATTTTACAGGTTCTGCCGATGCCGCTTTATATGCCGGAATAATGCTTGCGACAACTGATGAAACTATTATCACGATTACCGGCAGATAGAAAGCGATAGCGACATACTCTGAATTTATAGTTTCAATGAATATCCCTCCTATCGAAACAGGTTCCGGATAACTTATGCCGTAAACTTTCATCGGCCAGTTTGCAAGCAGGCTCATCACCAGTCCTGCAACACTTGCGAAAAATGACATGAGAAAAGTTTCAATGACAATGGAAAAGAAAATAAATCCAAAATCGTTCGATTCTGACTTAAACTCCCGA
>Ga0209099_1002979_pt1 | contig 14231 bp, 12 predicted proteins | sample AD_JPNHW2_MetaG_FD_184430 | JGI IMG/M metagenome (GOLD analysis project Ga0209099, IMG submission 184430) | Active sludge microbial communities of municipal wastewater-treating anaerobic digesters from Japan - AD_JPNHW2_MetaG (SPAdes) (version 2) | ecosystem: Engineered > Bioreactor > Anaerobic...
GAATGTCCGATATTGTGCTCATACAAACGTCTGTTAATATCGTTTGTTGAACCGATGTAATATTTGTTAAGCTTATTGCTAAAAAGAATATAAAGTATACCCTCCATCAGAGCCACTAATGGGACTCGAACCCACGACCTACGCATTACGAATGCGTCGCTCTACCAACTGAGCTAAAGTGGCAAGAAAAAAAACACTTGAACCTTGTGACAAAAGTAGAAAATATTTTTTAAAAAACCCTTACTTGAGCAAATATTGGTCATATTTTGTTCAGGGTGCGTGTCATGGCATCTTTTCCTTTATCATTCAGGGGGAGGAGTCTGATTTATTCCGTGTTTTGATTTTCTTTATTATTGCCGGCTATGGTTTTCTTTGGATTATCTGGCGAGACTTTAGCTATCCATAGTACCCACAGCAAAAAGGTAAATCCCAGAATGACCATGTTAAAGATATAGGTATGGTTGATGTGCATCCATTCCGGATGGTAGATTTTTGTCAGGCACAAGGCGGTTATCCTCAGGACATTCATCAGGTGGATGGAAGCCAGACCCAAAGGCAGGAACCAGAGTTTTTTCTTCCAGGGGCCAGGGTAGGCTACCACAAAGGCAAGGAGCAACATCATCACATCTGCGCACAAGCATGGCCGACCGATAGACAAGGAGCCGTAGTAGCCCAGGTCGATTACCCGGTAGGTGGTGGTGATTGGAACATCAGTAAAAAGTGTTGTAAGGTGGACACTCAAAAACATCAGGCTTTTCAATAACAGGTGGTAGGCAAAGAACCACAGATTAACGAAGAATGGCCCATACCTGGCCATTTGCATATAATCGTCGATAAAATACCAGGGGAGGAAAATGAGAAGAAAAACAATGATAAACCGGACAATCTTGCTTTCTGGTATTAATTTTTTTAATTTGTTGGTAATCCCTGATGCCATGGGGCTTATTTATTTTTTTCAATGATGAACATCAGGTCTAGGCCGAAGCGGGTTTTGCCACGGAGAGCCAACTCAATTTTGCCGAGGTGATAGAAAATGTTTCTCAATAAAATTCTTTTCCAGTCGAGAATAACCGGTGACGGGTATTGATAATAATGTCCCACTAAGTTGGCCCATACGGGAGAGTGAATAGGCAGGGGGATAAAACATTTTTTTACTTTGTATCCGCAGCTTTCTGCCATTTTGCGGAAGGTTGCCGGCGTGTAGTGCACCACGTGTTCGTAGCAATCCCAGATATCCATTTTTTTGCCCCTTCCGCTCAGCTGGCCCAGTTTCATTTTAAAATGGTTGTAATCGCCGTTGGGCACCTTGATGGCCAATATTCCATCAGACTTCAGCAGGGAGTAATTTTTTTTCAGCAGTTCTTTGGGCTTGGTAACGTGCTCAAAAACATCTATCAGCGTGATTACATCATAAGTGTTTTCGCTCAGGGAGACTTGTTCCAAAAAAGAGTTATGAATTTTGAGGCCCCAGTTTTCGGTGGCAATTTTTGCTAAGGCAGGGCTGGGCTCTACCCCTTCGGTTTCAAAACCGGCCTCCCTGGCTTTTCTAAGGAAAAACCCCATATTAGTGCCGACATCAAGGAGTTTTCCACTGTTTTTATATTTCTTAATTTTTTTAACTTCATACTCATAATTGCGGTCGCGATGATGAACTTTTTTTCCTTTAAAAATCAAGCGGGCTTCATTATAAAAAGTATCGGCATCACCGAAATAATTTTCCTGTGCATTATTGGCGCGGGGGTTGGTATAAATTAATTTGCAGCTGTTGCATTTTACTACAGATAGCCCTCTTTCAGAGCCCAAAACACTGTATTCATCGGCGTTGCACAGCGGACAGCGGCAAAACTCACGTTGGGTTTCATCATAGAAGTCTTTTTGAGTTCCTCCATGAATATAATCGTCTTTTTTAAGTTTTTCGATGTTCATTTTTACTTTATTTTTAACGGCATTAACTATTGATTCGTCCAATTAGTCTGCCGACAACAACTGCGATTATTTTTACAAAATTAAATAAAAATCAGGCACACTCAGGTAAGACAAAAAAATAGCAACATTATTTCAAATTGCCATTGTTCTTTTGCGGCATGATCTAATTTTTTCAAAAAAGTATTTAGATATTACTATGTATAGGAAAATAAAAAGCGGCAGGGCGGGAATCACCAGCCGGTCCCCCTGCCAAAAAGATATTGCTGTGGCAAAAAAGATATAATAAGTCAGACTTGATAAAACAGCAAAAAGAATAAAATAATTCCACTCTTTTTTTCTGAATGTATAAATAACCCCAATCAATACCGGAAGCAAAAATATCAGATGAAGTAAAGAATAGATTTTGTTCATAATAAGCATATATCTTGAAAAAAAAGAATTCCCTGAATTATCAAACATTTGATTGGATAATGAAGCTGAATTAATGTTGTTTTTTAAATTCTGAAAATAGATGATTGTATAAGTAGGTAAATTCCTGAACATGTAGGATATGGTTTCCTGTTTTGAAAACTTTTGTGCCTCCTCCCGGGCCTCCGTCAAGCTAATATTATTTATTTGTTGAATGCCTTGCGAAAAAAAGTAGTATTTGAATGTATCATGCCCCTTATTGTTAAAGGAAAATCTGTCATATTTAACCTTCATTAAAGTTAATTGAAACAGGAGTGGAATCAAAATTAAAATCAATATAAAAATGTTTTTGGGCGATTTTAAATATTTTTTCAGATAGAACACCGGCATAATAAAAAACAATAAAAAAATAAGCGGTAATAAAAATAGGGGTTTGATTACTGCAAGTAATATGGTTATTAATAAGTAAACGTGGAAGGATCTTAAGGTGTTCCATTTCGACACATTAAAGGCCAAAAAATAAATCAGTAAAGACAATAAAAATATTACCGATACCTCCGTAAGCGCCACCATGGTTAATGACATGAAAGAGAAGTTTAAAACTATTAAGGTACTGCCAATAAAGCTGAGGGTTTTATTGTGGGTTGTTTTTTCAATAGACAGGTATAAAAGGTTTACCGATACAATCCAGAAAAACAGCTGCAGTATCCAAAGGCCATAGGCACCCATTGTCCCATAAAAAATTAAAATTAGCAGCGGATAAAAAAATGTTCTTGAAACAGAGCAACCCTGGACAGAGAAATCATAAAATTCATTACTGACTTCCAGGAATGCCTTTGCATCTAATGGCGAAAACATTAAATCCTCAGTGATGTTAATTTTCAAATTATAAAAAACAAGAAAATAAACGAGACCCCACAATAAGTTAAGTAATAAAAGCCAGGCGTATTTTTTTTTCATTACCAATCTTTCTGTTATATGCTTATTCAATGTTTGTACAAGATATTTTTTTCAATGATCTTTTTCAATGGTCTTTATGAGCCAAATATTGTAATTCATATGCAATAGCTATTTACAAAATAGCATCATTTCAAGAAACCACAAATTTAATAAAAAACCACGAAGGAAATTTTTTTGGCCAAGGCAATTCACGTTGCCCACAATTCAGGTATATCTAAAAAGTGCTATGAGCCTTACCTATATCGCGAGGCAATCTATTATTTTAACCAACTAAAAAAACTACAGAAATAGTATTACTTTTGTTAAGGTGCCAAATTTATGATTACATTGAAAAAGGCTTATGAAATATTTTACATTAGCGGATTTTTTTTATACACCTGTTCTGGTTATTACCATCTTGTTAATTGCCTTTATTCATAAGAAAAAAAAAACCGAGAGCAATCCAGCATACCAGTATTACTTTGCAGGGTTAGTCATAAAATTGATTTCGGCAATTATTTTCTTACTGATCTTTACAGGCTACTACGGCGGAGGAGATACTGTTGATTACCTGTTATGCACTATAAACACATCAAAACTATTGAGCGCAGAACCCCAAAAATGGTTTGAAATTTTTTTTAACCAGGTGCCGTGGGAGGTGTCCATGCGGTATTTTGATCAATTTGGAGGGACGTTAAAGTATATGTGGCGGGGCGATGATACACGATTTGTGATAAAGATAAGCAGTTTGTTCTGCACTTTAGGGTGGAGGGCCTTCCTTCCCACAACCATTCTGGTTTCTGCATTTTCCTATCTGGGGGTATGGAAGTTATATCTTTTTTTTACTGAATATTTTCCAACCCTCCGTAAACAAATGGCTATAGCGGTACTTTTTTTCCCTTCACTTCTTTTTTGGGGTTCAGGGGTGATGAAAGATACTTATACTTTTGCATCAGCAGGCTGGCTTGTTTATAATATTTACATGGTCTTTTTTAAGAAACAAAGCCGCGTAAAGAATATTTTGCTGGCCCTGTTCAATATCTGGATAATTATTTCAATCAAACCATACATTTTTGTGGCCTTATTTCCGGGAATTGTGGTCTGGGCCTTATTTGAAAGAGTAAAAAATATCAAAAACAAAGTATTGGCAGGATTAATTATGCCATTGATGATAGTTTTCGGTTTTGGAATCACCATGGTGGTGTTCTCTACTTTGTCCAGCAGTATGGGTACTTACGGCAATATTGACGCTTCCATAAAAAAGGCACAAATTGTTCAGGAAGATCTCTTACGTGAAGAACAATACGGCAGTAATAATTACAATATCGGCAAGATAGACGGCTCCATAACTGGGATGATAAAAGTGGCCCCGATGGCTATTATTGCTGGCATGTACCGTCCTTTTTTATGGGAGGCAAGAAATCCCGTGATGCTCATTTCGGGGCTGGAAAATACATTTTTACTTATCTTGACACTGTATCTTTTGTTTAAACTGAAAGTGATCCGGTTTTTTCAATATATTTTTTCCGACCCCATCTTATTATTTTCTATACTCTTTACTGTTTTTTTTATGTTTGCCGTGGGAATGGCCTCCGCCAACTTCGGCGCCTTGGTGCGTTACCGCATACCGGCATTGCCTTTTTTTGTCGCCAGTGTTTTTATTATGCTGGATAAATACAAAAAAAACAAGGAAGAGGGTGGGTGAAAACGATTCCGTTGTAATCCTTTTACTTTAAATACATGTAAAAATTTAATTTTACATAATTCTTCCACCATTGTGTATTATAAACAATGAAGCGTGGCAACACATTATTGGCAGTTTTCTGATAAAAAGAACAGGGTTCAGTGCTCATCAAGTATTTATAACCGCATTGCAGGGCACTATCAATTACTTCAGAATTATATCTTCCATTGGGAAAAGCGAGTGAAGCACATACAGACGAAGGTATATTATCACGGATCAATTTCCGTGAGTATTCCATTTCATACGCCAAATCTTTTTTGTTTAAGGCTGAAAGCGTAGCGTGTGTATGTGTATGAGAGCCAACACTGACGCAATATTTTGTGCAATCGTTCAGTTCGTTCCAGGTCATCATTCTAGTGTGAGCGATATCGCAATCCAATTGATTTTCCAACTTTATCAATAATTCACTCCGGTCAGGCCTGTCAAGCAACATAAAATAAATTTCAAGTGCTGTTTTTTCCACTTCAGAAGTGTTCTTCATCTTTTGATTTACCTGCAGTTCCGGAATAACAATATTTTTTTTATTATTAAAATAAGCTTCTGTCAATTTATTTAATTTCTGTGTCCAGAAACTTTCTCCGGTAGTTGCGGAATTCGTAATGACATGCTGTACCGCAGGAAACCTGAATTTATACAACAGCGGAAGTGCGTTTTCGTAAAAATCAAAATAGGCGTCATCGAAGGTAATAATAAGCCGTGGTTTGCCAGAAGTGATTTTTTTATCAATCTCTTCAACAGGAATTACCACATAATTCCGGTTAATGAATGATAAAACCTTTTCAAAAACTTTTACAGGTATAGGTGGATAAGCTGGTGAAAACTCGTCTGAAACACGATGAAAACAAAATATTTGTGTTTTTGATTCCATCAAAGAATATTATTTAGAATTAAATGGGTTTCTTGTCAAGGATATTAATCATTACCATCGAGGTATTTTACCGTGATGGTGTTGTCTTCATTAAGGAAAGCAGATGCCGGTAATTTGTAAGATGGATTCCAAAGCAACCTGTCCGAAAGCTTAAAGTTTGTTTTGATCAGAATATAATTTCCTTGCCGGCCAACTATAGTGCCATCATACAATGTAACTTTTCCGACATCAGTCATAAGAGCATAAAAAGGTTTTGCTCTTCCGCTTATCTTTCCGCAGGTTTCAAGTTGCTTTATAAGGTCAAGCCCTTTTTGTACCGAGGTTCTGAAGTCGTCGGTTCCTATCATCGGCACAGCATGGAACAGATAATGCGGAGAGAGCCCAAGGTATCTGATCTCATCATACAACTTAACCAGCGCATCAAGGTTGTCATTTACATCTTTTAGAATCACATTCTGGCAGTACATGCGGCAACCTGCAACCTGCAGACGGCCAATGATCTCCCTGGTTTTTTCCTGTAATTCAAAATAATGATTTACTTGTACTCCAATCTCAATAATAAACCTTTTTTTAAGAGATTCAAAAAATCCGAACAGAGAGGTGTCAAACATTATCGGATCCTGGACAGGGAGTCTTGTTCCTATTCTGACGATTTTAATATTCGGCGCTACCGACGCAAGTTCGGTGATCAAGAACTTTAATTTCGAAGGGGCTATCATCGGATCTCCCCCTGTTATCAGAACTTCCTGTAAAAATTTGTCATTGCCACAATACCGTGCAACATCTTTGATCTGGTCACCTGAAAGAACAAATTTATCATAATATCCTCTCAGGCAATAAACACATTCGGCAGCACAGGCAGACAAAAGATCGAGAACAACCGATCTCCGGTAAAGTCTTTCAATTCCATGGGGAATACCTGTTCCGGACACTTCTGCCTCGTAATGCCTGCGGTTCTTCAGAAGAGATTTGGTATTGCGCGGAATTTTAAAATACTGATGATAAATACCTTTATATTCTGAAGAATCCTCACCGAATTCCTTTCTTGCTTTTTCAAGCAATTCATTGATATATCTATTTGTCTTGCAACACTGATTTTTTATTATACTGTCTAAAAACCCAGCCATAATTAGATGGTTACCTTATTTTTTTAAAATTTGAAAATGCTTCTTTTATTTTCTCATCAGACCCGCCCTTAATTACGTTTGTATAATGACTGTATACAATCTGTCCATCGGGAACAGATTTCAGAACTACTGTCCCTGCGCCTACTATACAGTTATTTCCGATCTCTATTTCGCCCGAAATGATGGTCACTCCCATTCCGATAAAAGTATCTGCACCAATTTTCACCCCAGTTTCCGCCTTAAAGCCGGTAGTTATTATCGTATTTTCACCGATCTGCAGGTTCTGCCCGATCTGTACCAGATCGTCTATCTTAACATTATCATTTATGATGGTGTTTCCCATAGTAGGTTTCTCGATAGAACAGGATGAGCCGATAATTACATCATTACCTATTTTAATAAAACCGATCTGCGGAATTTGCAGGAGGCCATCATCGGTTCTGATAAACCCAAACCCCGCCGATCCTATTACGCTATTATCCTTAATAACACAACCATTTCCTAATTCAACATTCGACCTGATCACAACGTTATTGCCGATAATACAATTATTTCCGATTTTTGTACCTGTTGCAATGATGACATTTTTGCCGACTTTGACATTATATCCAAAAATAACACCGGGAAATCTCGGGGAGATTTCAGACACGATTTCGTCAAACCAGTAATCGGTTTCATTAACAAGATAGTCGTTAATAAACCTGTAGAATAAAACATCCGGATCTGTAGAAATAATAAATGAAAGGTTCTTATTACCAACCACCGTATTCTTAGTACAAAACACCAGGCATTCAGCTTTGATTTTTTTCAAGTATGCTGCCTGACCGGGATTGCACAGAATTACTGAATGATCAGTTTCCTGGCCAATACGGCTGACATGGTTTACAAGAATATCACGCCCTTTATAATCCGCATTCAACAAAGAACTGATATCGGAAACATGAAATTCAAATTGTTTTAACTGGTACATTTATTTGTTTTTTGAATCGACAAAGTTATTCGTTTTTACTTAATTGTCTATTATTTCGACAATACGCATTTTATTTCCCGTTCTTTTAATATGATCAACGAACCTGATTTCGGGACGAAACGAAACATGTCCTTTGATCGATTGTAAAAGTTTCTGCTTTATCGTTTTTTCATTGAAAACAGCTCCGGTCTTTACTTCACATTCGAGACAAATATTTTTTATCATTAAATTTTTCCGTTCAACCATCACTCTGTATAAACCCGTCAATTCGGGAAACTGAATCACTGAACTCCTGAATTGTTCAGGAAAAACATTTATCCCTTTAAAAACAATCATGTCGTCGCTTCGTCCGACAACTTCAAAATAAACATCTTTTTTTTCTATTGAAATAATTCTTATGCGTTCTTTAGTATGATATCTTAACAGGGGCTGGCTTTCCTTACATAACGAACTCACCACCATATCGCCGGTATCCCCAGGTTTAATATCAGAAAAAGGTATCACCCTGCCGTCTGTCAGCAGGAGTTCAAAAAAATATTTCTCCAGCAAGGTAACCGAAAACTTCAGGACATTATCATCAGCTGCCGACGCCATAATGGAACAGACTTCGCTCATTCCGTAATTACCATTATAAACCCTGCATTTCCATTTTTTTATCAGGTTGTTCCTGTATGAACTGTTTTGCACACCGGCTTCCGCTCCCAGGTAAAGGGAATGAATTTTTAAAGCCGGCAATGTCTTTTTATAATCATCTTTTAATTTTTGCTCAATTATTGGCAGGTACGATGGTGTACAATGTAGTGAAACTTTAAATTTCTTATTGAACAAAAAAATCAGTTTCAGTAATTCAATGGTGTTTCCTGTTCCGAAATTAACCACCTGAACTCCGGTTTTCATCATCGCTTGTGCATCAAAAAAGCCTCCGGCCCACATGGACAGATTAAGACAATTGATTACCACCTCTTCGTTACCCCAATCGCCCATTCCACAATGTCTGAAAACCTCTGCTCCTATATCGGTTATAAATTCTACATCATATTTTGTAAAGCTCAGCAATAATGGATTATCTGATGTGCCGCTGGTCCGGTAAATCTGAAATATTTTTCTATTATAATCTGTAAAACCACCAAACGGCGGGACTTCTTTTTGCGATTGGACCAGTTCTGCTTTTGTTGTAAAAGGCACCTCTGAAAATTTCTTACAATTTTTCAGCTTGTTTATATAGAATTCTGTTTTATAACTATTAAAATTTATTGTTTTCATAACACATTGGGATCAGAAGCTGTCGTGACAATAAGGTATAACAGCCCAATTATGACTATCTGAATAAAAGTTCAGATCATCATAATTGGATATTATCATGTAGGGAATACAATCCTTCAACGGGCCAAAGGGCAATCCATTCCTGAGAAAACCGTTTCTTATCAACAGTTTTGAATAATAAATATTTTTTTGCGAAATAGATAGGATTCCATAATATTTATTTTTCAACATGAGTAAGTCCAGCCAGGAAAAAAGAACTTTTTCAGCTTTGCGGTTGTTTTGGCAAAAAGCCGCATCATACAACATTATTTTGTTATTCAGCAAATAATAAATGATATACCCAAGCAACGTGTTGTCCTTATAAATCCCGATAATCTCGAACTGGTAACGCGGATTTGAAATTTTCCATTTTAAAATCGTCTGATCAAACGATTTTCTGATCGGATAGTCTTTATAATTAATTTCATTTACCGGGATTATTTCATTAAGATTTTCCACGCGGCGAATATCAAAACCCTGCTTTTTAGAATATCCCGGCATTTTTAGCCTTGCCTGAACCGGGATTCTGAAATAATAATAAATATTGAAAATCGTATTCCATCCAAATTTTACCAGTGGTAATGTTGAATCCTTGCCTCCAAAGCCTAGGATGAAAAAATTATTATTTTGCTTCATCTCATCATAACAGGCAAAAGATAGTTTCTTGAATATCCCCTTTTTCCTGTGGTCTGAATGTGTCATCGAGTCTACCGACTGATACAAAATTTTAAGTTCGTTATTTATATAATATCTTTCGGGAATGGAGCCTTCAAATCCTACTATTTCATTTTGCTCGTTTTTTGCAACCCATGCAATGATTTCTCCGGCCGGATTATCACAGTATTTCCATTTAAAATAGTCAACATCTACGTCCATTCCAAAACAATGCTGCATCAGCGGGATGAGCAGGTGAAACTGGTTGGGATTCAGTTTTTCTATCGAATAATTATTCATAAATGCAGACCTGTTTTTTGATAAAATATTCCATTTTAAAATCCCTTGCAAAGATACTTTGAAATCAATCCTGACACTACCGATTTTTATATAAGGTGTATTCGTTTGCCGGAAATTTACATATGTAAAAAATAACAGCACAAAACAGGACATGATACTAAGAAAGGAAAAAATCCATAATGTTTTATTGCAAAATTTATCAGTACAGTGCCATTTGCAGAAATAAAACCCAAAACAATATCTTTTTCATTTATCATCTGTGCGTTCTATTGTAAAATCTTGCGGGAAATGATCAGCCTTTGGATCTCAGAAGTGCCTTCCCCGATCTGTAAAAGCCGCTGATCCCTGTAGAACCGCTCTATTTTATAGTCTCTCATCAAGCCATATCCGCCGAAAATCTGCACTGCTTCATCGGCAATTTCCCTGGCTATTTCCGAACAATAAAGCTTGGATATGGTGGCTTCATAACCGAAAGATTGTTTTGTGTCAGCCAACAGGCAGGCCTTGTACAGTGTGTTCCTTGCAAGTTCTATTTTCATAGCCATATCTGCCAGTTTAAAAGATATTGCCTGAAAATTTGCAATGGCTTGTCCGAATTGTTTACGGTTTTTCGCATATTCAAGAGCCATTTCATAGGCGCCCTGCGACAATCCCAGGCCCATAGCAGCTATGGTCAGTTTTCCGACATCTAAGGCACCGAGCATTATCTTGGAGCCATCTCCAATTTTGCCAAGAATATTTTCATGAGGCACTTCACAATCATTAAAGAAAAGTTCGGATGTATTGGATGCCCGCCAGCACAGTTTGTTTTTCATAGGTCTGGCCGTATAATTGTTAATTCCGGGTTCAACGATGAAACAGGTAAAATTATTTTTTCCGTTTTCTTTAACTATGGTTTGCAGTGTTATGCCCTTGGTAATATCTGTGCTGGCATTGGTAATAAATATTTTACTCCCGTTAATGATCCATTTATTGTTTTTGCGTTCGGCTATGGTTTTGGTATTCCTGGAATCGGAGCCGGCCTCGGGTTCTGTCAGTCCGAATGCCCACAAACCCTTACCATCGCATAACAAGGGCAGGTATTTTTTCTTTTGCTCCTCTGTTCCGTGCCTTACGATAGGATACGCGCCGAGCGTTTCATGTGCAGCCAGCGTGGCTGCCTGGGAACTGTCAACCCGCGCCAGTTCTTCTACTGCAATAACCAGCGATAAAAACCCCATATCGGAGCCTCCATATTCCCGGGGCGTCAACATGCCAAACAAGCCCAGATCCCCCATTTTCCGGGTCAATTCATAAGAAAACTCTTCCTTTTTATCCAATTCATCTGCCAGAGGATCTATTTCTCGTATGGCAAAATCCCTGACGGATTGCCTGAGCATTTTTTGTTCTTCGTTTAAAAACATATTTACGTTCTTATTGTATATTTGTTTTATGTTTGATCAGAGTTTTACAGTCAAAATTGATCAGCAAATGAACAAATTTCACTAATACAATTCATTTAAAAACTTCCCCTCTGTAGATTACAACTGCGGTTCCCCGAATAGCGACAGAGCCGTCTTCTTTAGTCAGTTGGCAGTCAAATGTATATACCGGTTTATCCTCGCGTATATGAATGACTTCAATAGTGGCCAAAACTTTTTCACCGACCATGACCGGATTAATGAATTTCAATTCCTGCCCCAAATGTATAGTTCCTTTGCCCGGCAACTCAGAACCGAGCAGTCCGCCAAACAAACTGGCCGCCAACATGCCATGTACTATTGGTTTTTCAAATACGGTTTTCTTTGCGTAATCCTGGTCAAAATGCACAGGATTATTGTCATTTGATGATTTAGCATACGCTATAACCTCTTCCTGTGAAAATCGTTTTTCTATGGCTGCTTTATCGCCTGTTCTGATCATGGTAATTTTTTACAATATTATTAAATAAAATGACACCTTCACTGTTCCTGATTTTTTTCATCAATATTAGAATATTTTTTTGGGTTGCTCATCAAATCAGATAAACAACAGTAAACAAGTCTGAATGATTAACCTCCTGCCGATGTTGCTGTATTAATTATTTCAGCCATTTTTTTTGTCTGATTGATTCGTGAATAAAACTCAACAGTATTGTTTTCTCTTGTACAGGAAGTATCACCGGTCAGGACATATTTATCGTAAAGTTGATTCAGTACCGAAATGATATTATCCGCAGTATCGCAGACGAATCCCGAATTTGTTGAGACAACTATTTCCTCAAGTATTTCATTATCGGATGGGCACAATAATATCGGCTTTCCCAAAGCAAGGTAATCAAATATTTTGCTCGATGTCACACCCTTAATATTGGTATGCGAGAACATCAGAAACAAATGGGATGCAGCCATTATTCCGAGTGCTTTCTTTTTTTCAAACCGGTCGGTGATTTCATAAAATGATTCCAGGCCTTCCAGGAGTTTTCTTACCCGGTCGGACTGTAATTTTTCAAAATTCAAACCAAGGAAAACTAATTTTATTTTTTCTTTTTTGTCGGGCGACTGAACGAATTTTCTATACGCATTGGTGAAGATCTCTACCGGCTGTGTATCATAAAGCGAGCCATTGAACAGTATGGTAAATACATTGCTGTTTTCAGCAGGAACAATATCCCTGTAATCTTCAGGATCAAATCCGTTCATAACAGCGTACCCGCTCTTTTTCACGAAACCGGAAATTGAATTTACATAAGCCTGCGATATGGTCGTAAAACATGCTGCATTTGAAAGCCATTTTTTTTCACTTCTGCTTTCAAATTTCATAATAACCTTATCTTTAAACGGAATATTTCTGAGCCACTGGCTGGTATTCCAGTCATCACGATAGTCGGCTATCCATGGTATATTATACTTCTTCGTTAACTTATGGCAAAAGTGAAACAAGACATAAGGGCGTCCTGATGTTATCATACATTTGATATCCTTGTTTTCTTCCAGTAGTTTCCCAGAGAATTTGTACAGATTTTTGAACGGAACCACCCACAAACCATAATTTTGTACTATCTGCTCAAAAAAAGAGAGAATTTTTCTCAGTACGACCATCCGTCGGTCGCCATACCGAGCATACAGGCGGTCTCTGAGGTTGCCTTTGTATGGGAGAAAGTAGACCTCATAGTTTTCAAATTTCTGATGGACGATCTTGCCGGAGGTCGTGGCCGACATGTCTTGGTAATTGTTCACGGGAACATCCCAGCTGCGGGTAACCACGATGGGATACCAGCCAAAGCGCGACAGGTATTTGGCCCAGGAGTAGATTCTGAAACTCCCCGTGAACGTGGAGGGTGGAAAGAAATATGATAGGATCAGTATTTTTTTCATTATTTGTAAAATCCCATAAAATCGAATTCACATTCAAAATTACTATTACAAAATTGCAGCAATTTATCCATTGACCGCACACTTACTTCAGACTGCAGTTTGGGATGAGATAAAAAATGCACAAAGTGTTTTTGTTTGATAGTCCTTTTGAATAAAGCAAGTAAGACAGGATTGAGCAATTCAATGCTGATGGCCATTTCAAACGATAAGTATTTTTTTCCTGACCCATCATTGTCCGAGTTTCTGATCGCGGAAGTCACGGACACGCCATCCCCAAACAGCTTGTTTCCCGGCGTTATTTTGCTTGATCTGTAGTAAATTGAGTTCAATAATTTGGTAATACCCTTAATTTTAATTTTTGTTATCGGAAACTCAATAAATCCTCCCTGAACAGATTCTACCGTGGGATTTTCACTAAACGAATAAGGCCTATCGTCAGGGCATTGTGTGAAATCATAAAACAATTTTTCACCTGTCTTTTTTTCTCCCGGCACCACACTGAATTCATATTTTATACCATACTTTTCGAAGAAAGGTTTGAAGCTGTCAAACGGTTCAATGTACAGTCCACCTGCCCTGTATCCATTACATTTATTTTTTGAATGTGCCTTAGCATTAATATCTGTCAGGAAACTATCAGAGTATTTAAACAGCATAT
>Ga0209099_1002980_pt1 | contig 14229 bp, 12 predicted proteins | sample AD_JPNHW2_MetaG_FD_184430 | JGI IMG/M metagenome (GOLD analysis project Ga0209099, IMG submission 184430) | Active sludge microbial communities of municipal wastewater-treating anaerobic digesters from Japan - AD_JPNHW2_MetaG (SPAdes) (version 2) | ecosystem: Engineered > Bioreactor > Anaerobic...
ATGGGATAGAATTTGAGATGGTCGAACTGGTCGAAGAGATCGGGCTTACCCGGCAGTCGATAGCAAAAGCGATGAAGAAGTTCTCGGAGCGGGGCATGGTAAAGATCCGTAAAGAGGGGAGAACGCCCCTTTATTCCATCAATGAAGATTCTCCACTCATAAAACGCCTTGAGGACTTCGACAACTCCCTGATTGAATCTATGGTCGGGGCGGAAGAATTCGCAAAGATCGAGAGGGCTCATGAGAAACGCATTCGTGCGTCCTCATCAAGGGTACCCGGGCAGGACACAAAAAAGGTCCTGTTCCGCCATGACACCTCCGGAGAAATGGCTTCCGGTGTTGCGAGCCGTCCCGGAACCTATCTTAAAGAAAAAAGTCGGGTCAGATCCTAATTATACGCCTCATCGTGAGGAGCATATTTTACCAGGGTGACCAGCCCTTTCTTCTTTTCAAATTTATAGATGAGGACATAGTGCCCGATATGAATGCGCCACCGTCCCTGCATCGGCCGGCGGAGCGGTTTCCCGATCTCCGGGTTCTCCCCGATCTCCTGGAGCTTCTTCGCTACCTGCTCAAAGCGGGCAGCATCTTTTGCCTTCATCTTCCTGAATATCGCCTCAACATCAGGACCCGCGACAATCGTGTACGTCATTCAGAGATGGCCTTGATAAATGCGCCCATCGATTCGTACGTCTTTCCTTTGCCCTTTTTGATGTCCGCCTCGGCCTTTTTCACCTGTCTGATGAATTCCGGCTTGATTGCAGATTCAGGAGGATAGACACTCTCATCGATCTTCTCTTCAATACGTTCAAGGCGTGTCACGATATCGGAGAGCATCTGCTCAATACTCCGATCCGTGCCCCGGGCCGACAGCGAGGACTCGCTCACGCCCCCGATATGATAGGGAATTCCCCTCTCCCCAAGGATAGTACCCCGGGGATTTTCCCGAACCTTTGATTTGGCTGCAACCTTGTAGACCATAGCACTATCCAGATCTTTATTCTGTGTGTTCAATAGCCTTTTTGTTCGTGGAATTTATACGCAGAGACTCGAAAAAAAAATCGACATCTCTTAATCCGTTTCCCGCCCAATCACTAACAGGAACATCCATGCGCCTCACCCCAGAACTCAAATCCAAGATCGATTCCCTCTGGGACAAGTTCTGGAGCGGAGGCATGAGCAATCCCCTTCAGTCCATCGAGCAGATGTCCTATCTCATCTTCATGAACCGGCTCGAAGCAATGGACACCTTCGAAGAGAAGAAAGCGCAGGCTCAGGGACTCTCGTACACTTCCATCTATGAAGGCCAGATGGATTGCCGGTGGTCGCACTGGAAACATTACCCGGCCGAGAAGATGCTCATCCATGTCCGGGATGAGGCGTTTCCGTTTATCAAGAACATCCACAATGGTGAGAAAACCCTCTTCGCCCGACACATGAAAGATGCGGTCTTCCTGATTCCCAAGCCTTCGTTGTTGCAGGAAGCCGTCACTATCATCGATGAGATGAAGATCTCAGCGCAGAACCAGGATACACAGGGCGATATCTACGAATATCTGCTCTCGCAGCTCTCAACCGCCGGTAAAAACGGCCAGTTCCGCACACCCCGACACATCATCCGGATGATGGTAAAACTCGTGGACCCGAACATCAACGACCGTATCTGCGACCCGGCCTGCGGCACGGCCGGGTTCCTTGTCGCTGCCTACGAACATATCGTGAAACGCTACACCAGTCCGGATAAAGTTGAGGAAGATTCCGAAGGTGGATATCATAACCTGCTCGGCGATAAAATCGCAAACCCGAAACACTGGGACAAACTCTACAAGGAGACGTTCTTCGGGTACGATTTCGATAACACGATGGTCCGGATCTCCCTCATGAACATGGTGCTCCACGGGATCAAGGCGCCCCAGGTTGCCCAGCGGGACACGTTATCCAAAAGTTTCACGGAAAACGACCGGTATACGGTCGTTCTCGCAAACCCGCCGTTCAAGGGAAGCATCGACAAGAGCGACATCAACGATTCCCTCACCCTCCAGACAACGAAGACCGAACTGCTCTTTGTCGAGCGGATGATGCACCTCCTCCAGATTGGCGGGAAGTGTGCAGTCATCGTCCCTGACGGGGTACTCTTCGGCAGCTCCAATGCCCATAAGAAACTCCGGCAGATCCTGCTTGAACAGTGCCAGCTTGAAGGCATCGTCTCCATGCCCTCCGGAATCTTCAAACCCTACGCCGGCGTCTCAACAGCCGTACTCATCTTCACCAAAGGCGGGTCCACCGAGAAAGTCTGGTTCTATGATATGGACGCGGACGGGTACTCGCTCGATGACAAGCGGACGTTCATCGATGGAAAAGGAGATATTCCGGATATTATCCGGCATTTCCGGGACCGGAAGAAAGAGAATCCCACGGACCGGAAAGCCAAGTGCTTTTTTGTGCCCATCAGCGAGATAAAGGAGAACGGGTTCGATCTCTCCATCTCGCGTTACAAGGAGATCGAGTACGAGGAAGTGCAGTACGAAAAGCCGGAAGTAATTATAGAAAAGATCGCGGCACTGGAGAGCGGGATCCAGTCAGGTCTTGAGGATCTTAAAGCCCTCCTGAACAAGAAATAACCGATATCTCCACTGTCGTCCCTTAACAACAAAATGCCCGAATAACCGTCAAAACGGTAAAAGAACAAATTTTAGATCGTTTTGTTGACGCCGACAAAACGATCATACCTCTCCCTTTTTCACTCCCACCTCTCCCGCGGCCTATTCATCTAACCTCCAGGTTATACTAATCCGGGCCTGTATAGGCCCCAGATTCCTCCAATAACTACCAATCCTTTCGAATCTACCACAGAGTATATATCCCGACATATCATTGTAGGGAATAATCAATTATGCCCCTGACATTCTGCGCGAAGGTAACGAGGAAGATCGCGAAACTTGGGTACGAGAAGAAGGTCGCCCGCCGCTTCGCGAAGGCCTTTTTTGTCCTCATGACCCTGACATGCGGCCTCTTCGGGCTCTTTGAGAAAGAAAAAGCACCGATCTACCTGATCGCCGGTGCCGGGGCAATGCATGCGGGTGCCCGGGCCGGTACCGTTTTGCCCGCCTCTTCTCTTATACATCGGTGACCTCCGGCCCGGTCGTTACTGGCATCTGATCTCCTGCCAAGCGTATGCCACAGCAGTTTATCAGGCTCGTACCGTCTCTAAAAAAAGAGCGGGACGATCCTGCACCGGGCCGGCATTGTTTTCCCATTGACGAGCGGATGCGTCCGCCCTTCCCCGCGATCTAAAAAAGAATACCCCGGCCCCGGGTCACGGGCCAGATTTGAAAAGAAGTGGATTACCCAATGACAACCGAAATGAACGAACAGGACGTGAACGCCCCGGGTGCGATTGCATCCGGTGCCTCGTACAGCAACCGGATTAATCCCTGCGAAGCAGTCGCAGGTGAGACAACAAATGTTCGGAGAGATCTGGGGAGCGGGACCGCACCCCGGAGAAAGAGAGGCCAGCACCGCTCGCCCCTCCTCTACGAGGCGATCGGGATCCTCCAGGAGCACGGGTACGCCCCGTTCCGTCTCCTCGACAACCCGGACATTCATGATGCCATCATCGCAACAAAGGAAAAGTCCGCAGGGCTGTTGATCGCCGTCATCTACTCCCAGAAACAGGTGCCCGACGCCCATACCCTCCGCGAACTCTTCCCCGAAAAAGTGGACAAGGCCCGCACCATGATTAAATCCACGCCGCACCGGGTCATGATCTGGGTAAACTCCCCCATCTCCGGTTGGAGATTTTACCGGGTGGACCTCGGCGGTATTTCCTACGACTGGGACATTGCAAAAGAGTTAGGACGATAACTCCCTTTTTTCATCCGAATTTTTGCCCCGATATCTGCCGGCGCAACGCAAACGCCCCGGAAACGGCAGCCTGCCATGATTCTTTCCCGGATTCATTTCCTTTTTCAGGCCTATATCCCCCCAACGCCTATGATTCTATGTCAAAGGGCGCCCCGAGACAAAGAAAAAAAAGAAAGGAGATGTGAGAAAAATGGCAGACTTCGCACCAAAAAGTGCAATCAAGAGTGCGGTCCGCAAAATTGCGGCACCGCTTGCGGACGTGGACGCGTTCAACACGCTGGTCCAGTCCGTCATCACGAACAACCCGTTCGGATGTGTATCGTATATGAACTCGGGCGCCAACCACCCGCCCGTAGAGAAGTCAAAGGAGAACTACACGGCAAAATTCGTGTACCAGGATGAGGACGCGAAAAAGATCGGCAGCGGCTCGGAGAGCTACAACACGGTCGCCGGCTACAAGGCAGGCATCGCAGCAGTCCTCGCAAACTCGGCGAACGTCACGGCGCACGGGGGGACCCCGGCCCATGACTCCGATGGCGACACGTTCTCCGCGACCCTCAAGTGCCACGCGGCAAACAACGAGATCTTCCTCGTCACCTTCGGCAGGGAGCAGGTATCGATCTCATCCTACGAGGACGATGCCATCCTGACCGTCGTCGAGACCTGGGCAGATGGTGTTACCGCCCTTGCCTAGAGGCGATCACGATGGACAACGAGATCATCCTGGCCGGTGCCTTTCTGGGCACCGGCCTCCTCGCCTACGTGATCATCCCGGGCCTGCTCGTCATGTGGGACCGGGTCCTCGACCACATGGAAACAAACGAAGAAAAGAAGTAAGAACAAGATCGGGCGGGGAGATTCCCCCGCCGGTCTGCTTTTAGACGATAATGTATCTTCAGACCATCAGTGCCGGGCATCGGCATGCGCATCGAACGCCGGCACATAGGGCTTGATATCCAGGAGCGGCGTGCCGTCAAGGATGTCCACGTCCTCTATCGTTATCACGTTGCCCTCGACACCCACGAGCCGGACGACAGAAAGGCCGATCGCGTTCGGGCGTTTTGCCGACCGGGTCGTAAAGATACCACGGGGGACGGGATCGAGGAAGGGGGTGACCGTCAGGCTGTACCCCGTAGACCGGTGAAGGGCGTAGAGCAGGATGATATGCGAGAACCCGCCAAGATCCGCCAGGCCCCCCACAAGATCGCTCCTGATATCGACGCTCCCCCGGACACATCATAACGCGATTTGGACCTGGAATTTTCAGGGCTGATACAGGTTGTACCGATTTTACCGCATTATAAAGATACTATCGTCAAATCGAAAAAATTAAAAAAAGGGAGTTATACCTTCACGTACACTGCCCGCTGCTGCAGAGCGACTGGATCTGTCCGGACCATGCGATCACTTCCGAGAAACCGGTTGCAGCCTTGCCGAGTGCAACGGCCCGTAAAGTACGATCCGTCTCGAGTACACCCTGGTCATGCCACCAGACTGCTTCCCAGTACCGGTCCTCGCTTGCCGCATAAAGTCGGGTCACTTCGCTGTCCGGATGCTTCCCCATTACTGTCATGGTCTTCCACTGCATGGCATCCGCATCCATCCTGAGCTGGTAGACCATGGCCGTCGGAGTTTTGCCCACGGTATAATTCACATAGGTGCCGGTCTGGCCGGATGCACGGGTGCCCCAGTATATTATCCCGGGATTTCCGGAACAGATCGAGACTTTCTCTTCACCGGGAACTGCGATAAAGGAATACAGCGTTGCCGCATCGGGCCGGAACCGGTTGATCGTGTTGGCGCTGAATGGATCATCCCGGTGCCACTCCTTACCGTCCCACCAGTCTGTCAGCGATAAGATATTGCGGGCGGTCGTATAATTTACCGTCCCATAATGGTCAACAATCTCCTTCTGTGCCGTAATATAGCGGTAATAACTTGACGGATAATACGTGAGGGGATCCCAGATGAGCTGGGAAGGTTTCATGGCAGTATTCAGGTAATGGTTGGTAGCGAGGATATAGTCCGTATTCCCAGTATCCCCCGGGTACCGGATTGCATAGCGCGACCGGCTGGCTTCGATCACCTCGGAGTTGCCGGATTTATCGGCAAGCAGATGATTCAGGGCAAATGCACGGGTCGAGTTGAGCAGGAACTGTTCTGCATCATCCACGGTTCCGGCAGTCATGCCCACATAGGGAAGTTCCAGAAAGCCGGTGATTCCCGGTCCGCTGTCACCTTTTCCTTGAGAGGGACCCGAGTTCATGATATACACAAGTCCCTGGTCGTTGATCACCGCAGCGGTTCCGGTTCGGCCCGCTCCTGACGGGAGGATTGCGGCATGTCCCTTATCGGGATACAGCGCCAGAAGGACTGCATAGGAATTGGAGGGCACAGGATAGTAATCGAAATTTTCTCCAACGAGCATGCTGCCATTCGTTGTATTGCCAAATGCGGCAAAGGCCGTACAGTGTTCATCGGGACCGGGACCCTGCCTCCCGCCATAATACAACATGACGATGGGATCGTTTGGGGTGAATGGGATCCCCTGGTCGTTCATGGCATCTGACATCCCTTTAAAAAATGCCGGGAAGTCAAACCCGGTAAGTTCGGTTTTGATATACTGGCGGGAGATGCTGCAGTTGTCCATGACATCTGCATACGAATTTTTCGAGAGCGCACTTGCCCAGGCTGCATCCCTCACAATGGCGATGTATTCCGGCACTTCAAGACCGTACTGGTATCCCATCTCGTACGGGCTTCCGGTAAGAATAACTACGGGCATCACACCAGGTGGGGCTACATACGTATCCGAGACCGGTCCCGTTGTGACCTCATTGGATACCGATGTGAACAGGGGTGGGATGCACGACGCTGTGCTGGCAGTACATGTCGTCGAATGGCCGACTGAGCCAGCACTTGTTGCCGTAGCTGCACAAGGTGCAAGGATGAGAATGACAAGGAGAAGCGATAAAAAAAAGGTGAATTCCTTATGAAATCGTTTCATGATTATCATATCATATACGAGTGGATATAATTTATGAGACGATCTTAAAGAGGTCCGGTCACACCCTGCATCGGAAACGTCTGGTGTCCTGACATCAGTACCCGTTTTTTATGCAACTAATAAAAAATGAAAATTGTTCCCCCGGTTAATACTTTCCCATTGCCAAGAGTATCCCGCGCATTCCCTTCGGCTACTGTAATCTCTCCTGGAGATCGCGTGGCAAGAGCTCCCTCCCGCTTTCGCGCATCAGATTTTTCTCTCCAAAAAAAAATTTGAGCGTTTGGTCTTTCCTGACAGGTCACGGTGTGCCTTGTTTTTTGTTGAAAACAAGGTTTTGCCGTGAAAAAATGTATGAAAAACATGATCTTTCATTCATTATGCCAGATTATTCGAATAATCTTCGTTTCTCCAGAGTCCTGTTGTGAATAAGATTTAACAATATTTATTAACCGTTCTTTCCACATTTTTATAAACCGAGTATTCGGCATTTTTCGAACCGGGGCACTCTTCAACCGGGCATAAATAAATTCGTGTCACGCCGGAATTGTTCGAAACGATGAGGTCTGGGTATTATGGGTTTCGCACGGGATAGTCTGGTTCCTGCATGGCTGTTGATTATTGCGAAGGTTGCAGTTGGAGTTGGTGTCGTAATTACCGAAGCCTCATGCATGTTCTGGAACAGGGTACCATGAAACATGCGGTATCCGTGGGGATTGTTTTTGCCGTGTTTCAGCTGTTTATCGGCATTGTCTCTGCCGTTACCGTTTTTCCAGTACTCAACCCCGATTTTTCCCTGACCGGCGTATCAGATTCAAGTGACGAATCTCTTTACAAGAGAACCATTTTCACCAGTTCTTCTGAGACCCGGAACATCATCTGGTCCGAATATAATGCCCGGCAGAAGGCTGGCATTACTGCAACCGACGCCGGAAGTGTTATTGTGACCGGTACTAACGGCTCGTTTGCGATGCAGCTTGCCGGTATTGGTCATATCGATGCAGTTCAGCCGGTACTCCCGGGAACGAATATGGCAAACGGGAACCGGCTGGATATTGTCCGCAACGGATACACGGAATGGTACATCAGCCGGGACGATGGTATCGAGCAGGGGATCACACTTCCGATCCGACCGGAAGGGACCGGACGATTGCATGTTTCCTATACCATCTCCGGGGATCTCCAGACGGTCCTTAATGGGCAGACCCTCCTCTTCTTTGATCGTTATGGCCCGGTGATGCAGTATGGCGGGCTTGCAGCACAGGACGCTACCGGCCGGGTCCTTCCGTCTGAATTGATGCTCTACGGTAACCAGCTTTCCTGGCAGGTCGATGACCGGGACGCGGTCTACCCGGTTACTATAGACCCGTGTATTGCGACGCAGACGGGGATACTTAATGCTTCGGATAAGGTGGGCGGGGCATTTTTCGGGACATCGGTTTCGATCTACACTGATACTGCTGTCGTCGGAGCGAAGGGAGTCAATTCCTACACAGGTCAGGCATATATCTTCAAGAATCTGAAGGGAATATGGAGTCAGACCGCAATTCTGAACGCTTCGGACAAACATAATTTGAACTATTTCGGGCAATCAATTTCTCTCTACAATAATACGGTAGTCGTCGGAGCAGATGGAGCCGGGTCTGGATTGGAATATCACACTGACGCTGCAGGTGCAGCATATGTCTTCAAAAACACAGAAGACCGCTGGAGTCAGTCAGTGATCCTGAACGCTTCGGATAAGGCAGCCGGTGCCCATTTCGGGACATCGGTTTCGATCTACACTGATACTGCTGTCGTCGGAGCGAAGGGGGCCACATCTGGGGGATATTCCACCGCTGGCCAGGCATATGTCTTCAAAAATAGTGGGGGGACCTGGAGCCAGTCAGCGATCCTGAACGCTTCGGATAAGGCGGCCAGTGCCGGTTTCGGCAATTCGGTCTCGCTCTACAATGATACGATAGTTGTCGGGGCCGATGGGGCCCCATCCGGGGGATATTCCACCGCTGGCCAGGCATATGTCTTCAAAAATAGTGGGGGAACCTGGAGCCAGTCAGCGATCCTGAACGCTTCGGATAAGGCGGCCAGTGCCGGTTTCGGCAATTCGGTCTCGCTCTACAAAGATACGGTGGTTGTCGGGGCAGATGGGGCCCCATCCGGGGGATATTCCACCGCTGGCCAGGCATATGTCTTCAAAAATACGGAAGACAACTGGAGCCAGGTAGCGATCCTGAACGCTTCAGATAAGGTGGCCAGTGCCCATTTCGGGACATCGGTTTCGATCTATAATGATACCGCTGTCATTGGGTCTTATGGGGTCACAACCGGAGAATATTCCTCTGCCGGCCAAGTATATGTCTTTAAAAATAGTAAAGGGACCTGGAGCCAGTCAGCGATTCTGAACGCTTCAGATAAAATGGGCGGGGCATTTTTCGGGGATTCAATTTCGATCTACAATGATACCGCTGTCATCGGAGCGTATGGAGCTACATCTGGGGGATATTCCACTGCTGGCCAGGCATATGTAACTACACTCGCTGAATATCCCGTCCCGGCCATCACTGGCATCTCGCCATCATCCGGCCCGTTGGCTGGTGGTACCCTCGTAACCATCACCGGAACAGGCTTTACCGGAGTGACGGCAGTAACGTTTGGCAGCACAGCAGGAACCATCACGGGAACCACTACAGATACGTCAATCACTGCGACATCCCCGGCCGGAACCGGGACCGTTGATATCACGGTTATTGCACCCGGCGGCACATCCGATACGGGATTATCTGATCAGTTTACGTATACAGCAGCCCCGACCGTCACCGACATTACTCCCTCAATGGGTGTCAATACCAGTACCACCTCGGTAACGATAACCGGTACCGGTTTCGACACAATAACCCCGCCGATTGTGAACCTGACGAGAACCGGATACAGCATTGTCACGTTGACTGGAGTGAGTGGTACGTCAACAACGTTGAACAGGACGGTGCCTTGCGGAGTTAGAGCCGGGACCTGGAACGTAACTGTCATCAACCCAGATGGCCAGGAAAGTGGGAACCTCACCCCATTTACCGTCACAGCTCCGATCCCGGCACCAACGGTAACCGATATCAGTCCGGGATCCGGAGTCAACACCGGTTCAGTAACCGTGTCAATAACCGGCACCAATTTTAACACGACCGAAACCGGGTCTACGACGGTAAATCTGACCCGGGCCGGGAATAAGAACATCAGTGTAACCGGACTCACACCGGCTTCGACAACGATTATACCCGATGTATTACTCCCGATAACCGGAGCAGCGGTCGGGACCTGGAACGTAACCGTCATCAACCCAGACGGCCAGGAAAGTGGGAACCTCACTACGTTTACGGTAACAACAGCACCGACTCCCACCCCAACACCGACAGCAACTCAAACTCCAGCCGCAGCCCCGATTGTAACCAGTATTGACCCTTCGGGTGCAATCAATACCAGCGCCAGACTGGTAACGGTAACCGGTACCGGGTTCAACCCAACAATCGACCCGACTGTGAATCTGACGAGAACCGGGTATAATACTATCATGCTGAATGTATACGGAACCAGCAGCACATCGACATCGTTGAAAAGAACCGTACCCCGTGGAATCATAGCCGGGGTCTGGAACGTCACGGTAACCAACCCGAATGGACTGGGGAGTGGGGATCTCACCCAGTTCACAGTCACAGCGCCGATCCCGGCACCGACGGTAACCGATATCAGTCCGGGATCCGGAGTCAACACCGGTTCAGTAACCGTGTCAATAACCGGCACCAGTTTTAACACGATCGAAACCGGGTCTACGACGGTAAATCTGACCCGTGCCGGGTATGAGAACATCAGTGTAACCGGACTCACACCGGCCTCGATAACGTCTATACCCGATGTATCACTCCCGATAACCGGAGCAGCGGTCGGGATCTGGAACGTAACTGTCATCAACCCAGACGGCCAGGAAAGTGGGAACCTCACTACGTTTACGGTCACAGCGCCGATCCCTGCACCGACGGTAACCGATATCAGTCCGGGATCCGGAGCCAACACCGGTTCAGTATCAGTCTCAATAACCGGTACCCACTTCCAGACAACCGGGACAACAACAGTAAATCTGACCCGTGCCGGGAATAATAACATCAGTGTAACCGGACTCACACTGGCCTCTACAACGATTATACCCGATGTATCACTCCCGATAACCGGAGCAGCGGTCGGGATCTGGAACGTAACTGTCATCAACCCAGACGGCCAGGAAAGTGGGAACCTCACTACGTTTACGGTCACAGCGCCGATCCCGGCACCGACGGTAACCGATATTAGTCCAAGATTCGGAGCCAACACCGGTTCAGTAACTGTGTCAATAACCGGTACCCACTTCCAGACAACCGGGTCTACGACGATTAATCTGACCCGGGTCGGGAATAATAACATCAGTGTAACCGGACTCACACCGGCTTCGACAACGTCTATACCCGATGTATTACTCCCGATAACCGGAACAGCGGTTGGAACCTGGAACGTAACCATCATCAACCCTGACGGCCAGGAAGGGTCCAATTCATCAGTGACGTTCACGATAACACACCCCTCCAGAGATCCCACCGTAACCGGCATCACCCCATCGAGTGGTACAAATACCGGAACGGTCAGTATCACGAACCTTGTCGGGACAAACTTTGCACCGGGTGCAACGGTGAAACTGAACCGTACCTGGTCATCAGAGATCCTCGGGAGCAGCGTAACCGTAGTTTCACCTACAAACATCACCTGCATGTTTGACCTGATCGATGCAACCCCCGGGAAATACAATATCGTGGTGATCAACACTGACAATCAGGCAGGCATGCAGGAGAACGGATTTACCGTCACGGGAACAACTCCAACGCTCCCTCCAACTCCCACCTTCACGCCGACTCCCCTCCCGACTATAACGACCAGCGGTAGTGACAGCGAGGATTCCACATCCTTCTCCGGTTCGGTTGCAGCAGTTGCAACTGCTCCTGGTGCCCCTACAGGTCATGCGATGACGTTCTCTTTCAGCCACCCGAGTGATGACCTGGATACCCTCCAGATTATGCAGGTGCAGGTCCTCCCCTCCCGGACTGTCGGGGAGATGTCCCTCATGGTCAAAACCGTAACGCTGGGTGAGTCAAACCAGATCAAAGGTAGACCGGCAGTGGCTGGGTACAGGAAGATCGAATCGATTGGTGGTAATCCCAGCATGTTCTCCAGCGGGAACATCACGTTCCGGGTGACCAGCAGCTGGCTAATCGCAAACCATGTGACTCCTGATCAGATCGTCATGCTCCGAAATTATGATGGTACCTGGACAGAACTCTCCACGATATATCTGTGCCAGAACGGGAATTATTATTATTTTACAGCAACGACTCCGGGATTCGCCTACTTTGCGGTCGTAGTCAGGAATATCACCGCAGTAACCCCTGCTGAACCGCAGACCCCGATATCGGTCATTCCATCCGTCTCCACAAAAACCACGACGACAAATATTACCCCGGAACAGACCCGGATCCTGATAACGGCCCGTACCTTAACTCCCGCAACGTCAGAGACTATAATTGCACCGGCGGCAGCATCGGCACCGGCCGGTTCTGCCGGGTTCCCGTTGGGGATGGCCATCGGTACAGTGGCGATCGTTTTTGCGGTTGTTGGAAGTGGGCTCGTCCGCCGCTGGTGGATCCGGCACCAGAATCCTGCACTATTCAGGAAATACAAATGATATACTGACCCGTTGATCGTACACCTCGCGTATCACTTTTTTTCGAACACTTTTTTGGAGGGTTGCCCATGCGGCAGGGAATGGAGCCCTGAAAGCACGTCCCGGTACCCCTCCCATTTCTGCTTTACGAAAGAGCCGGCTGGTATCAGGCAGGATATCCCGTTACCCTGAGAAAAGCGGTTTCACCGCAACCGATAAAAAATAGCAATATCTTACACATCTTCACGTACCTGAAAAGAGCGTGTCTATGAATACCCACAGCTGGCTGGATCCCCGACTTGAGAAACGAAGTTCGGATACCGATGGCTCCGGAATATTTTCCAGGGTCGATATCAGAAAAGATGAGCGGCTGGCAATATTTGGGGGAAAGATCATGCCGATCGATGAGATGTACCAGCTCCCTCGTGAGATGCAGAGATACACCATGCAGATCGAAGAACGCTTTATTCTGGGGCCGGCCAGTGCCCGTGCGGAAGATACGGATTTTTTCAACCACAGCTGCGATCCCAACAGTGGTTTTTCGGGGCAGGTCTTTCTGGTTGCCATGCGGGACATAGCTGCCGGTGAGGAGATCACCTTTGATTATGCCATGACCGTTTCAGAGTCGGTGGGAAGCGATATGATCTTCCGGATGGACTGTGCGTGCGGCTCTCCCCAGTGCAGGAAAACGATAACAGAACAGGACTGGATGCTTCCCGAACTGCAGGATCGCTACAAGGGCTATTTTTCACAGTATATCCAGGACAAGATCGGAAAACTGCACGAGAACAGGTCGGGAGATCGGGTAAATGAAGGAATAAGTCAGCCTGAATGGAATAAAGCCGGGTTGCTTCTACGTTAATACCTCAAAGCGAGAGGCCGTGAACCTGTAAACAACCGGCAGGCAGCGCTTACCTGAAATACTACGTGCAGGATCAGTTTCTGCAATTCTCCGTTTTAATCCCCCGGGCTTTGGGACAAAACCATATCACCTCCTGTACCTACACATATCAGTATGCCATCTCCCATGGTCGGACGGAAATTCGGTGTCGGCGCGATCATCGCACCTGACCCCAAAAACGTGAAAGGTACCCGGGTGGTCGGGATCTCGGGGTCGAGCCGGCAGGAACCGGGCATGTCCAAGTCCGAGCGGCTGCTCCTTACCGCGCTCGACCGGTGCAAGAGTCTCGGGTGCGACACGAAGTTTATCCGGCTCAAAGACCTGAAGATCTACGAATGCGAAGGGAACTACTCGGAGGATCCCAACTGCTGCACCTATCCCTGCCAGTCCTCGATGAAATACGAGGACGACGAGATGGATACCGTGTACACGGCAGTCCTCGACTGCGATGTCCTCTTTCTTGCCACCCCGATCCGGTGGAACAACCACTCGGCGCTCGTCCAGAAGTTTGTGGAACGGATGAACTGCATCGAGAACCAGTACTCGTGGTTCGGCAACCGGATGATCAAAAACAAGGTCGTGGGACTCATCATCATCGGCCACGTGGACGGGATGCAGCACGTAGCGGGGAACCTCTTAAACTTCTTTGCCTGGATGGGCTTTCACAGCCCCGAAGTCTCGATCGCCTCGTGGGTCGGTGAAAACGACGAGGACACGACAAAAGAC
>Ga0209099_1002983_pt1 | contig 14219 bp, 14 predicted proteins | sample AD_JPNHW2_MetaG_FD_184430 | JGI IMG/M metagenome (GOLD analysis project Ga0209099, IMG submission 184430) | Active sludge microbial communities of municipal wastewater-treating anaerobic digesters from Japan - AD_JPNHW2_MetaG (SPAdes) (version 2) | ecosystem: Engineered > Bioreactor > Anaerobic...
TTGTCACGCAGTCCAATTTAATAAATAAAAATACTTCTATGAATGAAGATATTGTGGCGCAGTTCAAAGTAGAGGGGCAACCTGCCTTTCCTACAGAGGACACAGAGAACGATAACTCTGCTGATTCGCCATCAGGTGAAAAAACGAACATCGATCAGACCCAATCGCAAGAGGGGGGACAAAACTCTGGCGGTAAACAAGATGACGATGAGGGTAAAGATAAAAGTCGAGGATTTGCTGATGATCCTCGATGGATCGAGCGCGAAAAAGATTGGAAAGAACGTTTCAATACTCAAGAGCAAAGACATACCGAAGAACTTCAGCAATTAAGGGAAGAATTCATGGGTAAATCTAATAAAAATGATATTACCCCAGAAGACATCCCGAGTTGGTTTGGCGGCGATGCTGACCAATGGAAAGAGTTTTGCGACTACAATGGAAAACTCATAAAAGAAGCACAAGAGGGGGCCATTAAAATGATCACCTCTAAATCTGAAGAAGATCAAAAGCGTATTGATGAGGCGACTAAGTATTTTCAAGATACGGTCACTGAAATCGAAAGCGATAAATCTGTTAACCCACAAGGTGAAAAGATTGATCGCAATAAACTTTTGAAATTCGTGTTAGACAACGATTTAGTAGATAGTCAAGGGCGTTGGAATTATAGGGCTGGATTCTTAATGATGAAAGGCTCAGCAATAAATAACTCCAACATCCAAGATAAAAAGAAAATCGCTGGTGCCTCCATGGGTGGCAATAAAGCCGATGCCAAACAACCGAACATCACGACCTCCGAGGACTTCAAAAAACCTGGGAGCAGGCCGTGGTAAATCTAAAGTAATTTAAGTCGTCGATAAATTTAATTTCTTACACTTATGACAGAATTATATGGACAAAGGATACAAACTACAGTGCAAACTAAATACTTGCCATTCGTAGTGGATACTATCCTAAACTCAAACGTATTGTTCCAGAGAATAGTTCGTGGCGCAAAGAAATGGAGTGGCAGAACCTTAAGATGCCCAGTGAAAGTTTCTAAAAACTCAACTGGTACTTCTTTCAGAGGTTTTGATACTTTCTCTACTGCTGCTACTGACAATCGTCAATACATGGAGTACACACCATCTTTTTATCAGATTACATGTGCTCTTCCTGGCGATGAACTTTCTGTGGCCGATACCGAAGATAAGGTTCTCGACCTTATGAAACTTACCATTCAATCAGATACCGAAGATATGGCCGATGATTTAGGCACTATTTTCTATGCTGATGGTACTGGTAACGGCTCCAAAGATCCTTTGGGTCTCGCAGCCATCGTCGATGACGGTAGCTCCGTCGCATCAATCGGAGGTTTATCAAGATCTACCTATGCAACCTTGTGCTCAACAGTGACCGCTTCAGGCGGAACTTTGACATTGTCCAAAATGGATACCTTGCATGCCGCCGTTGCCTCTGGCGCACAAAAACCGACAGCATGGTTCACTACTGAAACCATCTTCAATTTGTACGGCCAATTGTTAAGACCGCAAGAAAGAATCATGAAAGAAGCCTCAAAGATGAAAGGCATGACTGGCGGTACTGGTTTCACTGCATTGGAATTCAATGCGAAACCGATCATCATGGATGAAAAATGCACCTCTGGCGCATTGATCGCCTTGAATGAAAGCTATGTTGACTGGTATGCATTACCATTCTTCGGCGCTAAACCGATCTCTTACAAGAGTCAGATCGAGGGCAATGACTACGAAGCCCCCATTGGATTAGGGTTCTCCTGGTCTGATTGGATTATTCCAGCAAATGCTGGTTCAGTAGTCGGCCATATTTACTTCGGTGGTCAGTTTATTACTACCAATCCGAAGAGGCATGGTAAATTAACAAGTATTACAGGAATCTAGTCGAGATCCTGTAACAATGTTGTTATCACCGCTGATGCTGGCGTATTGATAGTACACGCTAATAGCTAATAAAGTCGAATAATTATTAATTCAAACACATGAGCACACAATTAACAGGCGCAATAACAGTCGTAGCACAGCAATTACATTCCGAAAGTTCTACTGCTTTACACGATATAGGTTCTTTGGTTCACTCCAACGATGGAAGATCATACCGATATTGTAAAGCTGGTGGTACTGCTTTGGTCGCTGGAAAACTTCAGCAATCATCTGCAGAAGATACCACTAACTTCCAGAATCTAACTTGTGCTGTCAGCTCCGCTGGCGCAACCTCAATCACCACTACTTCAACAGTCACGTTGACTGCGAATCAATTGGCTGGTGGGTTGCTCACAGTAACTGCCGCTACTACTGGTGCTGGATTCCTCTATAAGATTAAAAGTCACGCTGCTGCAACTGCGGCCGTTGTAACCTTTAATTTAGAAGATCCAGTTGTGGTTGCTACCACAGGCACAGTGACTATAGATGCTGCTCCGAATCCGTACAGTGCGGTTATCGTTAATCCGACAACTGCTAGCTCTGCTGCGATCGGTGTTGCTATTTATAATATCACTGCCGCTTACTATGGCTGGTTACAAGTTGGAGGCGTTGCCTCAATCTTAAATGATGGAGGTTCAACAGTAGGAACTAACGTTTCTGCCTCTAACGCCACTGCTGGTGCTGTAGAAGCCGCTGTGACCGCCCAGGGTGCGATCGGTATCGCATTAACTGGCGTAGCCACCACCGAGTACGGTTTGGTCAAGTTATTCGGTCTCTAAACCGAAATCCTGCTCTTACTCTGGGTATTCTCAAAAGGAGTACCCAGCGATAAGAGTGGGAAATAATAAAGCCAGTGCTATAAATTGTCGGAGTCACTGGTACCGATAATAATGAGTGCAAAAAATAGGAAGTCACTCACCTATAAAACTATGAATCAACAAATATTTTCAACAGAAAAATTCGCTACTTTCACAAATTTTACAAACGAAGAATTCGTCGGATATTGGGATGGTAGATCAAAGAAATTCTTACCAGGTCAATCTCTTATGATGCCAGATTATATGGCAAAACACTTTGCCAAACATTTGGTAAATAAGGAATTATTAAGAACTGATAAGGGTGGAAATTTAATCTACAAAGATGGAGATAAAATGACATCTCCTAAATTCCCAGAGCAAGTTCCTTTATTTATGAAGTTGTTCAATCAGGCATATACTCCTGATGAATCGGCAGTTGAGGGTCCAGAAAAAAAGGAAGATATAGATTCAATTATTGAAAAGGCAAATAAAAAGAAAACAATAAATAAAGAACAACCGCAAGATCCGACACAACCGCAAATAGTTCTTCCACCTGAAGATGATGAAGATGAATCAGAAGAAGAATCATTTGAGGGAAAACCAGTCGAATCAAAAGGTTAATTTCAATCATAAAATATGACTCAAATACTATCAGCATTCTCTAGGGATGCCAATGGTGTTCCAATAACCAATAAGGGTTTAGTGGTCTCAAAATCAAGATCTTATGACGGCACTGCTGGGCTTGGCGCCCAAGGTGCAACTACACTATTCACAGTCACAGGTGACGTACTTGTGAGTGTTTTTGGTGTCTGCTCTGAAGATCTCGTATCCGCTGGCACCATAGAAATAGGCATATCTGGAAATACAGCGGCATTAATAGCTCAAACCACTCCGAATGGAATTGATAATGGTGAGGTTTGGGTAGACAATGCACCAGCCACAGTCGAAGCATATCCATCGGATAAAATCTTGACAGGTGGTACAGATATTATAGAAACCATTGCTACTGCTGACATCACTGATGGTACATTGACCATCTATTGCATTTGGTTTCCTTTATCCGACACTGGAAATGTAGTGGCTGCTTAAAAAAATGGATCTTCTCAATAAAGATGAGGTAAAAAAAGGAGTATCCCAAGCCGAGAAAGAATCTCGCGAAAGGATAGTTAAATATCAAATACAAGAAGCCGATTTAATTAAAAACATCAATGCCTTGTATGATAAATTTGAATCCGAAAAAAAGCGGATTGACAATGAATTATTCCTCATCGATAATAATCCAGCTTTAAAAGATAGAAAATCAATACTCCAATCCGAAGTAGAAGATTTGGAAAAAAGAAAAACAAAAGCATTAGAACCGATTACTGCTCAAAAGAAAGAAATTGAAGAAAGGATTTCTGAAGAAAAACAAATATTATCAAAAATTGAGAGTGAAAAATTAAAAATTAAAGAATCGGAAGAAAAATTGAAAGAACGTTTGGAAAAGGTTATTGAAAGAGAAGAATTAGTTGATGAAATCCATGAGAATTTAGATAGGCGCGAATCAGGGATAAAATCAGCAGAAGAAGAAATAAAACAACAGACAGAAAAATTAGGAAAAGAATGGATAAAATACAATCAGACGGTTTATAAAAAGAATTTAGAATTGGACAAACGTGAGGTAGAAATAGAAAATGAAGAAAATAATATAGTTTTTCAGAAGAAAATAATAGAAAAACAAAGAGAAACAAACGAGAATGAATCAGTCCGTCTGAAGCAGTATGATATATCTCTTAGAGATAAATATTTCACTTTAGAAAAGTCGATATCTTATCTTAATAATAAAAATTAAACAAAAACATGGCAAATGCAAAAAGAGATGATAATAGTGTGACTACGATGATCGCCGTTTCAAACGTCGATGGTTCGACACCAGTAGTCCTCTATGCAGATCCGACAACACACCGTTTGCTGGTAACTAATACCAACACGAATGGATCTGGCGCACCCGACACTACTCCAACACAGATTGGACAATTTTATGTTGATTACACGAATAAAAAACTTTATGTGTCAACTGGAATAAGTAGTAGTGCCGATTGGACAATTCTAAATTAAAAATATGAATACAATTACTCCTATTACCCCAATTACAATTAAAGGGGGAGTTGTTAGGGTTATAGATGATGCTACAGGGGATATAGCAAGGACTACAAGTGGGTGGATAGAAGATGAGAAGTATAGATTTTATATGTCTGTTGCAGCAACAGCCGTATCAGCAGAATTTGATAGTGCAGTAACTAGAACAGGTAAATATACACTTAAACTCTCAACAACTGACATAACTGGTAAAATTGTTACTGGATTATATACTGGATTGGGAGTTACTACAGCAACTGAAGCAGTTATTAAAAAATATGGTATTCCAGTTAAAGCATCTACTTCTTATAGATTAAAATGCTATGTAAAGACAAATAATGTAGCAGCAAACGCAGTTTATTTAGACGGTGCTTCTTTTACAGCAGATGGAACAGTTGTTAGTGGTTCAAGTTTTATAACTAATAAACTATCAGGAACAGAAGATTGGACACTATTAACTACCACATTCACCACTCCAGCAACAGCCGTATATCTTTCAATAAGACAATTAGTAAATGTCGCTGGCAACATCTCTGACGCTTGGTTTGACGTCAACTCAATGACCCTAGAAGAAGTATCTACTATAACTAATTCAGGTTCATATCCTGCATTATTTTATCCTAAATGCACAGCAGTAACGAGTACAGATAATATAGACCAGAGTTTTGGAGCAAGAGATAATTCAAACGCTTTTGGCGATGGAGCTTTGGGTCATCAGAAATCAGCAAAGGGAATAACCCCAACAAAGAAAAACTTTTCTGGTGTTATCGTTCAACGTGTCAATGGTGCTGGAACATATACTGGTGATGTTATAATATCGTTGCAAGCTGATAGTGGCACATCAAGGCCAAGTAATACTCCATTAAAATCAGTAACAATTCCAAACGCAACTTGGATGGGTTTAACTGCCGGTGTGGATTACGCTGTAATGTTTGATTATGTTGTCACTCCTGGCGTTAAATATTACATTGTTTTTGATAGCACAACTCAAGACGCTTTTAATTTTACTGCATACGGAGCAGTGGCCGCTACAGGAGAAAGATATTCTTATAATGGAACTTCTTGGGGGCCTGCAGCAGGAACTAATGGAGGCTCGATTAAAACCCTCTACTCTAAAAACACTACTAACTTCACAGTAAGAACAGATAATCAAACATTATCAGTAACTGCACCAACAACAGATGGATGGGATGACGGAGATATTATAGATACTTCAGATGGTACTTATGGGATAACTCCCTTAACTTTAGAACCTGGAGTTAATAATATTTATTACTCTTCCAATGGTTCATCAACAGCAGATGGAGAAGTAGACCCTAGTTTACAAGCGATTATTGGGGGAGGTATTCATTCTTTCGATTCAAGTGAAAATGCTTGTCGAGATGAAAATGGTGTACTTACACTAATTGCGACGGATAACATTGATCCCACTAAAATAGCAAAACTATATGCCGATCCCACTCTTCATTCAGTCATCGTAAGAGATGCTACTGAGGGTACGGATGCGGGTGGTACAATAGCACATAGGGATGAAAATTATAATACAGTTATCTTAGCTGTTTCAAGTGATGATGGTGTCACTCCTGTTGCTGTGTATATTAGGGGTATTACCCATGAGTTATTAATAGATTCTAATTAACTATTATGACATTAAAAGAAATTCTACCTCTTATAATTTCAGTATTCACGTTGCTTGGATTCCTTTTTGCTGCCTACAAATTCTTTCGAGATCCTGATATTAAAGCCGACAAATCTATTGATTTGTTAAAAGAGAAATTGAAATCGGCTGAAGCATTAAATATGGAAACAATTAAAACTATGCAAAATTGTTTGCATACTCTTACGAGTAAAGTAGAGAAATTGGATACCACTATTATTGATCAAGGAAAAGAATTAACTAAATTATCGACAATAATCGAAGAGCGTATTCCAAAAAAAGTATGATAGAACCATTAATCATCAACAATTTTAATGAAGGCGTAGCTGATTCCCCACATCAAGGGCATGCTTTGATGCGTAATTTGAATATATTTGAATATCCAGGAGCAATGAAAGCGGAAAAAATAAACTCAACATTCTTCCAAACTGCTATATCTCAAATATTCTCCGCAAATGATTCTACCGATATTATCCAAACAATAGAAAGTGTTGTTCCGATAACTGGTACTGCCGTGACAGTTAGTAGTACAGGAAGTTTACCGAGTCCTCTTTCTGCTGGAACGGTATATTTTATAATAAAAATTAGTGACAATACCGCAAAATTAGCTACCACATGGGCTAACGCAGATGCTGGTACTGCAATAAATTTGACAAATTCTGGTAGCGGAGTTCATACAATCGTCACAGTAAATCCAGGAGTAATAAATCATATAATAAGAGATACCAGAAGTAATTCAGTATACTATTTTCAAGATTCCAATGCTCGTATTTGGGTGACTTATGTCGGTGTTGCACATCTAGTAACTGGCAATACATTAACTGGTGGCCAAGGGAATGGTATCGTTCTATTCACCAATTCAAATAGTACCAAAGTCTACCTATTCGCGTTTAGAGATGCTGCTGTTGATGTTGTAGAAGTAACCGCCACGGCCAATTTTATGGCTCCCAGTTGGACTAATTCGTGGCAAGCATTAAATTCGGCAGTCGGATCAGCTAATAGTCATAATCCTATTGTCGGTCAAGATAATATAATATATTTCCCAGACGGAAGATATGTTGGAAGTATTAGAGAAAATGCTGGATCTGTATTTGCACCAGCGGATGCTGGGACTTATACATACAATAATCAGGCGCTTGATTTGCCTCAAGGTGAAGTTGCTTATTGGATTGAAGAATTAGGGATTAATCTTTTAATATCAGGAAATTCTTATAATAAGATATATCCGTGGGACAGAATTAGTGATTCATTTAATCTTCCATTAATAATTCCAGAAGATAATATATATCGATTAAAAAATATTGGAAATATTGTCTACATTCAAGCAGGGAAAAATGGAAATATCTATTACACACAAGGTTCATACGTCAAACATTTCAAGCACATTCCTGATTATATTACAAATAATTCAATATACGCTTATAATAACATCACATGGGGTGGATTAGGAGTTAAGAATGGTTCTCTATTATGCGGAATATCCTCTCAATTAAATAGTGCCTGTAACGGAATTTATTTAATCGAATCAAATGGAATAATAACGCAAGACAATATTGCTCCAGGTACGGTTCTGCCGTTATCCTTATTAACCGATACAGAATTATATTTTATAGGATATGATGGTGGATGCAGTAAAGTTGGTTCTACAAGATACACCTCATATGAGTCAATATTTCAATCCGCACTTTACAGAGTGGCCACTAAAACTGAAAAAGCAACATATTCCACACTCGAAGTGGTAACCGCAAAACCTGCCGCGACTGGCCACATAAGAGTGAAATATAGACAAGATACATCCAGCTCATTCAGTAGTGCCATTGCTACGTTCACAGCTGACAGTTCCACGGTGGTATTCGAACAAGATATCGGATTGATAGATTTAGAAAATATCCAAATACAAGTAGAATTTGACGGTGCAGTCGAAATAGTAGAAATAAGATTATTACCATGAACGAAGAATTAGAGAAACAAGTAAATGATTTAATAAAAAGAGTAGGAAATCTTGAAAAAAGTCCGACGATTGCAGACCATTTTCATAATGGATTTGATGTTAGTAAAATTCAGAATTCAGATATTGCAGGAAGAAAGTTTTGGATAACATACACACTTTATGGCGCGACCGCCGCTACTGCTGCAAATTATGGAACATTCTTCATAAACAGAATTGCACCTTGCTATGTTTCCGCATTTTATGAGAATCATCAAGTGGCTGGAAGTGATGCTGGTGCTGTGACAGTGATGTTGGAAAAAATGACAGGTACTGAAGCGCCTGATGCTGGCGATGCGATTCTCGCGGCTGCACTTTCTTTGAAAGCGACGGCCAATACCATCCAAACAGGAATATTAACCAATACTTTGTTATATAGAAATTTAGCATTAGGGGATCGTTTAGGATTAAAAGATGCAGGAACTTTAACCAATGTTTCAAATGTCACAGTGTTCGTCGAACTGACATTAACATAAAAAAGTGATATAATAAGGTCATGCCATTCGTAAAAGGACATAAAATCAATGTAGGACATAAATGTTCTAATGAAACTCGAAAAAAGATAGGTATTGCCAATTCAAAATTAAGAATAAAAAAGATATGTATTTGCGGAAATAATTTCTATGTGTGGCCATCAAGAATAAATGCAAAATTTTGTTCAAGAAAATGCTCTAATAAATCAAAAATAGGAATATCATCATGGAATAAGGGTCTTATGGGATATAGAAAAGGGATAAAACATTCTTGGATTCCTAAAGGAGATAAACATTGGAGTTGGAAAGGGGGTCCGAAATTCTGGAAGAAAGATGATCGACGTAATGATTCAGGATATATAGGGTGGGTTTTACAAGTAAAGAATAGAGATGGATGGAAATGTAAAATTAACAATAAATATTGTATAGGTAAAATAGTCGCCCACCATATTCTTCCTTGGCGGGATTACCCAGAATTAAGATATAACGTAAATAATGGCATTACTTTATGCCAAGCTCATCATCCGAGAAAAAGAGCTGAAGAAAAACGGCTAATCTCAAAATTTCAAAGATTAGTGTCAGCTTCAAAAGAATTAATTTGAAATCGTACACAACTTTAAGAAATTTGTATGGAGTAGATACCAAGAATACAACCACCGCCAATCTTTCATATGGCGATGAGATTATGAATGATTTCTACCGAAAACTTCTTGCCAAAGCGGACTGGCCATTTTTGCATAGATTAAGAACGGCCACTACAGTCGCATCAACCACATTCGTCGCATTACCTTATGATGTCGATCAGGTTGAAAGTGTATTCGTAACAGTCGGTACTACTCGATATAATCCAAGACCAGCACCAAATAGACAATTCTGGGATAGATTACATTATTCAGTGCAAACATCCGATACTCCACAATACTGGTTTGTTTATAACGGCGAAATTGGATTGTGGCCAAGACCATCAACCGCTGGAAATACGATTTCATTAAACGCAAAAGTTAGAGTGATAGATTTGAATACCGCAGACATTACTACAACAACAATCACAACCCTTGCCAATGCTTCAACCGCTTTGACGGTATCAGCTGGACTTACAGTGCAAATGGCTGGCTTTTGGATCAGACCAACATATGCAACCACCGCGAATTCTGGTGATGGAAATTGGTATGAATTATCATCTGTGACAAATGCTACCACTGGAACATTAGTTAGAAATTATGGAGGCACTTCAATTGCCGCTGGTACAGCCGCATGCACAATTGCTCAAATATCATTATTACCTGAAGCATTCCAAGATTTGCCAGAACTTTTTGCTGCCTACAAATATTGGTCCAAAGAGAAAGATTCTCGAGCCGCAGATTTCAAATCAATGCTTAACGAGGGGATCAGTGGACTTTTTAATGCTTATGGATTCAACGATTTAAGTATGGTTGTGGACTCAGGAGATGATGATGCGTCAATTATAAACCCAAATTTAACAATTTCATTATGACATTAGAAACCAGAAAAAAGATAAGTAAATCATTAAAACTTGCGTATATAAATGGTAAAAGACATACAATTCCTCCTTCGCAATTAGGAGTCAAACGTTCTCAAGAAACATGTAATAAAATAGGATTGATTAAAAGAGGTCATATAAAAACAAAAGAAACAAGGATTAAAATGAGTTTATCAATGATTGGGAAGAATTCTAAAGGAGGAATTACTCCTATGAATGCAAAGATAAGAAATAGTATCGAATTTAGATTGTGGCGTGAATCAGTCTTTGCCCGTGATAATTGGACTTGTCAGAAAACTGGAATAAAAGGCGGTAAATTACATCCACATCATATTCAGAACTTTGCTCAATATCCTGAACTTCGTTTTGCAATAGATAATGGTATTACATTAAGTAAAAAATCTCATGAGGAATTTCACAAAAAGTATGGTCGTAGAAATAACACTCTTGAGCAATTAAACGAGTTTTTATTAAATAAATAAAAAATATGGCAACATTTTCAATATCAAATATTTTCAAGTCGCTAACAGATCCTTTCGCTAAATTAGCAAAGAGCAATACTTTGCCGATCACGAGTAAACCGCAGACCAGTACATTGCCTGCGTCGATGTACATTCCAACACCATCTCAACAGAGTTCGTCAAGTATTCAGTCATCTAGTCAGAATTATCCAGCAATTCCAGCGACTAAAAGCCCAAATGCGAATACGACAACATGGCAAGGAAAACCTGCCTATTTTGGTGGTACCCCTGCGATTCCGCAGGTTAAAAACACTACAACCGCAAACAATGCCACTACTTCCCCACTCCCAGCCATACCCACTATTCCGACCGATAACACCGAGGGTGGCACTAAAATCGACACAGGAAGCACGTCAGGTGCCCCTAGGGCAACCGCTACACCGACAATCGACCCTTTATACCAAAAAGCCGTAGATGAAGCGGAAACTGCCTATAAGAAGTCATTAGAAGTGAGCGCAGATGAACTTGCCACTCAAGAAGATTTAGATAAATTAACCGAATCGGCAAGAAAAGGATATTTGAATGCTTCAAATCAGGCCATTCCAATGGAATTCATTACTGGTCAACTTTCCGCCATCGAAAAACGTGCGACGAATTTAGCCGAGCCTTTAGAAACAAAATTAGCAAGATTACAAGCAGCCAGAACTGCATCATTAGAAGCTTCAAAATTTGCATTAGATCGAGCCGATAAAGAATTGGCTGCAGAAAAATCCAAATATGGATACACTGCACCAGTTTCAGTATCTCCTGGGTCCACATTAGTAGATCCGAAAACAGGTAAAGCAATTTACACTGCTCCATCCGCAACAGAAAATAAAGCTCCAACTACTATGGAAACTTCTGCAGGAATTATGCAATGGAATCCTGATACTAAAAAATGGGAGTCAACAGGATATAGTAAACCATCATCAGAAACCGCAATTAAGAATGCTCAAGAAAAATCTGATGCCGAAATTGCTAAAAAAAATCAGGCAGGTGAAACAATATCTTTGGTCAATAATTTATTGGCCAGTGGAAAAACTGGTAGCATCACAGGTGTTGGCCAAAATCTATTCAATGCTTTAGGAGTATCAAATGCGACATTATTGAATCAATATAAAACTCTAAAATCTAAATTGGCCATTGGCGCCAGACAATTGATTAAAGGACAAGGTCAGGTTTCTGATTATGAAGCCAAAACACTTGCCGATTCCGCTTCTACTCTTGGCCGCAATTTATCAAACGCAGAATTTGATAAAGAATTAAAGAGAATTAGAGGTGTATTAAAGACAAACACAGGACTCACAACCCCAGTAACAATAACAAATCCTAATACAGGCGAAAAGATTACTGCCGAATTAGGAGGCGATGAAATTTACGCATTAATAGTCGAGGGTAACACGGTGGAATACCAATAAAAATATGGCAACATCATTTGGTAAACTAAAACAAGGAACCGCCACTCAAAATGGTACTCAAAATAAAATGAGTGCTTTTGAAGCCTTAAAACAGAAAGTGCAGGCGGAACAATCAGGTCAAGTTATTGCCGAAAATACGGCACAAAATCAACCACAAGAGGGTGATGGATTTCTAAAATCTCTCATAAAAGAGCCGATTAAAACATTATTGGTAAAACCTGCCGTAAGAACTGCACAAGCCTTAACGGCTATTCCTACCTATGCGTTAGGTAGTGAAGAATCTAAAAGAAAGATGGATATTGCCCTTTCTAAAGATCAAGAAATTGATGTTCCTATCCTCGGTAAATATAATATTGAAGCGGTAAAACCAGGAGTATCAGGTATAAAACAGGTGGGCGGTGAAGCATTAGAAAGTGCCTCATATTTATTGCCCACTGGTGGCGCTGCGAAAGTAGGGGTTCAGGGTGCTGGCCAGATCGTAAAACAAGGATTAAAAACTGCAGTAACTCAAGGCGCCAAGACAGGTGCTGTTGCTGGTGGCATGTTCGGCGCAGGCGAAGCATTGCAACAAGATGAAAATGCTGCAGGAGTTCTAAAGGGTGCGGCGACTGGCGCTGCCTTTGGTGGCGCGGCAGGTGCTGCGATACCAGTTGTGGCCGCAGGTGCCAGCAAAGTGATGAAACCAGTGATTAATAAAGTAAAGACATCAATGGCTAATAGAGCAGTACAGAAAACTGCTGATTTAGCTGATGAGGGGTTAACTGCTGCTGGTAAAATTTTACAAGGCGAAAAGAAAACCGCTGAATTGGGTGCAAAAGTTTTATCAAAAATAGATACTACTGGTGTTCAAACTTACGATGATTTATCAAGAGCATTAGAAAGTAATATAGATAAGGGATTGAATCAGGTTGATGAGGCGTTTTCAAAATCTTCACAAAATATTCCTATTAAACAATTAGATAGAGTTGTCACCGCAGAAGTTGCTGGTAGACAAACAAAAGCTACATCAAATTTTGTTAAGGAGGCATTAACAGATTTAGAGGAACTTTATACCAAAACAAGAAATCCAGCAGAAAGATTAAGAATAAAATCTATCGCTTCAAAAGCGGCCAAAGATGGATTGACTCCAACAGAAATTAATTCTATAGCCAGAGAATATGGTTCAACATTCAAACAGAAAGCATTTAATAAGATTGGTGATCCTCTTACCAGTGTTAATGCGGTAACTTATGAAAATACAAGAAAAGGATTGAAAGAAACTGCCCGATCATTCTTACCAGATGAGAATTTGAAATCAATGGATAAAGATATTAGTGATATGATTAGAGTTAAAACTTATGTTGATAAAATGAAAACCAGAGTAAATGCTTTAGAACAGAAAGTTAAAGAAAGAAACATATTTGAGAAATTATCCAGAGCAGTTGCTGGTGGTATTGATCTTGTGACTCTTGGAGGTCCAAAAGCATTTATCACAAAATTATTCTTACCATCCAACGTAGGATTAAAAACAATGAATGCTTTAGATTTGCAAAAAGAATTGGCTAAAAATTTACAAATTATCAGTAAATTAGAGAATTCTTCTGATAACGTGATAATTTCTACAATTAAGAATATGGCCAGAAAATCTGGTATATTACCAAAAAGCACATTAGGAAAACCAGTGGTGCCAGAAGTATTAGGAGCAGAAACATCTGCGATTTTACAAACTAAACCAAAGACGGTATTCGGCACAGGTAAGTTATCCACTGCTTCAGTTGCTAAAAAGCCGACCGCACGCTATAATGAAAGTATGAAAAATCCAGCGAAACTTACAAAATCACAATTAGAAACAATT
>Ga0209099_1002988_pt1 | contig 14177 bp, 12 predicted proteins | sample AD_JPNHW2_MetaG_FD_184430 | JGI IMG/M metagenome (GOLD analysis project Ga0209099, IMG submission 184430) | Active sludge microbial communities of municipal wastewater-treating anaerobic digesters from Japan - AD_JPNHW2_MetaG (SPAdes) (version 2) | ecosystem: Engineered > Bioreactor > Anaerobic...
GAGTTATCGTCGGAACTCCTATTTTGACGGCCGATGGCTTGGGGGGTAGGGGCCTCTTTTCTTGCAAAGGGGTACCCCCCACTCCCAAAAGTGAGAGGTACCCCTACCCCCCGACCGATTTTTTTTTTAAGCCGTACCCCCACCCCCTTGTTCTGGCTTGAGAGTGGGGGGTGCCACCTTCGTACAAAAGAGGGGGTTGGCACATACACAAATGGCACCCGGGCAGGATTGCAGAAACTCTTAACAACCATATCCTGACAGCGATCATTATCGGGCACCACAAAAACAGACACTAACAACTTTATAAATCAAGCCATAAACGGATAATCTGAATATGAGAAGTGGTAGTGCGGGGCACGATAAGGACCGGGCTCTTTCTGAAGTAATCGGGTTTGTGCTAATCCTCGGGGTCATTACCGCAGCATTTTCCCTGTATCTCATATATGGGGTCCCGGCACAGGGCCGCGAGAACGAGATCCTTCACATGAACGAGGTAAAGGATCAGTTCGTTGCATACAAACTCAGCCTGGATTCACTTTTCAATAACAACAAAGTCGGAACATCGGTGAGCAACTCCTTTACGCTGGGAACTACCGGGGGGTTCACTCAGGGATCAAACAGTATCATCCCGATCATGAGTCCGGTCAGTTCAAGCGGGGTGATCGCGATCAACCAGAGAACACCGGAAACGTTGAATATCTCATCATATTCGATGATTCTGGATCCAAACGTGCATACCTCATCGGCACTCTCCCTTGGTGTACCCACGATGATCAATTCCACGCCACAGCACATCTATGTCAATATCTCAAATATCCTTGCTACCGATCTTCAGACAGCAACCCCTACGAATTACGGACTTCAGATGAAGGGGACGGGATGGATGGCAACGATAAATCTCAGCCCCCGCATGACCCCTTACATGAAGTCTACAATAACCACATCATCAACTGCCTGCACATCCGGACAACAACAAACCGGAACGTCTGGAACTGGAGTCGGTACCATCTATTATTGCCTTAATACCGCTCAAGGAACTCTTTATAATGGAACTGATATCAGCATATCAGTATTCAAGAATAATGGATCATCGATCCAAAGTCTTCCGGTGTACAATACGATCTCAACCGGGAATTATACGGTTGACATAATGGATCCTGCATATGGTATCCCGTCGATAATGCAATTTCCGGATACTCTCACGCTGTCAAACACGCTCTACATCTACAATCACACGAATAACAATGCGCATATAACCGGAAACGGCAACGTGGTATATGGTTACACCGAGGGGACATACACTATGCCCCCACTGGCTCTCGGCGCACTGGAATACCGTACAAAGAATAACTACTGGATCCCCCAGACCTATTATTACCAGATGGGGGGGGTATTCCTCGCCCAGAATGACGGGAATATCACCTGGAAACTCCCCCCGGAAATCTCGTTTTCAAACAATATGACAACCAATATCGTCACCGTGAACATCAATGCCCTTACACTTGATGACAGTTCTACAGGGATCGTTGGCGGCAACAGCGCAATCCAGGTTAGAACAACCTTAAACAGTATCACCCCGCTCCCCTTTGCACCGGTTGCTTTGGGAAGGGCCAATACCAAATGGATTCGTATAGGTGTCAAAACGTCTGATGATCAGGCTCGGGCAATGTGGAAAAATTACTTCACGGAAACAGCCATGGTTGCCGGCATTCCCAATACCGTTGTCGGCAATACAACAACCGAGAGTTACATCATTATCAATGGCATCGACGGGTCCAATGGTATCTATGATATCAACGTCATTGCATCGAATGGAATATACAGCCCATCAGTTCATGGCGTGGGCGGGATACTGCAGTGACCCCCCGGGGGCTGAACGATGCCGGGTTATCCGGTACTGTCGGTGCCGTTTTGCTGATCGTCGTCATTGTCGCAGGTATGGCGATCCTGATGGTCACCGTTCTCTCCCAGCCCCAGCCGCAGAAAATCCCGGCCATGACTGCTGAAGTGATAAGTAACTCCAATGGATTTTACCTCAAACACGATGGTGGGGACACCCTGCAGAAAGGACAATTCCGGATCCTTGTCGACGGGCAGGATAAGACGGCGGCATTTGGCGACCCGGCAACCTGGGCGATAGGACAGACTCTGAAATATTCCGATTACGATCTCCAGAACATCCCGGTCACGATCCAGATTGTATATAATGGGGGGGGTTACTGGCAGACCATTGAACAGCTCTGGGTAAAACCACCCACGTACACACACGGTTTTATCGCGAATTACTATAATGACGAGACCTGGACTAATCTGGCAGGAACCAGAATTGACAATGAGATCCAGTACGCAAATGCAGATGCCAATACGACCTTTTGGCTCCATGCACCTACGGATGAGTCAAACTGGCCAGTCCCAATGGTCGGGCGATATATAAGTTTCAGCGTTACATGGGATGGGTATTTACTCGTGACACAGGCGGATACCTATACCTTTAGTCTTACGTCAGATGACGGATCCTGGCTCTGGATTGACGAAAGGCTGGTGATTGATCACAGTGGGAGTGATCCTCAGGTGCCAAAGACCGGGACAATCACCCTTACCCCTGGCTACCATCATATTGTTGTGAAGATGTACCAACACTATAGTCTGGCGGTTGCCCGGCTCCAGTATTCCAGTTCGACAATGTCTCTCCAGCAGGTTACTAATGTCTGGCACACGTCAACCAGCTCATAACCCCGGGATACGTCCCCAGAACCCCCCAGGCACCATCCAGATTGTATATACGGAAAGCGGCAGCGGAAAAACGATCGAGCAGGTCTGGGTAACTGCCCCGACCCCGACAGGGTGACCAGTATCCTTCCAGGGCCGGTGACATCATGACTTTTGGACATTCAGGGAACGGGAGTACAGCCACCTGTCAGAATCAGACCCCTGCCAGTTTTCCCCAATTTGGAGGAGATTCTGGGGTCAGTTTCAGCATCGTCTATGAGGCACCAAGTACAATCACAAAACCATGGCATTCCGATCATGGGGTTCTCTTGGGTGGAGTGGAGATCCTCTCACCGTGGCGGTTTTAACTCCTATGAGGGAATAGGTTAAAGTGATAAGATTCCCAGTGTGAATAGGAACTATTGCATCAGAAAAGGGAAAAACATGAAGAGAACGCCATCGTCATCCCGACAGGAATCTGCGGTTTCAGAAGTAATCGGATCCATCCTTCTCGTCAGCGTGGTGGTAATCGGCATAGCCGTAATCGGCGTTGCACTCATGTCGCATTCCACCCCGGAAAAAATTCCGGCTCTGAGTGCGGTTATTTCCGAGGATACCTCGCAGGAGTCTATAAGGATCTATCATGACGGCGGGGACTCGATCTCTGCAGAGGATATAAAAATTCTCGTTGATGGCGTGACTCAACAGTTCTCCAAGGGTGGATCGCCAACCTGGTCCACGTGGGCTATGGGTGAATCCCTCAATTATACGTACTTAGGCGCCGCACCCGGCATGGTCCAGATTGTCTACACGGGCGGCAGTAGCTCGACCATTCTTGCATCTTCGGATTTTGGAGGCACTGGCGGCAGCCCGACCACCGCGACAACAACTGCAACCACGACGACAACTACAACGATACCGGTTCCATCTGTTGTCGCGGATTTCAGCGGTTCACCGACAAGCGATTACCTGCCACTTACCGTGCAGTTTACCGATCAGTCAACCGGGCCGGTTACCGGGTGGAACTGGAATTTCGGTGACGGTAACACATCATCCGTGCAGAACCCGCAGTATACGTATTCCAATGCTGGGAATTACACGGTCACCCTCACCGTGACAAATACCACTACTGGTGCAACCAGTACAGCAACGAAGACAAACTACATTCAGGTACTGTCCTTTGCCCAATATGTCACCGATGAGAGTGTTTTTGTTTATGGAAGTAAGTTGTATTTTCAGGGAAGTCAGGTCATTGGACCCGGGGCAACGGTTGTCCTTACCGGCACTTCCATAACCACCGGTGACTTTAATGGCGGTGCAGAGGTCGCGGTGAGTAACATCTATGTCGACGGGGATGCTAATCTGGACGGCGGCAGTGCAAGCTGGGGATCTTCAACCAATCCCGGCATCATCGGTGTCAATGGAGATCTGGAGTTAGTGACAGGAGGACGGAACATCTGGGGCAACGTATATGTTCTGGGTAATTTTAACGCAAAAGACACCAAGATTCATGGAAATGTGTATGTTAACGGCGATGTTACCTTGGGCTGGACACCAACGCTTGACACCAATTCATATATATACTACACCGGGACTCTGACGGTTCCCTCAAATTATTATAAGTCAATTACGGACAAATGTATCAAAAATTCTACCGTGCCGGGATTCACTATGCCCTCCCTCCCGATGCCCTCGATAAAATCCGATGCCTGGTATGCAGCCCAAGGCTATGTATCCGGTGGAACTCTGGTAAGCAATACAAAAATAGTTGCAGACAGTTATTCCTCCAGTATCTGGGAACCCACTGCAACCAATGTGATAATTGTAGCACGCAATGGCGATATTAAACTGACTGGACTAGGTGGGAGCGGAGTTACCGGCGTATTATTTGCTCCAAAGGGTAAAGTGCAGTTTGAGGGAGCTTACTTCCAGGGTGTTGTAATCGCCCGTGATGGTTTCTATGTTACCAGCGGAGGTACTACGGTGACGTTTAAGAACATCAATGAATATGTCTCTGATCCAAACGATTACCCGTTCTGAAAAGAGTCTGAGTCTGACCGTTCACGGTTCAACGATATGCGATCAAAATTTCAGGAGGTAACCCAATACGTCACCCATTTTCATATTGAACTCTTCAGATATGGGGAGGATGCCCCTCTCTATTCCCACATGAACGTTGAGGGCTGTCATCCCGGTGGAGTAATGACTGTAAAGCACTACAAACAACGCCCTTTCCACACGGTACCTTACAGGGGTTTAAAGAGAACAAACACAGCGACTGCGACAACAAGGATTACGATAATAATCCCGGCGATAATCAAAGTCTTCGGCTTTGTTGATCCCGGTCTGGACTCCGGCACCGGTGTGCCTGCCGCTCTCGCAGGAGCAGGTGATGTGGTGGAAGATAATACCGGAATTCCTTTTTTAATAACCAATGTCGGTTTCGTTGTGGGCACCGGATCCATGATCGCCGGATCGTCCTCCAGGCTTACGTCCACGGAGGGCTGAATTACAGGCACGTCGGGAACGGAAGTATCCGGAGGAACAGGTACCGGATCAGCAACCGGCGTCGGTTTCGTTGTGGGCACCGGATCCATGATCGCCGGATCGTCCTCCAGGCTCACGTCAACGGAGGGCTGAGTCACGGGCCCGTCGGGAACGGAAGTATCCGGAATGGAAAATGAGGGTATGGCCCCGGGTATTGCGGGAGTAACCGGAGGAACAGGTACCGGATCAGCAACCGGCGTCGGTTTCGTTGTGGGCACCGGATCCACAAACTTCGGATCGCTCAAATGGCTCACCTCAACGGAGGCCTTGGGTGGAACCCTTCTTGTCTCGCTAAAATCTTTCAAACGTCGTTCATCGGTCCTGATCTTCTCTTCGAGTTTCTTCACGGCAGCAAGATCCTCGGCAGGCACCCCGTGCAAACGCGCATTTCCCCCGGTGGACTTCTTCAGGGTGAAGAGCAGATCCTTATCGAGTTCAATGCCTGAGGGCAATGCGGTATATTCATCGATCAAAGCTTTATCGGGATCGGTGTCCGGCACGGCCAATCCTTCAACCTTCATATCGTTCCTGCGATCCAGGATCCGCTGGATCGAATTAATCAGCTGGACGAAATTGACGGGTTTTGTGACAAAGCCATCAATGTCTTTGCGGTGCTCCAGCGCTTCAGAAGGAGATATTTTTTTAGCCGAGAACATAAGGACGGGAATCCCCGCCGTGGCGGGATTTGCCTTGATATGGCTCAGCGTCTCCCACCCGTCCATGGGTTCCATCAGGATGTCAAGGACGATAATGTCGGGAGTCGTAGTTTTTAAGATATCCAAGCATTCATCCCCACTCTTCACCGAGAGGGTGGTATACCCGTTTCGTTTAAGGATGGCAACAAGCCCCTCTTCGATGAACGTACTATCATCTACAACAAGGATAGTCTCATTCATGGCAACCAGTCTCGTACCCGATACAAATAACGGGAATATATTGATTATTCAACAAAATACACCGAAATCCCGGACAATTAATCACTGTCTGCTTTTATATTATTCAAGGTTTACGGCGAACCGATTTATAATGGCGGAAATGTCGCTTCAGGCGCATCCCCCTCAAATCTTCTGGAGACGGGTTTTCCGGGAGGATTTTTGTCTCCCTTGCGCGTAATCGCGCGGGAAATATCGTCGCTTTCCCTCAAATTCAGATGACCCCATGCACTATCCCGCTTATGAACCCCCGGGTTTACGGGAGGTAAAAAATCGGGATGTGGAAGCCATTCATACGTTGTTGGTACGAGGAAGAACCGATCCACAGTACCGTGAAATGACGGCAACCATTTAAACAATTGAGGAACAGATACGTGCATGAAGCACCCGTTTTTTCCTGTTCGGAATCCGGGCAATTTGGGAACGATTTCGACAAACAACGATGGGTTAACCAAAGAACCGTGGTAAGTATCTATGAGCGACATTCTCCTTGCTGTCATCCTTATCGTCGTCGTCCTTGCCATCGCGTATTTTCTGGTAAAAAAACTCGCGGTGCTGGTCATCAACGCCGTTCTCGGCCTCATATTTCTCTTTGTCTTAAACACGTTCCAGATCATGCAGTGGGTGGGCAAACCCGATCTCGGGTATAGTCTTGCAACGCTGATCATCTGCGGCGTCGGAGGGCTACCGGGCGTGCTCGTCCTTGTCCTGCTCAACATTCTCGGCATCACGGTCTAAGATAAAAAAAGGCTCTTTCTTCATTTCACGGGGGTAAGTTGCACGATTAATTTATCGTACATTCCCTTGCTTGAACTTCACCCGGGGTTTTCCTTCGGCGTCAGTCCCCATCAACGTGCTTGACAAGAACTTGATTTATCCCCACAATTACAAGCGGAGAGCCATAATAAAAAGATCTTCATCTTTGGGAAATAATTTCCGGGTGGAGGATCCATCTGGTGCATGCAGGTTCACCCAGCGTAATCCCGTAAAATGAATATACCCCTTCAGAACACGTTTGCTTCCGAGTAGACGGTAACCTGATCCTGCTCAATCTCGTACGGCTTGATCTCCCGTGAATGGGCAGACATCCGCATTTTTACCACTTCAAGCGCAAGATGCACGTCGGTGAGATCGCCAGACCGGACGTATCGGAGAACAATAACCGTATCGGCAAGGTACTCGATCAGAGAGTGCCGGCTCGCAAAGATATTTTCCGGGGCAGTCTCCGAGGTCATCATGATGGTACAGTCCTTGTCCCGCAGCCCCTCGACAAACCGGAACATCTCGCGACGCCGGTCTGCATCATTCTCGAAAAGATCCTCAAAAAGGGAGATAGGATCGATCACCACCCGGCTGGCTTTCACCTCGTTTATCAGGTTCGGGAGCTCGTTTTTAATCCGGTTGTTTGCCAGATTAAAATCCGTCGGGTCGAGCTTGATGACAAAAAGGGCCGTATTCAGATAGGGTACAGGATCCCAGCCTTTCTGCCTCATGTACCCCAGAATCCGGTCCTCGCGCTCTTCGAGACTTATGTAGATTACGTGTTCGCCTTTTTTGAGCCCGTCCCAGACAAATTCAAGTGAAAACGTCGTCTTTCCCGTCCCATAGGTGCCGATGATCGCAGAGATGCTTCCCGGGAGAAGTCCCCCGCCCAGCATATCGTCAAGGCCGATGATCCCAACGTTCACACGGTTTTTGCTCATATGACCATCCTGATGTTGCTCACTTCAAATCCTTCCGTGGTAGATATGCGGACAGCAAATTTCACCAGATCCTGCTCTTCAAGATGAGGCATAACCCCACGAAACTTCTCAAAGAACATCACGCGCTGGCGCCGCGAACTGGTGCTCTCTTCCCACCGGAACAAAAAGACCGCGTCGGCAATATCGGCAATTTCGTGCTCTTTTGCCGCATCGATGATCCCCTTGCTGAGTAGCAGGTAGAGTGTGCATCTCTTCTGTTTTACGAGCCGCTGGGCACCCCGCAGGAACCCGGTCAGGTCCTGCCAGAGATTGGGGAGGTTGGTCTGGGTGGCGATATCCGTTATCGAATCGAGAATAATCAGGCTCTCTGGTTCTGTGGAGTTGAATACCTCGGAAAGTTTCATAAAAATATTGGAACGCTCCGATCGTTTCTGGAGCTGAGTCAGGGTATCGCTGTGGCTGTACCATTCATTAGGAACAAGGCTTCGGTCAAAATAGAAGTCGGAGAGATCCACAAACTGAAAGTTCACCGAATCCTCGCTCACCCCGTCCGCCGCAAATGACTGGACGATCTCGTGGCGGACATCGCTCTCAAGCCGGGTGAACGTGATGTACCGGATCTTTACCGGGAAACGAGGTTCGGATGCAGGAAGTTTTGCCATTCGTGCGAGAGTATTGATAATGGAACTGTAGGCAAATTCATAATTACCTGCTCCGAGCTCACCAAAAAGGAGGATCATGGAGCCAACCGGTACACCTCCATCGAGAATCGGATCGAGTGTGGGGAGTCCTGTAGGCATCCTTGTCGTTTGTGGCTCCTGCATTATACACTCCCATCAACGAGAAAATTCGTCAAATGATTCTCTCTTTGAGTATGATAATAAAGATATCTTCTGGTTTAACTGCGCATGCCGGGGATATCGGAGGGAACGACAGTGAGAAAAAATTGCACCGTGCCTGAATTCCTCCGGAGGGATACGCTCCCTTTGATGGATGTGTTGCCCGTTAACCAAAATGGGGATAAAAAATCAAAAAAATCATAAACACATGTCCGGACTGCGCATTAAAAAAAAGCGAAAACCCTGTCCGGGGCTCTGCATACTATAATATAGGATCATCCCCCGAAATATTATCGGTGACAAACAGGTATCTGGTGGGAGTACTGGACTATGGGGCTTTCTGATATTTTTGCACGCTTCAAAAAAGATCCGCTCCCTAAACAGGAAGCTGCAACCGGGAAGGATACCGGGGAGCCCTACAACGATTACCCGGAAAATATCACGGATGCTCATGCAGAAAAGCCCGGGCCTAAAAAATTCCAGTCGAGTTACCGGCAGTATCTCTCTTATCTTCGCATCAGCAAACAGTCAGCGCCGGAAGAATATGATTACACGAAGCACGGCACTCTTGTAACCGGGAGCGTGCCGGAAGGACATGAGTTGCTCGACCAGTACTGGCTCGCGATGGGTCAGACCCTGGTGTATATCACCCTGAATAAAAAGACCAACCAGTCCGAGTACCTGCTCTTTGAACCTACCCTGTCCGAATTTGAATACGAACTGCTTGAACGGCTCCACAGGGATCTTCTCGATGTCCTGGTCCTGACCACCGATGAGCTCAACAAAGACCGGCGCAGGATCCTGCTTGAAAAGGTGTACGGCCTCCTTGATAATTACGGGCTTGCTCTCGAAGACACCTCGCTCTTTAAACTCCAGTATTACCTTGTCCGCAATTTCATCGGCTGGTCACGTATCGATCCGCTGATGAATGATACACATCTCGAAGATATCTCCTGCGACGGAAGCAGGATCCCGATCTTTTTATACCACCGGAAATACCGGAACATCCGGACCAACATTGCGTTTGAATCTGATGTCCTCAACTCGCTTGCGATAACGCTTGCCCAGCGATCAGGGAAACACATCTCAACCGGCTCGCCGATGCTGGACGCCACCCTCCCCGACGGCTCCCGGCTCCAGCTAACCCTTGGGACCGAAGTGACGACCCGGGGAACCTCGTTTACCATCCGGAAATTCCGTGAAGAGCCGTTCTCTCCTGTAGAACTTCTGGAGTACGGCACGTTTACCAGCGACGAACTCGCCTATTTCTGGCTGGCCATAGAGAACAACATGAGCATGCTCTTTATTGGAGGAACCGCATCCGGCAAAACCTCGTCCTTAAACGCGGTTTCCCTGTTTATCCCGCCCTCAGCTAAAGTGGTCAGTATCGAGGATACGCGGGAGATTACGCTCTACCACGATAACTGGATCGCAAGCGTAACCCGTGACGCTCTGACCGAAGGGGGAAATGCGATCAATATGTTCGATCTCCTGCGGGCCGCCATGCGTCAGCGGCCGGAATTCATTATTGTCGGTGAAGTTCGGGGCGCCGAGGCGCAGACACTCTTCCAGGCGATGAACACCGGGCATACGACGTTCTCCACCATGCATGCCGGCAGTATTGATGCGGCTATTCACCGGCTGGAAAGCGCGCCTCTAAACGTCCCACGTAACATGGTGCAGGCATTGAACGTCGTCAGCGTGCAGGCGCTCATCTACCGGGGGACGGAACGGGTCCGTCGTGCGCAGGAGATTGTAGAGGTCGCCGGTATCGACCCGGCAACCGGGAACCTCCAGGTCAACAACGTATTCGTATACGATCCGATTCATGACCGTGCAACCTTCACCGGAAGATCCCGGATCTACAACAATATCGCCGAGAATCACGGGTGGACCCGGGAGCAACTGGACACTGAGATTGCTGTACGGAAAAACCTTCTCGAAGAGATGAAAAAACAGAAGATCTTCGATTATATCTCCGTCGCATCGATCTTCCACATTTACCATATCCGGCGTGAGGAAGTGCTGGCCAACAGCACGGATCTCAGACAGGTATTGAGATGAAGTTCAGCCGTGTGATTACGGATTGGATGGTGCGCGATCCACTACATCATCGCAGCCTCCATGCCGATCTGGTCTCCTCGCGTTCCGGCAAGACTCTTGAACAGTACCTTTGGCGCTCCACGAAGATCTCCATCCTTGTTGGTCTTCTCTTTGGCATATTCGGTCTCCTTGCAGGCCGGTTTATCATTATGGATATCCAGACCGGGAAGGGCGTCTACAATGTCCTGAACCTCCAGATGCCTGAAATATTAACGAACCCTGTAATTGTCGAATGTTTCGCCCTTGTGGTCTCGTTTGCATTCGGGGCATATCTCACATACCTTGTCCTGCTCCGTTTTCCCGCTACCGAGAAGAATAGCCGGTCCATCAGGATCAACCTGACGCTCCACAATGCGGTCGCTTACATGTATGCGATGCGCCAGGGCGGTGCGCAGCTGATGACCATATTTTCCGCCCTGTCTGAAAATGCTCATATTTACGGTGAGGTTGCTCTTGAATTCCGGCAGGTAACAAGAGACGTGAACTTTTTTGGGAGCGATGTCCTCACGGCAATCCACCACCTCGCGGAAACCACTCCCTCGGAAAAATTCAAGCAGTTCCTCGAAGATCTGCTTTCCGTGATCGAAAGCGGAGGGGACATGACCGGATTCCTCGCCAGCCGGGTACGACTGTACCAGGAAGAGGCACGGTTTGAACAGAAGCAGTTCCTGCTCATCCTTTCCATGGTGGCTGAATCATATGTCACTCTCTTTGTCGCGGGCCCGCTTTTTTTAATCATCATCATGGTGGTTATGGGGATGATGGGAGGAGCGGCCGTTCTCCAACTCACGTTAGTAGTCTATCTCGTCCTGCCCGTTGGATCGGTTTTATTTATCCTGTTTATCGATTTCATTTCCACCAATAAAGAGAAGGCCGAGCGTTATACACGGGAGATCCTGCTCAACACCTATGCTGATGTACCGATCACCAAAAAAGCCGGTGAAGAACAGTATTTCGAACAGCTCAGGAAATACGATCGGGTCCGGAACCTGGTACATTACCTCGTTCATCCCCTTGAGAGTTTTATCAACAACGTTAACCTTACACTGTGCATTACCGTCCCCGTTGCACTCCTCTACGTAACCGTTGTGTTATTAAATACCCCCCATTATGCCGATCCTGAACTTTTTATCGATGTTGTGGACGACCATATCATCATCGCGCTCTTAATCGTGTTTATCCCCTACGCGATCTTCTATGAACTCTGGGCGCGGAAGATGAACGGGATCCAGATGCTCATACCGGATTTCCTTGAAAGGATGGCTGGTATTAACCGGGTCGGCCTTTCAGTTGCCCAGGCCATCGGGATCATGGTCACTACCAATCTTGGGCTCCTCAGCTATGAGATCCGCCGGATAAAACGCGACATGGACTGGGGAGCGAATTTCACCGAAGCCCTGATGCGGTTTGAAAAGCGGATCAGTACGCCTGCCATTGCACGGACGGTCACGCTCATTACAAAAGCAAGCGAGATGAGCGGGCAGATTGGGGAGGTGCTTGCCATTGCCGCGAGCGATGCAAAGATGAGCGAGACGCTAAAAAAAGAGCGCTTTGCGGAGATGTTTATCTACACGGCGATCGTGTATCTCGCATTTCTGGTCTTCCTCTTTGTCGTTGGCGTCCTCACCACCCAGTTCCTTCCGGTCCTTTCCCATGTCGGAACCTCCGGGTTATCGTCTGCCGGGTCGCTGTCAGCTATCGGGTCGGTGTCGGTCAAGTCGTTGGATCGCCTCCTCTACCATGCGTGCCTCGTACAGGCACTCTTTTCAGGACTCATTGCCGGTCTGATGGGCGAATCGTCACTTGCCGCTGGTATAAAACACGCTTGTATCCTGCTGATCATCACACTTGTCACGTTCAATTTCATCCTGGGGGTATAAACACCAAAGAGGATTTTAAAAAACCCTCTTTTTGTACGATCAGTGATTAATTTTTCCGTCGTAGATATTACAGTGAACCTAAAAATTTTTGCTGGTTAATTGAAATCCTCAAAAAGCAGATGCTTCTGCTCCCCTTGACAAGCAACCGGACTGCACCGGAACCGTAAACAGACATAAATAATACCATGGGGAGATTAGAGTAGTGAGGTGATTGGAGCATGTGTAGTGTTGGCGGACCAACGGACATCGATCTCCCCGAAGACCGGGTCACGGGAAAAGATTACCGGTGCAAGGAATGCGGCGAGCGGTTCAAGGGGATCGGCAAACATCCCATGTGTCCTTCCTGCCAGTCTGAAGACGTTGTCCAGATATGACCGTCTCTGCTGGTAATGACGTCCTGCACGTGAAGGGCGATCATTCTTTTCTTCTCGTTGCATCTGTCCGTGAGGCATTTCCTCTCTGCATCGAGGCAAGTTGTGATGAATACATTCAGGGAGTCCGGGCTGGCGACCTGGTGGTGGTTTCCGCACCCGAAGCAGGCCCGGTCGAGCCTGCCCTGATGTTGCTCGAACTGGTCAGGACGTACCACCTGCCGCTCGTGGTTCTCCCCCGAGACCACCCGGGATCGAAACGGATCCCCTACGTGGTGTCCGTTGGACCCGCGATCCAGACCAGTTGTTCCATTGTCCGGGGCACGCACCCGGAGCAGCACCTGGTCTGTTCATCGGATGAACTTGCAGGTATAACGTTTTCAGGAACTGCCGAAGGTATCGTGATCCCGCCTCTTCCGGAAACGCTTGCCCTTGAGTGGATAAAACCCGATAAATATTACTGATTTTTTTTAAAAATCTTTTTTTAGGAATTTTTCCCCCCCTTAAAAGCCGGCCTGAAAATCGTAAATAACAATAGTTATATTGTTTTTTCCACCACATATTCTATTGCCGTGAGTGGAGGGTTGGATGAAAACTGAGGTCTTAGACGACATCAAGAAAACTGAAACTGAATATCAGTCGATGATCAGTACGGCGCAGGAAGAAAAGAAGAAGCGACATTCCCAGGCCGAACTGGAAGCTGATACCCTGATTACAAAGGCGCAGAGCAATGCTGAACAGTACAAGAAGCTGAAACTGGAAGAAGCACGGCACCAGGCAGCTCAAAAACACGCTGATATCATAAAAGAAGGCAATCAGCGTTCAGCGGCATTGAAAGAGAAGGGAACAAAGAACCTTTCAAAAGCAGTGCAGCTGCTGGTATCGCGGTTTAAGGAGCAGCTGCATGTTGGCGCCTAAACCGATGAGCCGGGTGCTGATCGTTGCATCCCGTGACCAGGCGGCGCCGATCGTAGAGGAGCTGTACCGGGAGAACCTGTTCCATATCGAAGACTATGTGGAGCAGGGTCGCGAAGGGTACGAGGGCTTCAGGATCGGCACGCCTCTTCCCGGGGCAACCGAGGCATCAACCGAG
>Ga0209099_1002990_pt1 | contig 14163 bp, 12 predicted proteins | sample AD_JPNHW2_MetaG_FD_184430 | JGI IMG/M metagenome (GOLD analysis project Ga0209099, IMG submission 184430) | Active sludge microbial communities of municipal wastewater-treating anaerobic digesters from Japan - AD_JPNHW2_MetaG (SPAdes) (version 2) | ecosystem: Engineered > Bioreactor > Anaerobic...
CTTGACACCCGTATCGCCCCTACAATCAGGAAATGTAATCGGAACATTAGGGAAGATAAAAACAGATGAAAAACCAGGACAACACGCTGATCAAGGCGCGGTTTGACGACGCGGTGAAAAACGCCGCTTTCGGCAGGCCGTGCTTTTTCGGGTTTTTGGACGAATTCCAGCGGGCGTTTTTACGCCCGGCCGCGGAGAAGCTGACCCGGATCGGGACGGTGAAAATCGCTTTTTGGGGGGGATATGAGGGCGCGGAGCGGACGATGGCGGGCGTGTTCGCCGAAGAACCCGACTTTTCACTGTTTCCGGTCAAAGCGGTGCGCGTCGACTATGACAAAAAATTCGGGGCGCTTTGCCACCGGGATTACCTCGGGGCGGTCACGGCGCTCGGGATCGCGCGGGAGCGCATCGGCGACATTCTGACCGACGAAAACGGCGCGGTCCTGTATTGCACCGAAGCCATTGCAAATCTGCTGAAAAATGAGCTGAAAACGGTCGGCAGATGCGGCGTCAGGGTTGATTTTACGGGGGAAAAGTGTTATAATTTCACCCATAATCGGGAAACGCGCGAATTGATCGTGGCGTCGGCCCGCCTCGACGCGATTTTGGCGGCTTTGCTGCATATTTCGCGGGAATCGGCAGTCGATTTGATCGCCGGGGGAAAGGTCAGAGTCAACGGCGCCGAACAGACCGACAAGAGCGCCGTTTTGCGCGAAGACACGGTTTTTTCGGTTTCAGGCAAGGGAAAATTCAGATTCATCGGTTCAACCGTCGGCGGCAGAAAGAACAAGCTGCATGCCGAGATCGAGATTTATCAATAATTGAAGGGGGCGCCGGCCATGTTGGATGCAAGACAGATCAGAGATGCGGAATTCATCAAAAACAGCGTCAAGAGAAAGGCAAAAGTTGAAGCTCAGCAGTTTATGGAGCGCACCGCCGGCACAATCGAACAGCTTCAAAGCGACAACACGTCGGTCCGCGCCGAGAACATCGAACTCACGGAGCGCTGCGCCCGTCTGTCCGAAATGAACGAGAAGCTGACGTCCGAAAACGACGAGCTGCTCAAAAAGCTTTCGGCTGACCGGGGATACGGTTCGGAAACCGGGACCTCCGGGTTCGACAACGCGGAGATCGCCGGGATGCGCAGCGAAATCGCGGAACTGAGCGAGGAAAACATCCGTCTGAAAGAACTGAACGGGAAACTCGCTTATGAAAACGACCGGCTGATTCAGGAGCGGGCGGACGCGGAACCCGATGAGGACGAGTATCATGAAAATCACGAAGACGCGATGGCGTCCGTCCGTGCCGAGAACGCGGCGTTGTCAGAAGAAATCGCCCGTTTGAAAGCGTTGTGCGCAAATCTTCAGGACGAAAAAGAACAATTGAACCAAAAACCGGCGGATTCGGAATCAGCGGAAGATCACACCGAAAATGATCAGGATGAAGCGATCGCGGTCATTCGCGCCGAGAACGCGGAACTGACCGAAACTAACGCCCGCCTCAAAGAGCTGGTTGAAAAACTCGCGGATGAAAAAGAGGAGTTGGCTCAGAAACTGACGGAAGCGAAACCCGAAGAGGAAAGCCAAACCGATGAAAATAACGAGGACGCGGCTGCAGCCGTATGGGCTGAAAATGCCGGGTTGTCCGAAGAGATCGACCGGCTGAGAGCGTTGTGCGCCAACCTCACGGATGAGAAAGAACAGTTGATTCAAAAACTGTCGGATGCACAAAATGCGTCCTTCAGACCGGCGGCGGAACCTGAGTCGGAACGAATTATCAAGGCCGCGCAGGACAAGGCCGCTTTGATTACGGAAAAAGCCGAACGCGATTACTTAATCAAAATGACCAGAGCCAACGCGGTCATCACCCAAAAAACCATTGCCGCCGAGTTGGAATTCCGGGACAGCTTACGCAGACTGAAGACCGCGGACGGCGAACTGCGCGATCTGAAAACGCGGCTTTCCAAACTCCTCGGGGAGATGCCCGACGGGCTCGGCGAAAACGCCTCGGATATCCTGGACCGACTGAAAAATCAAGAATGACGAAGGAATGAAAACAATCCATGCCGACTGATTATAATGCTACACTGAATCTGACCAAGACCGATTTTCCCATGCGCGCGGGGCTGCCGCTGCGCGAGCCGGAAATGCTGAAATCCTGGCAAGAATCCGGAATATATGAACAATTACTCGCAAAAAACGGGGGCAAGCCGCAGTTTATTCTGCACGACGGGCCTCCGTTCTCCAACGGACCGATCCACATCGGCACCGCGATGAACAAGCTGTTAAAAGATTTCATCATCAAATACAAAGCCATGCAGGGCTATTATACTCCCTACGTCCCGGGCTGGGACAACCACGGAATGCCCATCGAGAGCGCGATCATCAAGCAAAACAAGCTCGACCGCAAAAAGATGAGCGTCGCGGAGTTTCGCAGCGCCTGCCACAAGTTCGCCGCCGACTTTGTCGAGGTCCAGAAAGAGGGCTTTGAGCGCATCGGCGTCTGGGGCGATTGGAAACATCCCTATCTGACGATGGCGCCCGAATTCGAGGCCGAGGAAGTCAAAGTGTTCGGCGAGATGTACCAAAAGGGGTATATCTATAAGGGCTTAAAACCGGTCTACTGGTGCCCGAGCGATGAGACCGCGCTCGCCGAGGCCGAGATCGAATACGCCGACGACCCCTGCGAGACCATCTACGTCAAGTTCCCGCTCGTCGACGACAAAGGCAAGCTGAAAGCGCTCGGCGCAGCCGAAAAGACCTTCTTTATGATCTGGACGACCACCGCCTGGACGCTGCCCGCCAACGTCGCGGTCTGCGTCGGGCCGGAATTTGAATACGCGCTCGTCAAATGCGGCGATGAATGTTACGTCATCGCCAAAGAGTTGGTTGAGAGCGTGATGAAAGCCGCTAAGATCCCGGATTATGCGATTTCAGGCACCATCAAAGGCTCCGAGCTCGAATATATGCGCACTTCCCACCCGTTTTTGGATCGCGAAGCGCTGGTCATCGTCGGCGATTACGTCACGCTGGACACCGGCACGGGCATCGTGCACATCGCGCCCGGACACGGCATGGACGACTACATCGTCTGCCGCAAATATAAAGAACTTCCGATTCTCGTTCCGGTCGACGACCGCGGTTCTATGACCGCCGAGGCCGGAAAGAGCGCGGGGCTTTCGACCGAAAAGGCCAGCCCCGAGATCATCGGCGAACTGCGCGAAAACGGATTATTGTTCGCGAGCGAAAAGATCGTCCACCAATATCCGCACTGCTGGCGCTGCCACGAGCCGGTGCTGTTCCGCGCGACAAGCCAGTGGTTCTGCTCGGTCGACGCCTTTAAAGAGCAGGCTGTCGACGCGATCAAAGACGTGAAATTCTACCCCGACTGGGGTCATGACCGCATGGTCTCGATGATCCGCGAGCGCAGCGACTGGTGCATCTCGCGCCAGCGCAACTGGGGTCTGCCGATTCCGGTGTTTTACTGCAGGACCTGCGGCAAGCCGGTCTGCGACGCGGCGACTACCGACGCGGTCTCGAAACTGTTCGGAAAATACGGCTCCAACGCCTGGTTCGAAAAAGACGCGAAAGACATTTTGCCCGCCGGCTACAAATGCCCGCACTGCGGCGCAACGGAATTCGACAAGGAGAAAGACACGCTTGACGGTTGGTTTGACTCGGGCTCGACGCATTTCGCGTCGCTTGCCAAGAACAACCCCGAACAGTGGCCCGCCGACATCTATCTGGAGGGCGGCGACCAATACAGAGGCTGGTTTCAGTCGTCGCTGCTGACCGCGGTCGCGACCAGAGGGGCCGCGCCCTACCGCACCATCATCACCAACGGCTGGACCGTCGACGGCGAGGGCAGGGCGATGCACAAATCCCTCGGCAACGCCGTCGCGCCGCAGGAGGTCATCAAGGACTGGGGCGCGGACGTGCTCCGGCTGTGGGTCGCCGCCGCGGATTATCAAAACGACGTGCGCATCTCGCCCGACATCATCAAACAGCTCTCCGAGGCCTACCGCAAGATTCGAAACACCGCGCGGTTCGTGCTCGGCAACCTGAGCGATTTCGACCCCGATAAAGATTTCTGCGACGACTATGAGCCGCTCGACCGCTGGGCGCTTTCGCGTTTGTCCGACCTCGTCAAAAAGGTCACGGCGGCCTATGACAATTACCAGTTCCACATCGTCTACCGGTCGCTTTACGACTTCTGCGTGGTCGATATGAGCAACATCTATTTCGACGTTTTAAAAGACCGCCTGTACGTCGAAAAGGCCGACGGCAAAAAACGCCGCGCCGCCCAGACCGTGATCTGGCAGGTGCTCGACGCGATCACGCGCATTATGGCGCCGATCATCGCATTCACCTCGGACGAGATCTGGAAGGCAATGCCGCACCGCAAATCCGACGACAAGCTCTCGCCGGTGTTCAACGCGTTCCCGAAAACCGAAAATATCGACATCTCCGATGTGGACTGGGACGCGCTTTTCGCCCTTCGCGAAGAAGTCAAGAAAGCGCTCGAAGACGCGCGCAGCGAGAAACTGATCGGCGCACCGCTCGACGCGGCGGTGACCATCACGACGCCGGACGCGGACAAACTCGCGAAAGACGCCGATCTGATGCGCGAACTCTGTATCGTCTCGGGCCTGAAGCTCGAAAAAGGCGACAAGGTTTCGGTCAAAGTCGAGAAGGCGGGCGGCTGCAAGTGCGTGCGCTGCTGGACTTATTCCGACAGCGTCGGCAAAGACGGCGGACACCCCGAACTCTGCGCCCGCTGCGCATCCATCCTGAGGTCATAACTTGACTCCGTTTTCGGAGAAGATCCTCTCGGAAAATATGATCCGCTTTACTGCCCGCCAAAAGGGCCGGTTTCGGCTTGCCCTTAAGGCGGGTTTTGAGGAGATGGGCTATCGCCCGCGCCTCGAAGTCCACAAGTGCCTCGGCAAAAACCGCAATGTGATCGTCGGCGACCTCGGCAAGGCGAAAGTGATTTTCACGGCGCACTATGACACTCCGGCGAGAATGCTTCTGCCGAATTTCATCACGCCGCGCAGTATCGCTTTATCGATTCTTTACCAACTGTTAATCGGGATTCTTGTTTTATTATCAATGTTTATACATGCAATCGGTTGTTCGTTTATCGCTGTTGGGATTTCATTGCTTTTCACCGTGACGGAAACGACTCAAACCATATTCACGGAAATCGGCTTTTTTATCGGCATTCTGTTTTCCTTGTATGATATTTTGGGTGTTCCGAACCGAAACAACTATAACGACAACTCAAGCGGCGTCGTGACGCTGTTCGAAATCGCGGCGAAACTGCCGGAAGAGTTACGCAGGGATGCCGCGTTCGTCTTTTTCGACCGCGAGGAATGGGGGTCGCTCGGGTCGCTCGCGTTTAAAAAACGGTACGCGAAACTGCTCGCGGACAAGCCGGTCGTCAATTTCGACTGTGTGGGCGACGGGGAAACACTCGCGTTTTTATTCAAAAAGGCCGTACCCGAAGAAATTCGGGAGAAGCTCAAAGCGGCGGACGGCGGAGAGCGGAAAGTCGTTTATTTCCCCTCGAAGACAACCTTCTTCCCGTCCGACCACATGAATTTCAGGTGCGGCATCGGCGCGGCGGCGTTTCGCCAAAACCGCGTTCTCGGCTATTATCTCGGGCGCATCCATACGAGGCGCGACCGCATTTTAAACGAGAAAAATATAAAAGCTCTGTCGGATATGATGACCCGCTTTATTGGAGATATAGCGAAAAATTCTTAACGAATTTTTTGCATTGTAAGTGCCGCTAAGCGGCGGGATGGGGATTTAATGAGTACGATTATCATTTTAAGTTCAATATTCGTGGTTTTGGTCGGGGCCGACCAGCTTTTAAAGCTCTGGGCGGTCAATACGCTTCAGGGCAATCCGATTCCGCTCATCGACGGGGTGCTGGAGTTTTTTTACCACGAAAATAAAGGCGCCGCGTTCGGGATGCTGCAGGGCGGCAAGCTCATTTTTATCGCCATGACGCTGGTGATCACGGCGGCGGGCATCTGGGCGATGATCAAGCTGCCGTTGTTTCAAAAGATGAGCGTGCGCGTCTGCACCGTGATGATCATCGCGGGCGGGTTCGGCAATAATCTGATCGACCGCATTTTCAGAGGGTACGTCGTCGATTTCATCTATTTCAAGTTGATCAACTTTCCGATTTTCAACCTCGCGGACTCTTGCATCACCTGCGGCGCGATCGCCCTCGCGGCGTTTATCCTGTTTTCCAAGGACCCCGACAAGCAGCTAAAACAAAATGGGTGAAAAAATCGTTTTGACCGCCGGGGAGAGCGGCGTCCGTCTCGATAAATTCCTTGCCGACAGCGCGGGAATCAGCCGCGCGATGGCGGCAAAGCTGACCGAAAGCGGCGCGGTCTTCGTCGACGGGATCGCGCAGGCGAAAAAATATCCGCTGAAAGCCGGGCAGGTTGTGACTTTCGAGCTGCCCGATTTGGAGCCGTGCGCAGCGAAGCCCGAGGACATCCCGCTCGATATCGTCTATGAGGACGACTGGCTGCTCGTCGTCAACAAACCGCGCGGCATGGTTGTGCATCCGGCGGCGGGAAACCCCGACGGGACGCTCGTGAGCGCGCTGCTTGCCCACTGCGGCAATTCGCTTTCGGGCATCAACGGCGTGGTCCGTCCCGGCATCGTCCACCGCATCGACAAAGACACGAGCGGGCTGCTGATCGTCGCAAAAACCGACGAAGCGCACAAGGCCCTCGCCGTCCAGATCGCGGAACACAGCTTTACGCGCGAATACGAGGCGGTGGTGATCGGGCATCTGCCGCAGCAAAGCGGGGAGGTTTCGCTTCCCATCGGGCGCAGCAAAAATGACCGAAAGAAGATGGCGGCGACGGCGTTCAACTCGAAGCCCGCGCTGACCAAATACCGCGTCTTGGACGAATATCCGGGCTATTCCCATGTTCGGCTCAAGCTTGAGACCGGCAGAACCCATCAGATCCGCGTGCATATGGCGGCGCTCGGGCATCCGGTCGCGGGAGACCCGCTCTACGGCGGGCTGCAAAAGGGCAAAAATTTCGGCGGGCAGATTCTGCACGCAAAACACATCGGATTCGCCCACCCGAAAGACGGGAATTGGCTCGAATTCGAGAGCAACCTCCCGCAATATTTTATCGATTTTTTAGACCAACTGAAAGGAAATACCCCTGCATGAAGTATCACATCAAAGACACGATTTTGATCTCGGACCTCGACGGCACGCTTTTGCCGCAGGACTCGAAAGTGTGCGACGAGGACGTCAAAGCGATTCACGGCTACATCGCCGACGGAGGGCATTTTACGCTCGCGACCGGGCGCATGCCGGACATGCTCGAATACGCCGAAATCCTCAAGACGAATTTGCCCTGCATCGTCGGAAACGGCTCGGTGATCTATGATTATCACAACAAAAAGGTGCTCTGGGAGACGTTTTTGGACCCGATCGCAAAAACGGCGATCCCCGCGGTGATGCGCGAATTCCCCGGACTCGGGCTCGAGATGCGGGTGCTCGACAAGCTCTATGTCTCGCGCCTGAATGAGCAGGTGAAATGGCATTTTTCGTGGGAGGATCAGCAATATACCCTTGTCAACTTTGAGGAAACGATTTATAATTGTCATAAAATGCTGCTGCTCGAGGAACATGAAGTGTTGGAGCAGGCAAAGGCGTTTTTGGAAAGCAACTACCCGGGCGCGTTCGACTATGTGTTTTCGTGCGCGGTGTTTTTGGAGATCATCCCGCGCGGCTGCACCAAAGGCGATGCCGTTCCGCAGTTCAAAGAGCTTTGCGGCATGAAAAACGCGCCGGTTTTCGCGATGGGCGATTACGGCAACGACGTCACGCTGCTCAAAGCGGCCGACGTCTCGGGCTGTCCGTCGACCGCGCTCGACGAGGTCAAAGCCGTCGCGAATTACATCACCAAGCCCGTCGGAGAGGGCGCAATGGCGGAATTTATCTCCGTTTTAAGAGAAAAATATCTCGTTTAGTTTATCATTCATAACGAGTTCTTGCATATTTAGATTCGCGATATTCTGAAAGGATGGTTCACTGATTTATGGACGCTAAGACAAAACTCGAGCTGCAAAAAACCGCTTTAAAGATCCGCATGGGCGTGATCGAGGGCGTTTTTAACGCGAAATCGGGGCACCCGGGCGGCTCACTTTCGAGCTCGGACATCATGGCGTATCTGTATTTCAAGCAGATGCGCATCGACCCGAAAAACCCCAAAGACCCCGACCGCGACCGCTTTGTGCTCTCCAAGGGCCACTGCGCGCCGGTGCTTTATTCATCGCTTGCCAACCGGGGCTATTTCCCGGTCGAGGATTTAAAGACCTTGCGCCACATCGGCAGTTATCTGCAGGGCCACCCCGACATGAAGGGCACGCCCGGCGTCGATATGAGCAGCGGCTCGCTCGGTCAGGGCATCTCGGCGGCCTGCGGCATGGCCAAGGGCGCTAAAGTACAAAATAAGGACTTTCATGTATACACGCTGCTCGGCGACGGCGAACTCGAAGAGGGTCAGGTCTGGGAAGCGGCAATGTTTGCCGGCCATTACAAACTCGATAACCTGACCGCGATCGTCGACTACAACGGCCTTCAGATCGACGGAAAACTCTCCGAGGTCTGCTCCCCGGAGCCCATCGCGCCGAAATTCAAGGCGTTCAACTGGAACGTGATCGAGATCTGCGCCCACGACTTTGACGAGATCGAAGACGCGTTCAAAAAGGCGCTCAAACACAAAGGCGAGCCGACCGTGATCGTCGCGCACAGCGTCAAAGGGCGGTGCGTCTCGTATATGGAAAATCTCGCGAAATGGCACGGCACCGCGCCGAACGCGCAGGAATACGAACAGGCGATGACCGAATTAAAAGCGCAGCTCGCGGCTTTGTGAGGGAAAGTTTGAAAGAGCTTCTTTCAAACTCATGTTTTGCCCTTTTGCGCCAAAGTACGGCGCAAATTTGATCAGTCAAACCGGACAAAACAACGATATCATACAGAAGGATGGTAAAAATAGATGGCGGATGTGATTAAAAAGGCGACCAGAGAGTCTTACGGCGACGCGCTCGTGGAACTCGGAGCAAAATACCCGAATCTCGTCGTGCTCGACGCGGACCTCGCCGAGGCGACCAAGACCATTAAATTTAAAAAGGCGTTCCCCGACCGCTTCTTCGACTGCGGCATCGCAGAGGGCAATATGATGTCGGTCGCGGCGGGACTTTCCACGACCGGATTGGTTCCGTTCGCCTCGACGTTCGCGATGTTCGCGGCGGGCAGAGCGTTCGAGCAGGTGCGCAACAGCATCGGCTATCCGCATATGAACGTCAAAATCGGCGCGACCCACGCCGGCATTTCCGTCGGCGAAGACGGCCCGACCCACCAGTGCAACGAAGATATCGGCCTGATGCGGACGATTCCCGGCATGACCGTGATCAGCCCGGCGGACGACGCCGAAGCCAAAGCGGCGGTCGAGGCGGCGCTTCTCTTTAACGGCCCGGTCTATCTGCGGTTTTCGCGGTTCGGGGCGCCGGTGTTCAACGACCCCGCGACTTATAAGTTTGAGATGGGCAAGGGCGTCGTGCTTGCCGACGGCAAGGACGTCACGATCGTGGCGACCGGTCTGATGGTCGGCGAGGCGCTCGCCGCCCGCGAGCTTTTGAAAGCCGACGGCATCGACGCGGCGGTCATCAACATCCACACGATCAAGCCGATCGACGGCGAACTGCTCGCGAAATATGCCGTGAAGACCGGCTGCATCCTGACCGCGGAGGAACACAGCGTCATCGGCGGACTCGGCAGCGCGGTTCTGGACGCGATCTGCCAGAAACCCGTTCCGGTGCTCAAACTCGGCGTCAACGACCAGTTCGGGACTTCGGGCCCGGCCGGAGATTTGTTAAAGTTATTCGGTCTCTGCGCGGACAACATCGCCGCGATGGCCAAAAAGGCAATTGCGCTGAAATAAGAGGAGTTAAGCCGCGGGGGAGTGATTCCCCGCGGTTTTTAATTTGATCCGTCATTGTGAGCGAAGCGCGGCAATCCAGTAGGGGCGATTCGTAATCGCCCGTTGTTTCGATTTGATATACGGGCGATTCGTAATCGCCCGTTGTTTTGATTTAATATAGGGGCGATTCGTAATCGCCCGTTGTTTTGATTTAATATAGGGGCGATTCGTAATCGCCCGTTGTTTCGATTTGATATACGGGCGATTAAGAATCGCCCCTACACTTCGTCGTGCATCCTCGAAAAGATGAGTAGCGTCCCTATACTTAATAAAAAGGAGAAAATCAATATGGATAAGATTTTTTCAATCCTAGCGGTGTTTCCCGCGCCGGATATCGAAAAGACCGCTAAGTATTATCACGAGGTTCTGGGATTCCGGGCGGTTCCGTATTTAGAGGTAAAAGAGCCCCATATCTGCCTTTATCGCGACCGCGTGGAGATCGTCCTGACCAAGGCGAACAGCGAAAAAGTCCACCCGAACCGGGAGCTCTACGGTTACGGGGAAGACGCTTATCTGATCACCGACCATCAGGAGGAATTGCAAAAAGAATTTATCGGCAAAGGAGCCAAAATCGTCCGACCGCTCCATGTGACCGATTACAACAACAAAGAATTTGTACTCGAAGATATCGACGGGCGGTGGATTGTCTTCGGGATGAAATAAAAGTGACGGGTTTCGACACAACAGTCATGGTACGGCTCCTCGTAAAGGCGGGAGTCTTTTTCGTCATTACGAGGAACTTTAGCCCCGTGGCAATCCAGAATGGGCGATTGCGTCGGGCCGTGCCCGATATCGCCCCTACAACGCGAACAGCCGATGGCTTCCTATTTAACAAACGGCGCGTAATCCATGCGATGGGGGCGGGGACGGAATCCCACCACCACTGCAAGGCGGTAGATGAATTGCATGGCAATTCATCCGGAAGTTCGTTTACGAACTTCTTCCCCCATTCCCTTTAACAAGGGAGGCAAGATTGCGGGCGCACACGCAGATGCGCCCCTCAATGCGGACGGCCAATGCTCCCACTATATGTAATAACGAATTGTGCAAAATGATGTCGAACATGGAAAAATAATTGAAATTTTTACATTGTTTTGGTATAATATCCGTAAGCGACAAATCGCAAACCGAAGGTGCGATCAAAACAGCCGCAAAAACTTTTCGGGAGCGTAAAAATGGGCATGAACTCCGAAAAAGACGGACGCGACAGAGAATTAAACGACGTATATGCCGGAAAAAATCCCGTGGCCGAGGCACTGGCCGCAGGCATCGTTTTCGATACGGTTTTCGTCACCAGAAAAGACGGCCCTATCGCGCCTTTGATCGCGAAATGCGTGAAAGAAGGCGCGTTGATCAAAGAGGTGCATCCGTCCAAGTTGGACGCGCTTGCGGGCGGCGCGATTCACCAGGGCATCGTCGGGGTCGCCTCGAGCGCGAAACCCGCGGAACTCGACGACGTTTTCAAGGCCGCCGCGGAAAAAGGCGAGCCGGTTTTGATTTTGATCGCGGACGACATCCAGGACCCGCATAATTTGGGCGCGCTGATTCGAAGCGCCGAATGCGCGGGCGCGCACGGCGTGATCGTCCCGAAACACCGCAGCGCGATGCTCGGCGGCGTGGTCGCCAAGAGCTCGGCGGGCGCGGTTTCGCATATCCCGATCGTCAAAGTTTCGAATCTCGTGAACACGATGAAAGAGCTGAAACAGCAGGGCGTCTGGATTTACGGCGCCGATATGGACGGCGGGGATTTTTACAAGACCGACCTGACCGGCCCGAGCGCGATCGTGATCGGCTCGGAGGGCGAGGGTATCGGGCGGCTCGTCAAAGAGACCTGCGACGGAGTGATTTCCATTCCGATGAAAGGCAAGATCAATTCGCTGAACGCCTCGGTGGCGGGCGGCATTCTTTTATTTGAAGCGACGGTGCAGCGCAAAAAGAAGAGGGAGGCAGGGATGAGAGCATGAGCGAAGAAAAAGACAGAGAAAAAGAGAAAAAAACCAATAATCCCGGAGAGATGAGCGACGAGATTTTCGAGCGCATCGCCGCCGAAAAACGCCGCAAACTGAATCAGCTCATCAGCAGTTTTGAGGAGCGGGAGCGCACGAAAGGCCTCGACGAAGACACCCGTCAGACCATCCACCGCGACCTCTTCCCCGGCGAGCGCAAAAAGACCGAACGCCCGAAGCAGCACAGTTTCGAAGACGGCCAGCTGCCGCTCGACGCGCAGATGGCGCTTCCGCAGGAGGGCCTGTTCAGCGAAGATGAAGATATCAAGCTGCGCAAGCCGCAGAGCGAAACACCGCGGCCTGCGAAAAAGCCGGAGCCGCCGAAACCGTTACGCGAACCCGGGGAAGAAGAGGAAGAAGTGCGGATCTATTCACCCGCCTCCCGCACCGCGCCGCCGGAACCCTTTCAAAATCCGCCCGAGCCGCAGCCGGAACCCGGGGAAGCGGTTCAGCCCGAACCCGGGGCAGTACCGCCGGAGCAGCCGGTTCAGCCGGAACAGCCCGAACCGGAAGCCGAAAAGAGCGACAGCGCGCACGAGCTGCTCATGAAAACGCGGCGGGAAAAGATGGAGAATTTCGTGCTGGACACGACTTCCGCGCAGGATGGCGAGGCCGGCGACGATTTCGAATTCACCCAAAACTCAAAACCGGAGGAGATCGCGGCCGACCTCTCGCGCTGGACGCGCAAAAAGGCGCTGCGGGCCGCGGTCTGTTTTTTGATTTTCATCATCTCGTTTTTGATCGTCCTGTCGCCCGCACTTCCGGCGACGGCGCTGCCCTATGATCTGTCGGCGGCGAATGAGACAAACGGCGCACAAGTCATCAACCCCGGAGACGGCATCAATCCGGCCGGGTCGACGACCGTCGGCGAGGCGAACCAAAACAGCCAACCGACGGCGGCCGCGGTAAAATACGCAGTCAACGAAAACGGCCAGCAGGTCCGGGTCATCATCGGCGTGCTGCTCGCTTTGAACGTCATCATTCTGTTGTTTTCTTTCGACACGCTTTGGGGCGGCATCCTCGATTTCATCAAACTCAGCCCGACCGCCGACACCGCGGCTTCGCTCATCTGGCTGTTCACGACGGTGCAGGGCCTGATGATGATGGCGGCACCGGTGCCCGGGACCTTTGCGGCGGGCGTGTTCGGCGTATTTATGCCGTTCGCAGCGTTTGCCGCGGCGGCCGCGCACCTGACAGGTCTATTGCGCCAGGTCCGCGAGAAAAACGGATTCGATGTGATTTCCGCGCCCGGGCCGAAATATCATCTGCGTCTTCAGAATGAGGGCAATTCGGCGATTCTGCAGCGCCCGGGTGAAGAGGAGGACGCGGTCGCGGGCGTGTTCGTCAAAGCCGGATTCGCCTCGGATTATTTCTCGATGTCCGACTCCGAGGACGGCTCCGACCGGATGAATAAGATTTTGGTGCCGTCGGTGCTGATTTTCGGATTTTTGCTCGCCATCGCGGTGACCATCCTCCGGACCGGCGGATTCGCGATGTTTCTGACGGTCTGGACGGCGGTGCTCTGCGTGCTGATGCCGATTGCCTCGGGCGTCATCTGCATGCTCGGGCAGGCGCGCGCTTCGGCCGCGAACAAAAAACACGGGATCGCGATCAGCAGCCAGTGCGCGTTCGACGACGCCTACGACATGACCTCGATGCTCTTCACCGATTCGGAGATTTTCAGCCCGAAGACGATGGTGCTGAACGGAATCAAGACCTTCGCGGGAAAGCGCATGGACGAAGCGATCATCCTCGCGGCGTCGGCGGTGGAAAAGCGCGGCGGCCCCCTCAAGGATCTGTTCACCGGGATTTTATCGGAAAACGAGGGCTATCTGCTGCCGGTTGACAACGAAGCCGTCTATCAGCCCGAAAAGGGCATCGTCTGCTGGATCTCGGGCAAACGGGTCATCCTCGGTTCAAGGGAATTCATCTCGGAATATGACATCGTGCTTCCGGGCGACGATTTCGATAAAAAATTCACCAAAAAAAACCGCAGCCTGATCTATCTCGCGTTCGGCGGAGAGCTGATGGCGGTGCTGCTCGTGACTTATAAAATCGATTCCGACACGGCCCGCGCGCTGCGCGCGCTCGCGAAACAGCGCGTCCGGCTGCTCATCGACACGC
>Ga0209099_1002996_pt1 | contig 14147 bp, 10 predicted proteins | sample AD_JPNHW2_MetaG_FD_184430 | JGI IMG/M metagenome (GOLD analysis project Ga0209099, IMG submission 184430) | Active sludge microbial communities of municipal wastewater-treating anaerobic digesters from Japan - AD_JPNHW2_MetaG (SPAdes) (version 2) | ecosystem: Engineered > Bioreactor > Anaerobic...
GCTGAAGAGGTCGATGAAGCCATAACAGAGCGTTGCACGGATACCGGTCTCGTCAACAGCACGGGCAGCCTCCTCCATCATGAAGTACATGTCATTGAAGGCAACCGTCCCGCTCTTGATCATCTCAAGGCAGGCAAGTTTTGTCCCCCGGTATACATCGGACGGCGTCAGGTGGGCTTCGAGCGGCCAGATCTTCTGGGAGAGCCAGTCCTGCAGGATCATGTCGTCAGCATACCCCCGCAGGAGGCTCATGGCCGCGTGAGAATGGGTGTTCACGAGACCGGGAAGCGCGATCGCGCCATTCCCGTCGATGATTAGATCTGCTTCTCCCTTATGTTCCCTCCGGATCCCTTCTCCGGCCCCACCGATTGTTCCGTCATCGTTCACGAAGATGTCCGAACACTTCCCGTTCACCCGTACGTCTGCAATCAGGATCGACTGCTGCCTGCCAAAAATATCGTCCATACTTCTCCTCCGTCAGGCCATCTGCCTGATGATCGTATCCAGTATCCTGCCCGTCCGCTCCCGGTACTGCCGGGAGATCTCCAGCACTTCTTCCCACGTCAGGACATCGTCTGCAAGCCCGTTCGCGTAATTGTCCACCGTGCAGACAGCGGCAAACGGCATGCCAAGCTCGCGGGCCAGTGTTGCCTCGGAGGCAAGGGTCATGCCCACGAGGTCCGCAAACCGGGACAGGGCTGCGATCTCGGCAACCGTCTCGAAACGCGGGCCCCGGGTCTGCACGTACGTACCCCCCAGCCGGGCTGACGGGATGATCCGGCGCAGTTCCTGCGAGAGTTCCGGCGACAGTTCCGGCATGACATGCCCGATGGTATGGTCGTGGATGGAGGGGATATCTGCCATGCTCAGGTAATCCGTGGGGATGACGAGCGTTCCGGGCGCGATATCGTGGTTCAGGGACCCGGTAGAGCCAAACGCGATGACGCGGTCCACGCCGGCGATGGCAAGTGCTGCCATATTGGCGCGGAAATTAATACGGTGGGGTGGCAGGTCCTGCTGGTGGCGCATCAGGAGCGCCACGTCCCCCACGAGAAGTTCCGCGTTCCCGAACGGGGTGTCAACCCGCCTTTTTTCAAGAGGGGGGAGCGTGGAGAAAAGAAGGCTCGTCCCGCCAATGATTCCCAGTGTCACAGCAGGTATCTCCTGATGCGGTATTTATATAATACCCGCCGTTTGCCCTGCGGGTACGGATAACAACAGGACACCGGGGAATCTTGGCAGGTAGTACCGGATCGCATCATCGCTGTACCGTCAGATAATTACATTGTCCGCCCATGGTAAAAAAGGGTGCTGGGATGAGGAGCCTGTGAAGACAGATGTGTGTCGCGGGAACGTACCTCTACACAAAATGTAGCTGCCCATGCAAATATCCGACCATATACGATTATGAAAACAAAGATATCTGACCGGATAAGGATTTCGGATTAAAAAGGTAAAATTTTTTTATTCCTTTCTTGCATGGAAAACGGTAACAATCCCCAAAAATCCAATCAACATTCCAACTGGCAGGGCAACTGTCGGGAACTCAGGTACTGCATTATAATCACACATATCGATGTGACTGATACCATACCATTTTTCGTTATGTGGATTATACGGTGCATGAAGTCCGGTATCCGAGAGGGTGTCTGCTACTCCGGGCGTAGCGTCGGCGTAATCCTTATAATTGTAAATATTGGCGAGGGTTCCACCTTTAACGATTAACAACTCGGGTCCAAAATCTGCACGCCAGTCAACATATTGCCCCATGGTCGGATCAGTTTTTGCATCGATCCAGATATGGTGTCCGGCTACCTCAAAGACCTGTTCCCCGTCATCAAATGTTAGTTGGACGTCTTCGATAGTATAAACCTGCCCACCCCACACGAAACCAACAACATCCTCACACTTGACAGTTCCCTGCGGCCTTCCGGGCAGATTATTTTTCGCATCCTGTGTTGTGAATGGGATTGACGCACTCGCAATCCCGACCAATGCCAGCAGAACCAGTATGCTGACAACGATAATTCTTCCGTTTTTCTGCATGAGATCTTCCTCCAAGAATCTGAAAATTTACGGTTTTTTCTAAGATTAGTTCATTCTCTGTGACCGGATATATTAATTATGAGCAAGGCACCGGCGCAAGGCAAAGGAAACATTTAATAATATGTTTGATGGGCAAAATATTATTCAGGAGATACAATACCTGTAAGAACCATGAATACCAACCTTTGTCCATGGGGACCTTTCTTACCGTCAGTGACGAGGCAATAAAAAACGGCGAATGCACGGATATCTATTTTATACGGACTGAAGAAGCACTAAAAAAGGACAGGATCAACCCGCACGTGGTCATGGAAGTGACCGCCACCTCCCTGCCGGACACGTGGGCGGTCTTCTGCGGGCTTGCCGATGTCATCACCCTGCTCGACGGGATCCCGGTGACGGTTGACGCGATACCGGAAGGCACCGTCTTTTACCGGGACGAACCGGTGCTCCGCATTGCCGGGAAGTACCGGGACTTCTGCCGGTACGAAACCGCAATCCTCGGGTTCCTCTGCCATGCCTCCGGCATTGCCACTGCCACGGCCCATATCAGGCTCGCTGCCGGTGACCGCCCGGTCTTTTCATTCGGCTCCAGGCGCCAGCACCCTGCCATTGCCGCGATGATCGAACGGGCGGCATGGATTGGCGGGGCAGACGGGGTTTCCAATACCTGCGCACCGGAAGGGATGCCGGTGGTCGGGACGATGCCCCACGCGTTTGTGATGTGCTACAAGAAGCCGGAGGATGCGTGGCGGGCGTTCGACCGGAGCGCCCCGGAGTCTGTCCCGCGGATTATGCTCTGCGACACATTCTGTGACGAGAAGTCCGAGTCCCTGAGGGCAGCGGAGTGCGGCGCTGCAGCAGTCCGGCTCGACACCCCCCGCTCCCGGCGCGGGAACATGCGGGCGATCATCGAGGAGGTCCGCTGGGAACTCGACTCCCACGGGTATAAGGAGGTGAAAATCTTCCTCTCCGGCGGTGTGACACGAGAAGACGTGATCCAGTACCGCGACTGCGTGGACGCATTCGGTGTCGGGGGTGCCATTGCCAATGCCCCGGTGATCGACTTTTCACTGGACATCGTGGAGATCGAAGGAGAGCCGAAAGCAAAAAGGGGGAAGCGGAGCGGGGTAAAGCAGGTGTATGCAAAAAAGACCGGGGAACATATCGTGCTGCCAGCATCGCAGAAGGGACCGAAGGGAGCAAAGCCCATACTCGAGACATACATCAGCAATGGTAAGGTAGTACAGGACTCGTGGATGCAGGAGGCACGAGGGCGGATGGCGGAGGCTCGCCAATTACTGAAATAAGCGGGATGATTTTTTTGTTTTGCAGTGTTCTGCAGAAACAGGAATGACCGGGAGTTCTCACCCGAATCATGAACATTGCACGTGAGAGAGGGATCCCCCCCTCATGGCCCCTTCGGGACACAACGGGGCATTCAGGTATTTTCAAATATGCTTCCGGTCACTGATCCGCCGCGGGGGATCGCATTCTTAACGAATCATTGCTCCGGATCAGTGTATGAAACCGCTAACTGCACAGTGTTATCAGCAAAGACGATGCTCTTGTCCCCGTCAAAGGTACCGAAGACAAAGACCTCCCGGTTGAGCGGGATGAATGTCTCGATCACGATGATCTCTTCTTTTTCCGCAGGAACATGCCCGTGTTTTGTGATCAGTTCCCGGACTCCCTGCGGGAGGTTATACCCGGACAGGAACTGGTGGACCCGGGCATCGATCCGGCCCGTTGCCGTCACCACAGAGAATGTCGTACGACCCGTTGTTGTTTTTTCAGTCCATGACCCGGAAAACCGCCGCGACCGCTCCTCCAGGATGGGCGCATTGAACCCGCACAGCGTAGTTAATGCCTGCTCGGCAAGTTTGAAGTTCATGTTGTCGTCAATGACGCTCTCGGGCATGCCGGTTTTGGCAAACTGGCCCCTGACGAGACCGGAGACCATGTCCATGCCTTTTTTGTAATAGGCAAATACGCTCGATGCCCGCACAAAGTAATACGATCCCCCGGCAGCGACCGTGAAATCGCCGCTGGTCTCGAAGAACGTGAATCCCTTGACGGAATCGATGTGGGTCCGCTCCGTTCCCAACGGGATCCCGTTGATACTCACGCCGACACCGGACCGGGTGTCGGTGACGGCAGTCTCCTTGCTCAGGACGAACAGGCCGTAGTACGCCACGTGCTCCCCCGTTGTCGGGAGGAGGACGTCGGGAGCCTGTGCCTGTCCCTGCACAAAGACCGGGGCGTCCTTTGCGAACTTTGGCGATGCCTTGAACGCTTTTATCAGCTGTTTCTGTTTGTCAACGGTGATGCGTTTGTTCAGGTACGAATAGGCAAAGAGGCCGACAATAAGCAGGAGGATGAAGCCGAAGATGTACAGGCCGGATGGATCGGAGGATGCCATGGAGGAGTGGTGAACCAGGAAATAGATGAATATATCGGTATATATCTTTGCGTTTATCCGGGGGAATTCTCCCTCGTCATCACGTAAAAAAAACTGGCAGAGATCAGGTTGTTTCGTTCTGCACTTTCTGCCAGACTGGATCGGTCAGGTTGGGATAACGCCCCTCTGCAGCAACGAACTTACCCTCATCAATCTGCCAGCCGTGAGATGGGCCGGTATGCATCCAGTCAGATTGATCCTCATAGTTATTCCCGGCATTCTTCGTACGATTCCAATCACGAATTGCTTCTGCCATTTTTTGAAAAAATTTCAACGAAAACTATTGGAGAAGCCGGATATTCAGCATACACCGGAATCTGTTGTGCTATCGTTATCGGGACAGGACAATTCTTCCCCCAATCCCTATATCCCAAAACATCCCAATTCTACCCATGGCAGTCCACCCCATCGAGGAGCGCTACGGCACCGCGGAGATGCGGGCCGTCTGGAGCGAACAGAACCGGTTCTCCTGTATTGTCAAAGCCGAGGCAGCGCTGGCTAAAGCCGAGGCGCAGTACGGCATGATCCCGGCAGTAGCGGCAGCCGAGATCGAGGCAAAGGCACCGGCAGCATCGCTCGAGCGGGCAAAAGCGATCGAGCTCGAGATCAGCCACGACATGATGGCAATCGTGAAAGCGATCTCGGAGGTCTGCGGGGAATCGGGACGGTGGGTGCATTACGGGGCGACGAGTAACGACATACTCGACACGGCAACCGGCCTCCAGCTCGGGCAGGCCCTCGACCTGCTCGACGAGAAACTCAAAAAACTCCTTGCGGTGCTCCTGAAGCGGGCAGACGAGACCAGGACGCTGGTCTGTATCGGTCGGACACACGGTCAGCATGGCGTGCCGACAACCTACGGGCTCCGGTTTGCCATCTGGGCGAGCGAAGTCGGCCGGCACATCAAGCGGCTCGAACAGCTTCGGCCCCGGGTCGTGGTCGGGCAGATGACCGGCGCGGTCGGGACGCAGGCTGCGCTCGGGCCGAAGGGGATGGAAGTGCAGGCTGCGATGATGGCAAACCTTGGCATGAGTTCCGTGGACGTCTCGAACCAGGTGATTGCCCGCGACCGGTACGCGGAGTATTTCATGTTCTGTGCCGGTGTCGCAACAACACTCGACAAGATTGGCGTCGAGATCCGGAGCCTCCAGCGGACCGAGATCGGCGAGGTCGAGGAGGCCTTCGGAGCAAAACAGGTCGGTTCCTCAACGATGCCCCACAAGCGCAACCCCATCAAGTCCGAGCAGGTCTGCGGGCTTGCCCGCATCATCCGCTCCGCCGTGGAACCCGCCCTCCAGAATAACACCCTCTGGGACGAGCGCGACCTCACCAACTCTTCCTGCGAGCGCGTCATCTTCCCGGAGTCCTCCATCCTCACCGACCACTGCCTCCGGCTCATGACGGTGGTGCTGGACGGACTGGTCATCAACCGGGCGGCAATCCGCCGGAACCTAGCCTTCCTCCACGGGATCAACATGGCCGAGCCGGTCATGATCGAGCTGACGAAAAAAGGCATGAACCGTCAGGACGCCCACGAGCGGGTCCGGATGGCGAGCATGCAGGCGCTGGCCGAGGGAAAACCACTGGCCGAGGTGCTGGCCACCGACCCGGAAGTGGTCCGCTGCTGCTCGAAGACGGATATCGCTGCGCTCCTCAACCCGGACGCCTACACCGGCACTGCGGTGCAGCAGGTCAAACGGGTTATTGAGAAATTGTCGCCGCTGTGCGGTTGAAAATTCTTTTCCTTTTTTTGCTGATTTCATGATTGCAAAGATATTATCCTGCGACCGGTTTCCTCCATTCCTCAAATCCTGACGGAATTTCAGGACAACGAAGAACGCTGATGAGTTCTTCTTGTCCTCGCGGTTCTGATGAATCCGGGACCTTCATCAGAAGGTTGAGGACGAGAAGATTTCAAAAAAGAAATCTTCGAACCACTCGGATTTATAAACTCAGACAATTAACATCGACAATATCCATGGAGCAGAACATAACATTCCGGGGGTATTCGGTATCGCATTCGGATATTGTCCGGGTTTTTGTAATCGTATCGCTCTCTCTCTGCTGTATCTTCATCACGGCGCTGTCCCTTGCACAGCAGACAGGTGCCGTCTATTACCAGCTCTTTTACTTCCCCATCATCTATGCCACGTACTTCTACCCGAAGAAAGGTCTTTACCTCGCCGGGATCTGCGCGCTGGCCTTTGAGCTGCTCTCGTACTTCTATGTCTATCCCAATACCGTGGACCTCATCTCCACCACCGGGCAGGCAATCCTCTTCATCCTCGTTGCCGTTGTCGTGGCCTACTTCACCGAGAAAGTGAACACGAGCGAGGCACGCTACCGCAGTATCTTTGAATCCTCGCTCATGGGCATCATCCTGTTCGATCAGAACACCTTTGCAATCCGCATGACCAACAGCTGCGTGGAACAGATGCTCGGTTACACGGAAGAGGAACTCCGCAGCATACACTTCTCTCTGCTCTTCTCAACGCCCGAGGAACAGCGGGTCTTTTACGAGCGGCTCGGGTCGAACGCGGACATCACCAATTTCGAGACCCGTCTTCTCACGAAATCGAAGGAACCGCTCTGGGTTGCACTCTCATGGCGGCGGATCACCGAGAACATGGTGAGCACATCAATCATCGACATCAACAGCCGGAAGATGGCCGAACAGGCTGCCGACGAGAACTATGCCCAGTACAAGCAGGTGATCGAGAACTCCCCTGCGAGCATCGTGATCCTGCGGACTGAGAAGATCGTATACACGAACCCGGCGTTTACCACCTTTTCGGGGTATTCTCCCGCGGACCTTCTCGGAAAAGACCTCCTGAGCCTTGTTCACGAAGATGACCGGGCGGAGTTTTTCAGGTTCATCTCTGCTCCCGGTGAAACAACAGATCTTCCCGAGATCCGCGAATGCCGGTTCATCACGAAAAGCGGCGATGTCCGGCTCGGCGCCCTTTTCTTTACCCATATCATCCAGCGGAGCACACCGGCCCTGCTGATCAATCTCGTGGATATCACGGAACGGGAAAAACTCAAAGCGAAGATCCAGATGGACACGGAAATACACCAGGGAATTATCTCCACCGTTGCCCACGAGCTCCGTACGCCCCTCCAGCCCATCATGGGATACTTAAACCTCCTCACGCAGGACCCCCAGACGTACGGGGTTACCGATGAGACCCGGGCGATCCTCGACCGGTGCGCAAAGAGCGTTGACCGGGAGAGTCAGATCATCAACCAGATGCTCGAGCTCTCGGTACTCGATGCCGGGAAGATCCCACTCTCCTATTCGGTGGTACCGGTCAGGGACCTCCTGGTGACCATCGCCGATACCGGAGGATATGCATCCAAAGCCGATCTCGTGATCGATGCACCCGCGGACACGACCATGGAAGCCGATGAGAGCAAGTTGTCTATTGTCATTGATTCCATGCTCTCTAACGCCGTGAACTATTCCAAGCCCCCGCGGAAGATCCGGGTTGCTTACCAGTTCTCGAACGCGGAGCAGATGCACCGGATATCGATCCAGGACAACGGCGTGGGGATCACCAACTCGCAGCTGGATGAGATCTTCGAGCCTTTCACCCTGCCCGGCAATGGCGGCGCAGCCAGGAAACCCGACCGGGTCGGCCTCTCGCTCTCCATTGCCAAAAAATACGTGCAGATGCACGGGGGATATATCAGTGTGGACTCCATCGTGAACCTTGGCAGCACGTTCACGATCCACATCCCGAAGACCCCTGCCCGTGCGGAGGCCGGCCATGACGCGTAAAATCCTTATCGTGGAAGACGATGAACCGATCCTTGACCTCATGGATCTCCTGATCCGCAAACTCGGGTATGAACCGGTCCTTATCTCGAATGGCCCGGATGCGCTCGTGTATGCCCGGCACGAACCCCCGGCACTGGTCCTGCTCGATATCATGATGACCCCGATCAACGGGTGGGAGTTTTTGGAAAAACTCCGTGCCGAGCCGGCGCTCCAGAAGATTCCGGTCATCATCTTCTCTGCATCACCGTCCGTTGAAGAGAAGATGGCAACGATCAACGATCCTCTCCTCGGTGTCCTTCACAAACCGGTCTCGCTCACCGAGCTCAGGGCCGGTATCGAGCGTTCAATCGGTTTATAGTAAAAATGGGAAGTATATCGCCCTTGTAATTTATCTGTGTTGAACGATGATGGAGGTACTGATGGGAAGCACCTGCTTCTGCATGTACAGGATACCTGCTCCATGATCCCGATCCTTTATGTTGATGACGAACCTGCCCTGACTGAAGTCATCAAAATCTCCATGGAAAAGAGCGGGGAATTCTCGGTTGACATTTCCCTTTCCGCAGAGGATGCCCTTCAAAGGCTGGAGACCACATCGTACGAAGCGGTGATCGCCGATTACCAGATGCCGGGGATGAATGGCCTTGAGTTCCTGAAAGCCCTCCGCAAGAAGTACCCGCTCCTGCCGTTTATCCTTTTCACCGGCAACGGGGGTGAAGAGGTGGCCATCGGGGCGCTGAACTCCGGCGCGGATTTCTACCTCCGGAAAGACGACGAGCCAGAGAGACGGTTCGCGGAACTCATGAACAGGATCCGGCAGTTTGTCCGAAGGCGGACTGCGGAAAAGGCACTGGCAGAATCCCAGGAAAAACACCGGGATCTTGTTCAGGCACAGATCGAGAAGAGCGAACAGACACTGCGCCTCATCACGGATTCGGTCTCCGACATGGTCTGGCTGTCAGACCTCGATCTCGTCCCGATCTATATCAGCCCGTCGGCGGTCAGGCTCCGCGGCTACACGCTTGCGGAACTGCAACAGCTCCCCCTTGAACACCGTCTTGCACCGGAGTCCTGCGCACTCGTTCTCGGGATGCGGGACGATCTACTGAAAAAAAAGGGCCGGGAGTTGCCGGAACAGGTAACCATCGAACTCGAGTTCTGTAAAAAAGGCGGGGGCACGTTCTGGAGCGAGAATACCCTCACGCTCATTTACGATGATGCCGGAAAACCTGTCCAGGTCCTTGCGGTTGGCCGGGATATCACGGAGCGGAAATATCCAGAGAACCAGATCCTCCGGCTGGCCTCGATCCAGCAGATGAACCCGGAACCGGTCATCGAGATCAATCTCGAAAAGGAGATCACGTTTGCCAACCCGGCATGCCAGTCCCGGCTCGCGAAACTCAGGATGCCCGATAACCCGGCTGCATTCCTGCCCCCGGATATCGATGAGATCATCGCCTCGTTAAAAGGATCCCGCACCGGTGTCATCAGCCGCGAGGTTGCGGTCGGCGATGCCGTATTTGAGGAGTTCCTGACACTCTCCCCCGGGGGTCTCGCGGTCTGGATCTATGCCCACGATATCACCAGCAGGAACCAGACAACCGGTGCTCTTGCGCGGGCAAACCGGAAACTTCACCTGCTCACCGGTATCACGCGGCACGACATCCGCAACCGCCTTACGGCAGTGCTCGGGTATATCGATCTTGCGAAGAGTTCGACCAATGACCCGGCCCTCAGGGATTACCTGTCCCGGTCGGAGATCGCGGCGGTTGCAATTGGCCGCCAGATAGAGTTCACGAAAGAATACGAGAACATTGGGAGCAGCGCTCCCGCATGGCACGATCTATCTTCCCTCATTGCATCAGCCCGCTCCCAGGTGGACCTTCACGGAGTTATTCTTTCAGATGATGTGGCGGGCATCAGTGTCCTTGCCGACCCGTTGTTTGCTCACATCACCGTACACCTTGTTGAAAATGCGCTCCGTCACGGCGGGGCACAGCTCAGTCATATCCATTTCTCCGGCAGCATCACGCCCGATGGCTATGTCTTTGCCTGCGAAGACGATGGCGTTGGTATCCCGAAAAAAGAGAAGGCGGCGATATTCCGGCGGGTGATCGGGGAGGACATGAAGACAGACCTGTTCATGATGCAGGAGATCTGCTCGCTGACGATGATCATGATCCGGGAGACCGGGGAACCCGGGAAGGGTGCCCGGTTCGAGATAACCGTACCCCCGGGGGCGTACCGGGTTGCGGCGGGGGATGCAAACGAGAATTTATTTGAAGATTCGTGAGGGTGCCGGGCGGGTGTCCGGGTTTTGAGCAGTTTTTTTCCGGCCGCTGTTTTTTGAAAAATTTTCCGGTAAGATCCAGCCCGGTTTTTTTTTGAAATTTTTCTTTGGACCGCAATGAATAACAAATTAATCCGCACCGGTCGCGGTCTCATAAAAAAAATGTCCGGCAATTTTTCCTGTATCTGGTTTTTCCCGGGAAATGTACCAGCCGTGTGAGATGAACGATCAATCCTGCCTTCCTGCTTCTCGATCGCTCCCATTTCTCCGACGATAAACCGACGGGAATGCTTCCCGGGTACCTTATCAGATCGTGCAGATCCGGGCTTCCCCAGGATTACTGAAAATTCACTGACCCGGCCAATGCGCCTTACCCGTGACCGGTCCCAGACCCGGCCGGATCAGCTGACCTGTCCGGATTACCTGACCTGTAACGGGTAACTGCCCTGTCGACAGGTCCGCATACCAGGCACTCCCGCAGGGCAGTACTATTCCGGGCCTTTTACGGTCTCCTTTTGCCAATCCGGGGATCCCGAATTTTTCTCCACAGGAAATGGTGTCCACGCTTTAGGAAATTACCGTGAAATTGCCTTATCCTGGTAAATAGAGCATTTTAATCCGGGATCGAACCTGCAAAATAGCGGGCTTTCAGAGGCCCCCATTTTTTGACGTAGTTTAGCATGCCGGAATGAAAGGAGGGCCTGTTTTAGGGATCACAACGGAGAATTGACTGCGGCCTGCGTTGTGGGAAGCTGGTGGGGCTGCTGCTGCCGGAAATTTTTCCAAAAAAATCCTGAAAACATTTTGAAAAAAAATTCCGGAAGTTTCCGGAAATCCGGAATTATTTCAGAAAAGCCAGGCCGGAAATTTTTCCCGCTTCAGCAATCATCACATGCCCATTCTTTTTTTCATCCCGGTGATACCACACCCGGGCCCGGGAAAATCCCGCAGAACACCTGCCTATTCCGTTTTATCCTGCGCAATTGCCGAGAGGATAACCGCGAGGATGACAATACCTGCCGCTGCCATGATCGCCACATCAAATCCTTCCACCAGGATTCCCACCGGGATATCAGCAACCGGGGTTTTCGGGTCGAACCCCTTGCTGCTGACAACGGCAAAGACGGCGATCGTTCCCGTCAGGGCAATCCCAATCGTCTGCCCGACATTTTTCATCGTTGTCATGATACTCGAACCGGCGCCTTCCTCATCTTTTTTGCTCTGCCCGAGGATCTGGTTCATGTTGGGCGGGAAGAAGACACCCAGCGTAACTCCCACGCAGAGAAGGGAGAATACGATAAAGAGAAGGCTGGTGTCCTGGGTATACGTGCTGATCAGGAAGAAAGTCACGACGGCAAAGAGCGCCGATACCGTGGCAAGGATGCGCGACCCGAACCGGTCGGAGACTGCGCCGGAGATCGGCCCGAATACCATGAGCGCGAAGGCCGGGATGGCAAGAAGGAGACCGGCAAAACCGGACGGGTACCCAAGCACGCCCTCGAAAAAGAAGGGGAGCAGGAACTCGATGCCGGAGAACGAGAGCATCATGATCGCGGCCGCAAGACTGGCTGCAAGGAAATTCCGGTTCCGGAACAGGTCGAAGTCGCAGAGGGGGTCCTGGCAGCGGGTCTCCCGGACGATGAAAAGGATCCAGAGTACGGCCGAGATGCATAAACTTCCCATGATGGCAGGGGAAGTCCAGCCCAGCGTCAGCCCTTCGTTGACCGGCCAGAGGAATGTCGCCAGGGCAAAGAAAAAGAGGATAGCCCCGGGTACATCGAACAGCCCGGGTTTTTTTGCAAGCCGGTCTGCGGGGATGTATTTCTGGCCCATGACAATTGCAAAGATCCCGATGGGGACGTTGATGAAGAAGATCCAGTGCCAGCTCACGAACTGGGTGAGGAGCCCGCCGATGATCGGTCCGGCGGCAATCCCGAGTGAGACCACCGTTGCAAGGATACCGATGGCCCTGCCCCGGATCTCCTTGGGGAGGTAGATGACCACCATGGCCGGACCGATCGCTTCGAGCGCCGCAGCCCCGATACCCTGGATGAGCCGGAACCCGATGAGCGCCTCAATGCTGAAGGCGAGGCCGCAGAGGAGCGACCCCAGCGTGAAGATGCCAAACCCCAGGATAAAGATCTTCCGGAACCCTTTCATGTCCCCGAGTTTCCCGAAGACCAGAAGAAAGCCGCTCAGGACGAGGAGGTAACTCATGGCCACCCAGGAGACCGTATTGATGGGGACTTGAAACGATTCAGCGATGGCCGGGAGGGAGATATTCACGATGGTCGCGTCGAGTGACGCCATGAAGGAGGAGAGTGCGAGGATAAAGAGAACGAGTTTCTGTTCTCTTCCGCTCAGGGGTTCGCGGATTTCCATAGAGGTTTTTTGAGATTCTTTCGTGATATGGATTTGGATCTGTATCCTCCGGAGAACCCCTCATACGGATCCCCGGGAAATAATGCCCTTCAATGGGATGAGATCCAAAAAAATTGCCGAAAAAAATTTAGATATATCTTGCCTTCATCGAAAGCTTCCGCGGCGTATACAACGGCCGGAACGGCTTCCCCTCAACATCCTTCCGGATAGCTGCGATCAAACCCTCGACAGTCATCTGCTCCTTGAACGGCTTGTTGGGCTGCGACTTCTTCCGGATGGTGACTGTCAGCTTCTTCGATGCGACTTCCTCGTCGCCGACAACGATCACGTACGGGACCCAGTCCATGCCGGCCTCACGGACCTTCTTGCCCATGGTCTCGTTCCGGTCATCAATGTCGCACCGGATCTGTGCGGCGTTGATGGTTCCGGCCAGTTCCTGGGCGAACGCGATGTGCTTCTCCGTCACCGGCACGACCCGGACCTGCGTTGGCGAGAGCCAGGTCGGGAGTGCGGGGACCGGCTGCGTGGAGATGTTCTCGAGGACTGCGCAGATGACCCGCTCCACACTGCCCGTGGGGGAGCAGTGGAGGATCGGCGGGTGGACGACCGTTCCGTCTTCCGTGTGGTACTTTATGTTGAACCGGGTCGAGCTCTCGACATCGATCTGGACGGTCGGGTTCTCGATCGGGCGGTGCTGGCCGTCGATCGCGGCGAGATCGATCTTGGCGACCCAGTAGTGGACCCGGTCGGAGAGGATCTCGATGAGCATCGGGCAGTTGGATTCTTTTACAATCTTCTTAACCCATGCTTCGTGCTCGTCATAGAATGCTTTTGTGCACCGGAATGCAGCCACCAGTTCGGTCTCGAAGTCTTTGCCGGTCTGCCAGCCGATCGTGAGCTGCTCCTCGAAACACTTGAGGGCCTGCGGCATGTCAAGGCAGAGCGAGTGCATGTCGGGCATCGTAAAGCACCGGAGACGCTTCAGGCCGATCACTTCACCCTTCTGCTCGTGGCGGAAGGAGTAGGTGGAGAGCTCGTACATCTTCATCGGGAGCTGGTTTGGCGAGATATGCATGTCGCGCATGATCGAGAACATACCAAAACAGGCGGCGAACCGGAGCATCATGTCCCGGTTGTTGGACTTGAAACGGTACTGGCGCTCGCCGAACTTTGCAGCATGCTCGCAG